>Ga0316207_10000803_pt1 | contig 44542 bp, 38 predicted proteins | sample 6weekpyrite_MG_FD_204943 | JGI IMG/M metagenome (GOLD analysis project Ga0316207, IMG submission 204943) | Microbial mat bacterial communities from mineral coupon in-situ incubated in ocean water Damariscotta River, Maine, United States -... | ecosystem: Environmental > Aquatic > Marine >... | reverse complement strand
TGCTACTATGGATAAGAAGCTTGACTTCTTCTGTGAGTGGTTTGCTTCTGATGAGTGGAAATGGCCTGAATTTGCTGTACCTTTCTATCCTCGTAATGAAGAAGAAAAAATGGGTATGCAAGAGATTGTTTCTCACGTTAACCACATGTATATGACTGAGGAAAACTCATACGCACTTAATACTGTGTTCCGTTTACCATATAACATTCATACACGTTCAGCAAACTCGAAACACCTAATGGAAATCTCTCAGAATCATGATCCAATTTGGATTTCTACTGAGGACGCTAAGCGTCAAGGTTTCAAACGTGGAGATTCTATCCGTGTTGAAATTACGGATTCAGTTTCAGGACTTAGCTCAGGTTACTTTGTAGCAATGGCAGTTCCTACTGAGGGTGTTCTTCCAGGTACACTTGCTTGTTCTCACCACGGTGGTAGATGGAAACTTGTAAATTCTGTTGAAATCAAAAATGGTGTTAGCGATGGTAAGGTTAACTCTCAACCAGTTGCTAGAAACATGAACGATTCTAAATTTATGGAGCACTCACCAGAAGGTGCAGGTACTGCTGCTGGTCAAATTAAGATCGAAGATTACTCTGGAAAAGGTGGAATCAACTCGTTTGGTGTACCTTTAGCTGAACTTCAGATGGATGGTAAAGAAGGTAAAATGACCTATACTCAAGGTATCGTTCCTTTCAAATCTGAGCGTTTTGCTGATTACAACAAAGATTCAGATAATATCTGGTGGGATGGTCTTTCAGGTTCATGGCAAAATGCTGTGGCTGCTCCACACCCAGATCCAATTTCTGGTATGCACTGTTGGCACCAAAAAGTTATCCTTTCTAAAGCAGAGCCGGGTGACAAAATTGGTGATATCTCTGTTAACTATGAGAATAACCAAAAAGTGTATCAAGCATGGAGAGATGAGCTTACTCGTCCTCTTAACACGACAAACAAATGGCGTCGTCCTCAATGGATCAAACGTCCATGGGTACCTCTTTCAGAGACTGCCTACAGCGTTAAAATTAAATAATCCCTCGGGATTGTTTAAGCTGAAAGAGGCTTCGCTTCTTTCACCACTTTCTAACACTTTTTACTCCCTTTTCTTACTTTAAACCCCATAACTAACATCATATTAAGCAATTTTGTGTATAATCGCGAGTAATATAATATAGGACTTTTTACAATGGAACAAACACAAGCACGTAGTAACATTTATGCACTATTATCACGCGTATTGCTTCAAGAACTTGATAATGACATGTTGGATATGATCTTAAATGATGAGAACATTAGAGCATTCTTTCCTTCATTAAAAGAGTGGAAAATTTTGGAAGAAGAAGATAACAAAACACTTTTAGAACAACACCTCAATGTTGATTTTGCCAATATCTCTTTACTTCACCTTGTTCCTTATGAAACATTTTATACACGCGAAGATCAGATGATTGAAACGGGTGGTGCGAATCCTGTTACGGATATGTATCATGAGTTTGATTATATTGTTGATTTTGAAAAAGCACGCGCAGTCTCTTCAGATCATATTGGTGTTGAATTAGAATTTATGCATTACCTAGTCGAAGCAGAAATTTCAGCACTTAATGCAGGTGATGAAGATGCGGCTAAACACTTTCAATTTGCACAAAAAAGCTTTTTAAATAAGCACCTTTTGAAATGGGCTCCTATGTACCTTATTAATGTGAAGTATGAGTCTCGTACACCTATCTATTATGATGCGGCGGAGATGTGTTTAGAGTTTATTCTAGCCGATAATGAATACTTAAGTACAAGTAAAGTAGCTTAGAAGTTTAAATGTCAGGTTTAAGTCTAGATCCAACAAAGTGTGTACGTGCACTGGCCAAGTTTTCAGAATGTACCCACTGTGTCGAGATATGCCCAGTTGATATTATCTCTGTTGATAATCACTTACCCGCATTTAATATGAGTCAATGTGTAGGGTGTGGAGGCTGTGTCTCTGTTTGTCCTACGGAATCCTTTGCCTTAGATGATTTCAATCAAACAAACTTCTTTTTTGAGTTTGTACAAAGTGAAGAGACCCTGCTCTCATGTAAGAAGAATGTTCCTTGTATTGCAGCCTTATCCGTAGAGCATTTAAGCTCATTAGCAATCTTAAAAGACGATCTTGTTTGTGATGTTGGTCATTGTGATGGATGTGAGATTGCCTCAAAGCTAAAGCCACAAATTGACAGTAATATTGAAGAAGCAAATTTTGTGCTTGAGGCAATTGAATCAAGTAAAAGAGTGAAAGCTGAGGCCGTAGCTTATGAAAATGAAGATATTTCAGAGGGTGAGGACAGACGCGGATTTTTTAGAAATCTTACCATCAAAAATGCGGCTAAAACAAAACAAGAGTTTGATAGACGCGTAGAAGTTGAAACGGATGAAGAACTTCGTCATGAGGTTTTCACAGAAGATATTGCAAAGTTAAAAGAGAAGGGCATCCCTGATAAAAGAAAGATTTTCTTTACAGCCTTAAAGCGTACACCTAAACCATCTCAGTATCATATCATTGATGCGAATGAGCTCTCTTTTACCTCGATGAAGAGCTTGAATGAAGAGACTTGCACAGCCTGTCAAATGTGTTACCGCATCTGTCCAACAGAAGCTTTAACATCAGATATGAAAAACTCAAAGATAGATTTTGATCCTTTTTTATGTGTGAAGTGTCATCTGTGTCATGATGTGTGTGAACCTGATTCTCTTAGCTTAGCTAAAACCTTTGATATTAAGCAGTTTTTTGAGCCTGAGGTGAAGCGCTTGGTGAGTTTTAATATCCGTCGCTGTCATGAGTGTGATAACTATTTTACCTATAGGGGTGGAGACGTTATCTGTCACCGCTGCCAACTTGAAGAAGAAGAGGCCAAAGAGTTATGGGGAATACAATAAATATGAAAGGGATCTATAATGGCTGAAAACTTATCGGCGCCTATGAATGATGACAATCTTATCGATACGCAGTCACTTCTGTTTGGTTTCTTAGCTGAATACGCACAACAAAATCGTTTTTCAGTGACTTTGAACCGACTCTTTAAAGACAAGGGCGATAATGCTATGTGCATACCTATGAATATTCGTCCTGATGATATCTACTTTACGATTGCGGGTCTAAAAGAGGCAAAACTAAATGGAGTAGCCTTAGGTTCAGAGTATGTTGAAGGTGTTTTAGAGCAGTTAGAACATCAAAGTCCAGAGGTTCAGGCTTGTGGATTTTGCGATACAATACGCATAGAAAAAGGCGAACTTTATGGTGAAGTAGCTTCAGGCAGAGCGATATGTGCAGTTTTAAAAGAGCAGGGTGTTGAAAAATTGGCGATTCTTGGTTCAGGAAAACTAGCGAAGTCTGTACTGATGCATATTCAAGAATCAGGCGTGAAAGAGCTGGTTTTACTAAATGATAGAATCGAATCGTGTATGTCCTTGATGCAAGCTCATACTAAAGAGCTTGAGGGAATAGAAGTCGACATAGACAGAGCGGTTGAAAATGAAGAGATAGATTTAAGTGCTTTTGATGGCTTTATTAATGCAAGTCCATCAGCCCCTAAGCTCTGCAAAATCAATAAAGGTAGTGTTTTAATTGACTTGAAACGTGAAAGTAATTTAGTAGATTATGCAGCAGTTTATAGTGCGAACTTTATAGATAATGAACAATACGCTAAGGTATTAGCCAAGGTAAACTACGATATTTGGACAAAAGGAAAGTAATATGAAAGATTTTAACGATATAGACGACTTAAAAGCAGAGTTTGACAAGTTTGTAAGAGAATCATGTATCTCTGAAGAGCAAAAACAAAGAGATGAGGAAGAAGATAGCGAAGAAGCACCCGCCTTTGTTGATGAGCTTTCTGAAAAATTGTTAGCACCAGCACACTCAGGTGTTTATCTTTCACGTCTTGATATCAAGCGTGTAGCTGAGGCTATTGATGAGTCTTTACCTATTAAAGAACGCAAACGCATGATTAAGGCCTTAATGCGTCATACAACAACCAAAGATTTCTTACGTGATGCCTTTGGTGAGTTTAATAAACATATTAATGGTCGTCTAGCAATTTATCAAGAACTTGGTGAAGCTTTTCCATCATCAAAATATGTTTTTGATGACTTTGAAATGAAGGCTGAAAAAACGAAGAAGATGTTTGACAGAATCATTGAAGACTTCGAAGAGTTTAACCCAGCAGACGATTTAGAACCCGTACTTTTTTAAGCAAGAGGGTTTAAAACCTTCGCTTAAAAGCTTATTTTTTCATCTTTAATACAAAAAAGGTGATAGCTGCCATAAGCAGTAAAATAACTATATTATATGACTCATTTCCCATTGATTCCATGTTTATCCTTCTACGACGATATCTAAGATAGAGATGATAAAAATTATCACCGCTAAACCCATCGATATCGCTTCTACTTTTTTAATTTTTTTATAGATAGACTCTAATACAGGGTCTTGTAAGTCACTAAACTTCTTGCTACGAATGTATTTCATTGCATTTTGAAAACTGTTGTCACCAAAATGAATGCGCCATCTTGGCTGACCAAGCTCATTCCAGACTTCTTGATGAGCAGTTTTGAGTTGAATAAAGAATTGGTTGGTCTGATAAACATGCGTAAACATAAGCAGTATAAAGCAGAGGGTGATAAGTATAAAGATAATATTTTCCATAAACAGTATTATAGTAAAAATAGATTAAGGTCACCTCTAATGTATTTATCATAAAGTTATTACATTATGTAACATCTAAGAATAAATCACAATTTTATATGATCTTCTTCCTTTAGTACTTTTAGATATGGTTAGGATAAGAAGAAATGCCATAAGGAAATGTATTATGTTTGATGAAGCCTTTGAAAAATTACATTTGATGAAAGAGTGTTTAGCCCTAGAATTAACAGATAACACAGGTGAACCTCTTTTTTATTTTGAAAAGAGTAAGGACTTTTCTGTTAAAGAGATTTCAAAAAGTATGAATGCTGTACTGCAAGGGGTTCATGAGGTTAGTAATGTACATGCTTTAGGAGAAGTTGAATATATACAGGTAGATTCAAGTCAATACAGTATTTTTTCTGTGTGTACAGGGGAAAAAGAACGCATTCACATCCACCTTTTTATTATCTTTGCTTTAAATGCCAACATAGCCTTAGCGAGGCTCGCTATTGAGGCTGCCCTAGAAAAAGCCCTCGAGATTGCAAATACATAAGATAAGTTGAATTACTTATTCTTATATTAATTTGGGCCATTAGCTAAATTGATAAAGTCAGAATACAAAGACATTGTGTAATCATAATAATCAATCGTAATTAACATTGGAGGTTATTATGTTAGAAGTAGAAAAATTAGATGCAGCGATGTCAGACATCCTTTCACTTAATGGATCAATTGCAGCCTCAGTAGTAGACTGGAAAACAGGGATGGTACTTTGTTCGGATACAAAGTCAAAGTTTGATATTGAATTAGCTTCAGCAGGAAATGCAGAAGTGGTGAAGGCAAAGATGTCTACCATGCAAAGTTTAGGGCTTGAGGGTGCTATTGAAGATATTTTGATTACCCTGTCAGATCAGGTACATATTATTCGTACTATTGCTAGTAATCCAAACCTGTTTTTATACCTCGCACTTTCAGATGATGGTGCAAGCTTGGCGATGGCTAAGATGAAAATGAAAAGTGTAGAAGAAGTTTTATAAGGATCTTAAAATCAATTCTAAAACCATCAAAAAAGAGGTCTCAAGAGAAGGTCTTCTTGTCATTGTAATGCATTATATGACCCTTGTTGGTAATAATTCTAATGCTCTAGAAACGACGGCTTTATTAGAGAAAATGTGTTCGGAATTATTAACAGCTGAGTTTGTGACACTGTGGCAGGTGGATAATGAAAAACTTTTTTCATATAGCTTTGATGATGGTAAAGAAACAGTTTTAAAGCAAAAAAAAGGCTTAATATATGAGTCCTTTAAAGAAAATACGCCCTGTATTCACAACTTGCTTCAAGAGAATAAAGCCTATTTTGAAGCAAGCGATAATATCAAAAAACTCCCCTTTAAAGATATGATACTTTTTCCCATACATGATGAAGAAGATAAGATTATTGCTATTTTACAAGCGTGTACACATAGTAATGACCTTGCTCAATTCACACAAAGTGATCTTAATGTTATCGAGTCGGTATCGATCTTTTTAGCAAAGGTCATTGTCTCCATTAAAAATGACTCCTTGGCCTTAGGAAATAGACAAGAAGATAAGTTTGTTGAAAAGTCTGAAGAGATAGTGAAAAAATTACAAAATGACCTTGTTATTGCTGAGAAAAAAGTGGAAATACGGACACAGTTTTTAGCCGAAATTGCTCATGAGATACGTACCCCTATGCATGCTATGATGGGTTTTGTAGAGCTACTTAAAGATGAAGAGACAGATGAAAGAAAACATCTTTATCTTGATAATGCGTATAAGAGTGCAGAGTCTATGGTCCTATTGTTAAATGACACATTAGACTTCACGAAGGTGGACAAGGGCGAGATGTCTTTAGAAATAAAAGAGTCTTCGCTTTTAGCGGAGATGTACTCTATGGTCTCTATGTTTTATATGAAGATGAAGCTCTCTAAGATTGATTTTTTTGCTTATATTGACCCCCTTATTCCACTAAAAATAATGACTGATACCTTGCGCTTACGTCAGGTGGTCTCAAACCTACTCTCTAATGCCATTAAGTTTACACCTGAGGGTGGAAAGATTTTATTAGAAATCATATATGATGAAAAAAAGCAAAGCATTGGTTTTTATGTAAAAGATACCGGAATCGGTATTGCTAAAGAGAATCAAGAGAAGATTTTTTCAGCCTATTCACAAGAAAAAGACTCTACGGCAAGAGAATATGGTGGAACAGGTTTGGGGCTTTCTATTAGTTTTCAACTGGTAAATCTTTTTGGTTCTAAACTTCAACTTGAGAGTGAAGTGGGTAAGGGTTCATGTTTTTATTTTGACTTAAATGTGAAAGATAAGGTAACTGATACCTCCACAGAACTTGACCTGGATGATTTGAAAGCACATAAGCCCCTCTTATTACTACAGAAGAGAGATAAATATATTGCCGATGAGATTAAACGTGCGTATCTACGTTTAGGTATGAATAAAACAAATTTAACACAGGTAAAAGATTTAAAGGGTGTTGATTTAGATACTTATACTCATCTTTATGTGAGTGCTGAGTTAATCGATCTTGAGAAAATTCAAAATTTTTTAGCTAAGGATAAACAGGTTTTTGTCAGTTCAGCAGATGATGCAGACTATAAAAAACTTAAAGGGCAGGTGTATGAATTAGAAGGGCTTCTGTTTACACACAGTGAAAAGATGTTAGCCTCAAATGCGAAGCATATCTCTAATGAGATTATTAATAATAAAATCATCTTAACCGTGGATGACAATCCTATTAACTTAGACTTAATGGAGTCCATACTCAAAAAAATGGGAGCTGTGGTACTAAAGGCCAATGATGGTGAAGATGCGGTAAACATCTATAAGGCTTCGGTCTTGTCTAAAGAACCTATAGATATGATCTTTATGGATCAAAATATGCCACGTATGAATGGAACGCAGGCAGCAAGTGCCATTAAGGCCTTTGAAAAAGAGAAAAATATCCCTTCTACCAGAATCATCGGCTTATGTGGTACACAAACGGATGAGCAACGTTTGCAGTTTAAAGAAGCGGGGATGTTGGATTGTTTATGTAAGCCAGTCTGTGTGGATAAGATTAAGCAAACGGTAGAAAAATATATAGAAGCTAGTTAAGAGATAAAAGCTAAAGCAACTGTATTATTGTAATCAAATTGTAAGGCTAGATTAAATTACTATAATATTAAGTTATTTTTATTAAATATCTTGTATAATTGCCACAAATAATTATTCAAGGGACACCATGTCATTATCACAATCAACCATCGAAATCGTAAAAGCAACAGCACCAGCTGTAGCAGAGCATGCAGAAGCTATCACAACACGTATGTATGAGATTCTTTTTTCAGATTATCCAGAAACTAAAAAATTGTTTGAAAATGCTGCACCAGACCAGCATAAAAAATTAGCAGCAGCCGTAGCTGCATATGCAGCTAACATTGATAACTTAGCTGTACTTTCTAAAGCAGTAGAGAAAATGGCAACAAGTCATGTTGCAACAAATGTTAAACCAGAACATTATCCAATGGTAGGTCTTTCTATTCTTAGTGCTATTAAAGACGTCTTAGGGGACGCAGCAACAGAAGATGTACTTAATGCATGGAAAGAAGCCTATTTCTTTTTAGCAGATATCTTAATCGCTAGAGAAAAAGAACTTTACGCTCAAGCATAATTAACTAAACTCTCTTTTTTATTAAAGAACAGATACTGCGCATACTTAGTGTGTGCAGTTTTTTTGATAAATCTTCTCCATTTATTTCAACTTTATATACACCTTCTAAAAATCATATTTTCCAACTATATATTTATTTTAGAGAAAATGTCTTAAAAATGATAAAATGTATAAAAACTTGAATGGACTTTCCTATGATTAAAGAACTTTCCAATCCTATTATTAAAACATTGATCTCCTCCTTACGAGATAAACAGACAGATGCTCTGAGATTTCGTCATATTGTAAAAGAGATTACACGATTACTATTAAATGAAGCACTAAGCAATACAGAGCTTATCTCCCAAAGTGTGGATACATGGAGAGGAGAAGAGGTTCATAAGGTTTTAGATGAGCAAAACCTTATTGTTGTAACAGTTCTTCGTGCAGGTATGCCTATGCTTGAATCTGTTATGGAGATGCTTCCGAATATTACAGGAGGATTTTTAGCTATTAAACGTGATGAGAGCACGCATAAAAGTGTACTTTATTATGATCGATTGCCTGATTGTAAAGGTAAAAAAGTAATTATTGTGGATGTGATGCTTGCGACAGGGGGATCACTTTGTGATGCAATTAAAATTGTAAAAGAAAAAGAAGCAAGTGAGATTATCTCTTTGAATATAATTGGGGCACCAGAGGGTCTAAAAAGTGTTCAAGAGAGCTACCCTGAGGTTGATATCTTTATCTCTCAAATAGATGAAAAGTTAAATGAGAACAAGTTTATTATTCCAGGTCTTGGTGACGCAGGTGATAGAGAATATAATACACCTGAATAACCGTAAATACGGATTAAAGTATGCTACTATTACGGCATTAAAACTAGGAAATTTTTTATGAAATCAACCTTTAACGATACTACAGCACAAAACTACAAAACTGATTTAGCTATGCGAGTCTATACCTCTCAGCTTTTAGGGAGAGATATGGACCTTGTTTTACACGGTGGGGGCAATACCTCGGTGAAGATAGACGATAAACTCTATGTTAAAGGCAGTGGTTGGAATCTTGACACCATCGAAGAACCAGGTTTTCCTGGGGTAGATTTACATACACTTATAGCGATGGCAAAGCTTGATTTTTTATCCGATACTGATATGGTGGCTCAACAAAGAGAAGCCCTTGAAGATAAAAGCTCTCCAAATCCATCCATTGAAGCTATCCTTCATGCTATTATCCCTTTTAAGTTTGTCGATCATACCCATGCAGATGCAGTAGTCACTATCTCAAATACTCCTGAAGGAAAAAAGCGTTTAAAAGAGCTATATGGCCCTAATATGCTCTTTATTGATTATGTCATGCCAGGTTTTGTACTGGCTAAGAGTATCTATGAGCAGACTAAGGGAGTTGATTGGCAGAAACTTGATGGTATGATCTTACTCAATCATGGGGTTTTTAGTTTTGATGATGATGCTAAGATGGCGTATGAGAAGATGATTGCGATTGTAGATAAGGCTGAGAACTACCTCAAAGAAAATGCCCGTTCAAAGGAGCTGAACTTTTCAAAAAGCTTTTGTAAGTTGGATGACTCTTTTAAAGAGGAACTGCAAAATGAGGTGAGCAGGCTTCGAGGCTGTGATATCGTGATGAAATTTGGATCTTCCATCGAAGCGGTGAATTTTTCAAACCTTGATAACTTAAAAGAAATCTTTGAAAATGGTCCTTTAACACCTGAACATGTTATTCGAACCAAGCCTTTTCCTGCCATTATCTGCGATAATATCTCAGAAGGCTTAAAGGCCTTTACCACGCGATATACACAATATTTCAAAGCCCATGCAAAAGAGGAGATCATGCTCGATCTTGCACCGCGTTATGCCATCATTAAAGGCGTGGGTTTTGTTACCCTTGGAAAAGATGAAAACGAATCAGGAATTATCTTTGATATCGTTTCACATACTATCCATGCGATGACTTTAGCGCAAAATCTCGGCGGATGGAAATCTCTAAAACCTACTGATATTTTTGATATGGAGTATTGGGAGTTAGAACAGGCTAAATTACGCAAAGTGTGATTTTTAGTAAAGTGATGAAGGTGTTTTAGTTTCCAATTCCCCAAAATGCAAAAGGAAAAGCAATTAACCGCATTGATTTTGGAAAAGCAGCTCCTAAAACCGTTCCTAAAAGGCTCATTGATAGAGCAAAAATGAGAATGGTTGAAAGTGAGACGGGTCGTGGTCCAAATATCACCCAAGCTATAATACTTATCCAAAAAAATGCCATAGCAGATAATAAGGCTGTTATCATCCTATCTTTTTTAGTGGCAGGTCTTTGCCACCAGTGTATAAAATCAGTTTTTTTATTTTGTAAAAAGCTTTTTACAAAAAACTAACCTAAAACCTCTAATTCATCTGTGTATTTATCTAAGCAGTAAGGCTCATACGAAGATTTATAAATTGCATAATGTGCTGATGCCTTATGTCCATCAAGGGCAGCTTCATCTCTCCATGTCTCTACGGCCATAAACCTCTCTCTTTGATTTTCATACTGAAAAATTTCGTAAAAAAGACAGCCATCTTCAGCTTTTGAAGGCTCTACCATAGCCGTGAGTAGCTCTTTCATTTTTTCGATACCATCAGGCTTGGCGATAAAGGTTACACTTTTGGTAATTGTCATATTGTTTCCTAAATATTTTTTATGATTATAACGAAAGTTTTTGACTTATTCTAAAACAATAGCTGACTTAAACACTAGCAGTTTGAACTTGGTTGCGTCCATTTTCTTTTGCGCTATAGAGTGCTTCATCGGCCCTTTTTAGTGCGAGTTGAATAACCTCTTCCCCTTGGATATATTGTGATAGACCAATACTTACAGTGGTACATATAGAATCATTGTCTGTATGAATTTTACAAGCACTAATACTGCGTCGGATTCTATCGGCAAGTGATTGGGCATGTTCCAAGGTTGTATTAGGCATTAAAATAGCGAACTCTTCACCTCCTATACGTCCAAAGATGTCACTATTACGCAGTTGCAAGCTTATCTCTTTAGTAACACAGGTAAGCACTTCATCTCCGACAAGGTGCCCATAGGTGTCATTGACATTTTTAAAGAGGTCAATATCGATGATTAAGAAAGAGAGTTCTTGAGGATAGCGTTTTACCCGTTCAACCTCTTGTGCACAATGCTCAAAAAATGATTTTCTATTTAAGATACCTGTGAGAGAATCGGTTGAAGCTTGATGTTGAAGTTGGGCATTCGCTTCTTGTAAGGCAAGGGTTTTTTCTGAGACCATCTGTGCAAGCCGAGAACTCTCTGTACGTTCATGTTCGAGTAAGATGGCTTGAGTACTTAGCTTTTCATGGCGCAGAAGATTGATTCTATAGGCAAGGGCCAATGAAAAAAGTACAATCTCAAAGGCAGAACCAAGGATAGGCGCGTTTCGAATAAAACTATTATAAGGGAGTAAGCTAAGTGAAAGCAGACTGACCAAACTCATCCCAATAAAAAATGTAACAAGTGCAAGGGTATAAATCTTAGCGATTTTATGGCCTTGTAAGGAGGCAAAGATAGAGATGAGCAAGAGGGTTGGAAGCAGAGGGGTTGCTAAGATATTCATAATATGAAAACCTGTATTAAGTGAAACAAGTATTCCAAGTAAAGAAAGGAAAATAAGTAATATGTATTGCTTGAGGAAACGGTTGATTTTAGGAAAGTATGTTTTCATCTCCAAGATGGATTGTGAAAAGAGTGTCAGCATAATTAAAAAGGCAGGTACACTGATCTGTAATAAATCATAGATATGCATATTAACGAAACTAAGGGCAACCCCGCTATATAAGGATACCCAAGTGGCAAAAAAGAGAACATAGCTTACATAATAGAGATAGATTTTCTCTCTAAGGTAAAAATAGATGAAGAGATTATACAAGGCAATAATCAAGACGGCACCAAAATAAAAGATGATAAAGTTGTTATAGAGTTGGGTGTCGGATTTAAAGGCCTCAGGTGTTTTAAGTTTAATGGCCCCAAAAAATCCGTAGTTTGAGCTTACTTTTAGGTAGATAGTTTTAACTTCACCTGCTTTAAAATGCAGTGAAAAGGCAGGGTTATATTCATGGATACTACGCTGTGATAAGGGTACACTAAGTCCATTTTTCTCAACTAAGTGTGCCTTCTCCCCTAGATAAAGGTCTACATTTTTATGAAAGGGTTCACTTACTTCAAGTACCATCTGAGTGGATTTAGAATGCTTGTTATGCACCTTAAAGCGAAACCATATGGGGTGTTGATGAAAACTTAAAGAGAAGTTATTACTATTTTTTTCAAAGGGCATATTTTTCAGTGAGGATATACTTAGATTCGTTTCATCTGTTTGAAAATATTTTTCAATAATAAAATTATTATAACGTTCACTGTTATCTTCAAGTTCAAGAGCAGGGAGGGCATGTAAAAAAAAGGGAAAAAAAGAAAAAAGTACGAGGATAACAAAGAGGGATTTCCTCATGTCCTGCTCCCAAATAGATTAGTAATTCTTATATTCTATCATAAGCCAGGCGCTTTCCACATGGAAGTTGTGATATTTTTGTCCACCAGTGTTAAAGAAGTGTTATAAGCCTCTTTCCATTTAAATGCGAGGTCTTGGTAAAGTGAAGCATTTTTTTCATTAGGCTTATAAGAGTTCTCCCACTGTATAAGGGCTTTGGAGGCTTGGGCTATAGAGTCATACTCTCTTACAGCCACCCCACAAGCAAGAGCACCCCCTAAGGCAGTTGCCTCATTTACACGAGGGATTTTAATCTCCTTTTGTGTCACATCTGCTAAGATTTGTGACCATAAAGCCCCTTTAGATGCCCCACCAGCAAAGGTGATACTTTCTGTTTGCACCCCAGTAAATTCAAAGATAGATTCTAAGTTCAGCATTGAGACAATGGCTGCATTTTCTTCTAGTGACCTAAACATAGCTGCCTTAGATGAAGTTTCAAGTGAAAGATTTAAAAACGAAGGGGCAGCGTGATACCATTTTCCATATTTCATGGTGTCTGAGAAGATAGGCAGAATTCCATGTGAACCAGCTGGTATCTTAGAAGCTAACGCTTCTAAAAGAGCGTAGGGGTCAATACCTCTTTTTTGTGCTTCAAGTACTTCAGCCTCACAAAAAGTGTCTCTAAACCAGCGCATTACCATGCCTGAGAAAAAAGAGATACCTTCTGCTTGAGAAATTCCTTCAATAACATGAGGATTGACTCTTATGTCCATATTGGGATGCACCATTGGCCTGTCCATGTTGACCAGTTGTTGCCAAAAGGTACCGCCTAAGATAGCCACTTCATTTGCCTCAACTACGCCTAGTCCTGCAGAGCCCAACTGAACATCTCCTCCTCCCATAATAACAGGAGTTCCTTTGGCAAGACCTGTCTGTTCAGCGGCTAAGAAACTAATCTCTCCTATTTGTGTTCCCGTTTCATACACAGGAGGGAAAATGTCATCTTTGATATCAAGCTTTGTGGCCATAGTTCTATCCCATTGCCGTGTTGTTAAAGAGAAGATACCCGTTGTTCCTGCATTAGAAGGATCAGAGGCGATAACATTAGAAAGTTTGGCTAAAACCCAGTCGCTGATCATAGAGATATGGGCTGTTTTTTCATACACAGAAGGTCTGTTATTTTTGACCCACATTAGTCTTGGAAGAGCACCTAAGGCAAAGGTCTGTCCACTAGTAGTATAAAAGGCTTTTTCAAGGTCTGGATAATGGGTGTTAATAAAGGCAACCTCTTGACCTGCGCGTGCATCAACATTGGCCAATGCAAAGAGTTCTTTATGATCTTTATCGTAAAGTACAATCCCCTCACGCATACTCGTTGCCGTCACAGCTTTGATTTCATCTGCTTTAATGTTGGCCTGAGAGATGGCTTCTTGGATACATTTTGAGATGATTTTCCAGTTGCTTTGGGTGTCAAATCCCATGGAGTTTTCAACACCCTCTTCACTAAGGTGACTCCACTCTTGCTGGCTAATGGAAATTTGCTCTGCTAAAGTATTAAATATAATTGCTCTTGCACTACCAGTACCTGCGTCCACGGTTAAAAAATATGCCATACATCATCCTCAATTGTTCTAGGCTTATTTTATCGATTTTAGCTTAAGTGCAGTAAGTCAATATTTTTATACTGAATATAGAAGCAGTGATGTACAATAGATGCATAGTTATAAGGAGGGGTAAATGCATCATGAGGGTATGATTGTTTTATTTTTTGTGGTGGGTGCACTCTTTTTAGGAAGTTTGGTGAAAAGTCTCTTTCAAGATTCCAAACTTCCATACACCGTTATCTTATTACTCATAGGCATAGGCCTTGCTAGTATAGAAAAACTTTCCCTTATCGAGGTGACACTTTTTTCTGAAGTGATTACGCAAGTGGCTAGTATCAATCCGCATCTTATTCTCTTTCTCTTTCTACCTATTTTAATATTTGAATCGGCTTATTCAATGGAACCTCACCTGTTTTTTAGAATTGCACCGCAGATTATATTATTGGCGGTACTAGGATTGATTATCAGTATGTTGTTAACTGCACTGGCTGTCTCTTGGCTTTTTTCTTGGGGGATTGGACTGGCCTTACTTTTTGGTGCATTGATATCGGCTACGGATCCCGTGGCCGTTGTGGCACTCTTGAAAGAAAAAAGCTCGCGAAAACGGCTTGAAACACTTTTAGAGGGGGAGTCCCTTTTAAATGATGGCACCGCAATTGTCTTTTTTTCTTTATTTTATGGATTTGCGCTAGGTTCAAGTTCACAAGTGGATACGATAGGGCTTGTCTTAGATTTTTTTCGTATTGTTTTAATGGGAAGTGCCATTGGTATTGTGGTAGGATGGCTAATCTTGTGGGTCATTGGAAAACTCTTTAATCAAGCTATGATAGAGATTACCCTTTCGGTGGTGGCTGCGTATATCTCCTTTATTATTTCAGAAGCCATGCATGTCTCAGGGGTTGTCTCTCTTGTGGCTTTGGCCCTTATGTTCTCTAGTTATGGGCGTACCCGTATCTCGCCTGAAGTAACGCACTTTTTACATCAGTTTTGGGAGATGATGGCGTATATGGCGAATACTTTGATATTTTTGATTGTAGGGATTGTGATTGTCTTACAGGTAAATATTAATGATGTCGGTATGTGGATGAAATTAGGCGCCTTATATCTTGTATTACAAGTTATCAGAGCGAGTTCTGTCTTTGTATTAATGCCTGCTTTAAAACGTATTGGAGTTGGGATTACGAAGCAGAAGGCAACGGTGCTTATATGGGGTGGTTTACGAGGGGCAGTAGCCTTGTCTATGGCCTTAAGTCTTGCGCGTGATAGCAGGATTGCTGAATCCTTTTCACAGCAGGTTCTTTTTTATACGGCGGGGATAGTAGTGCTTAGTATTGTCATTAATGGCTCAAGCATGGAAGCACTTTTGCATTATTTAAAACTCGACAGGCTACCTCCTGCTAAAGAGGCATCTGTACAAAAGGCGGCTCATGGGGTTTATAAACAGATGGAAGCATTTTTACAGAAGTTTTCAGGTAATACCTTTTTTAATACCATACCTCCTCAAAAGCTCAAAGAATATATTGATAATCTTGAAGAAAAAAGGCAGGATAAACCAAAAAATGAAGAGTTAAATATTGCTGTGATGCGTCGACTTTTAGAGATTGAAAGAAGTTCATATTGGAAGCAGTATGAAAAAGGCTATATTGGAAGAAATGCTGCCAATACTCTTACTTCTTCAGTAGAATCAGCCTTAGATAACAAGCCACAAATTTATCCAAGACGAACCTTAAGTAAGAACTTTTCCCTTCCCCTTCCACCTTATTGGATTTTACATTTTCCTTTTTTTAAAGCACAGGCACATGAGTGGATATTTACACGGCTTTCTTTAAATTATGATATTGCTAGAGGTTTTGTGGAGGCGCAAGCTGAGATGCAAGCCCATATAAAAGAGCTAACAGACTCAACTGCCTTGCAAGATGAGATCAATACTATGATAGAGAAAAATAAAAAAGAGGCCTTTGATTTTACTAAAATGATTGAAAAAGAGTACAGTGGTTTAATTTCATCCTTGCAAGAGAGTTCAGCGCGTAGGTTGATCTTAAATCATGAACGTTCATTAATATGGAAAATGCAACACGAGGGTGTTTTAGAAGATGCTGAAGCGCAAAAGTTGATTGAGACTATAGAAGAGAAGATGAAACAGCGTTCTTGAGCCTCTTAGTGAATAAGCGTTGTTTGAACAGAAAAGTTTTGAATCTCTTTTTTACAAGCATAAGCATAGGCGGCTTTAACAGAGTGAAAATGTTTTACCAGTTTGCCAGAGTGATTTAAGAGTTTGACATTGAGCATTACAACTCCTTTTTGTAAAAGTATAATAATAAAGCATTACGACTTTATTACACTTTTAGAAGTTAATGAGTCCAAAAAACACGGCTAATCCAGCGATGAAGGCAGCAATAGGATGTTTTTTGAGATATCTTTTTGAGTCTTGATACCACTGTTTTATGCTATCACTGTCGCCAATTTTACGGTATCCCTTCAAATTAGAAAGAATAAGAGTCTGATTCTTAGCATCTTTAACAAGGTAGCTAGAACGCTCTTTCTTAATAATAGAAATTATATCGATTCCATTTGTATATAAGTCAGTTTGCATAGATTCTCCTTTTAGCACTCAGGTTTAAGCGCTTTTTCTTTCTACTTTTTTAAGGTAGTAGTTGTTGATGTGCGCATGATGAGCATAATTTTTTGCGTCACGAATATTATGAAATGAACCTCTAAATTTACCTTTATGGTCGATAAGATAGATACTTTGCATAATCAATCCTTTTTGTTAAGTTGGAGTAAGTATAAGAAGATATTGTGGGGTAATAGTGTGTATCTTTAACTTTGTGGCGAAAATGTAAAGAAGCTGTAATCGCATTGTGTCTTTTAATGATTAGTATTTCTCAATCATTAATAAAAGGAAGATACGTGACAGAACTTAAATCGAAACATTATAAAGATATCAGCGTTAAAGCCTATGCAAAGCTTATTAATAAAAGTGACAAAACCGTCTATAAGATGATTAAAGAGGGATTAGTCGCGGCTAAAAAAGAGGATAAGGGATATGTCATTCGTGTGGACAACTTTATGCTCAATCGTTGTGAGGATATGAATAAAAACCTGCATACTATGAAAGCCTTGATGGAAGAGTTTGAACTCAGGTTAAGCACAATAGAGAAAAAAGAGTTAAAAAAGCCTGCTCAAAAGAAGGTTGTGAAGAAAATGCTTAAACCCTTGAAAAAAACAGTGAAGAAGCCTCTGAAAAAGAGCACGAAAAAAGTGTTATCTAAACCTTTAAATAAGAGTGGAAAAAGCAATGGCAAAAAGAAGTAGACGAAGAGCTCGAGGCTCTAGACGACGTAACTCTTAAGACTTGTAGGCTTTTTCAAAGGCCTCTTGGTTCCAAGAACGAAGAATTTTTCCTTTAACCACAAGCAGAGGAATCTTTTTTCCTCCAAGGCTAAGAAATTTTTTCTCAGCTCCCTTACTCTTTTCTAGATTATATTCAGTGAATTTAATCTTATTGACCTGCATATACATCTTAGCATCTTGGCAATGTGGACAAAATGAGGCCGTATAGATTTCAACATTGGCTGATTTTTTAGCGCCACCTTGTTTATGTTGGTTTCTTGCCTTAGCTGAATTAGAGTTAGGATTTTGGTTGCTTTTTTTCGGTCCAGAAGCTTTGCCTCTGTTGTTGGATCGTCTTGCCATTAAAGCGTTCCAAGGTACATAAACACTAGTTTCATAATAAAAGCGGTTAAGATCCCCGCTGCAATGCCTGCAATGACATCATCACCCATAACGCCCATGCCACCTTTAGTGTTTTTATCAATACGCCCAATAATAGAAGGTTTGGCAATATCAAAATACCTAAAGGCAGCAAAACTAAGTGCCATGGCTAACCATAAAGTCCAATAAGTACTATAATCACTAAAGGCCTCAAGTGGGATAGAAAAGGCGGTCTGTGTCTCTTCTAGAAAGACGGTTCCAGCAATAGACATGGCGATCCACATTCCTGCTAACTCATCAATAACAATATGTTTATTATCATGAATCCCGCCTTTAGCCTCATAATTATTGACCAACTTATAGCCTGCCACCGTCGCTAAGACAGCACCTAAAAAAAGGGTTGTTGTATCAAAATAAGTTAGTATTGCAATTCCTAGAAGTAAGGAGACAGCTGAGCCAACGGTACCAGGTGCCTTAGGAGAAGTGCCGCTGTATCCAACGGTAAGTAAAAACCAGTTCATATATTTGTTCCTTTAAATGAAGGAAAGGGGAAAGAGGTCGGCTGCGCCTAAGAGGAAAGGGTAAAAGACAATGCTCTTTCCTCTTTCCTCTTTCCTCTTTCCTCTTTCCTAATCTTTTGATTATGTCAAAGATGTTGTTTGATAAAGCTTCATCAGCTCGATATAAAAGTCTTGTTCATTATGCTCTTCTAAAAGCCCTGCAATTGGTAAAATGTCATAGTAGAGCTTCTCTAAGTTCTTAAAGCGTTCAGGAAAAAGCTTCGCTAAGATAAGCGATGAGATCTCTTTACGTACCAATACAGCAGGCGGTAAAAGACCAATTCTTAAAAGCTCTAAGATAGACTCAGAGTGGTAGGAGATATGGTGATGTTGTCCATGTGGACAGGTATTGGTTGAAACAAGGGTCTTACAGACGTTACAATACACATACTCTGCCGCGATGGAGATCTCAATATTCGTACCGATGAGTTTATCGACGATAGATTTATGGGCATTTTGATCATAATACATTCCTACACCGGCGTGGTTTTGACCAATCATTAGTGAGTTACAGCCATAATTTTGTGCGACAATGGCATCGAGTAAAACCTCATTATATCCTGCAAAGATATAGGTATGCTCTAAGGGGATAATCACCACACGGTTTTTAGGCAGATAATTTTGAATAAAATACTCTAAGGTACTCAGTCTGGTCTCATAATGCAGCTCTTTGTCATTATAGGGCTTGAGTAAAAAGATGACTAAAAGATCGGTCTTATCAAGGGTTTGCCTAATGAGACGTTCATGCGCACGGTGAAGCGGGTTTGCAGCCATCATCATTGCAGTAGTGTGTTTGGCTCCCACACGCGATTTTGCTTCACTAATGGTCTGTTTATGTTCATCAAGTGAGCTGTTATAGACCTCGTACTTACCACTAACCGCATATTTTCCAATGCGTTCATAAGTCTTTTTGACACCCGGATGGCTAAGATCATCTGTTCCATAGATTTGACGGACTCTCTCTCTAGGGTTAATCTCAAAGGTCTCATCAACAATGATTGTCCCATAAAGTTCGCCATCAACGATAAGATCGAGTTCTTCACCTTCTTGTGCATCTTCTAAGACACTCTCATTGGTTTTACCACTAGGCGATAAGATAAAAGGGAAGGGAAATGTTTTACCATTAACAAGGCCGGTTTGAATAACCTCAATGGTCTGAGCCTTGTTCATAAGGGAGGTGACAGGACTAAGTAGTCCTGCTTTAACAAGACACAGGGCTGAAGCAGCCTCTCTGTCTAAGTGTAAGGCTCTATTTTTTCTTGATGATGCCATATTTTTTTCTCTTTTCCCATAGGCTTTTGCGCGAGATACCTAGTTTTTTAGAAAGCTCCGTATCAGGGAACTTATGTTGATAATTTAGCACAATGTATTTAACATAATCCTCGATTGGTAAAATATCGCCTTGTTCAATCACCTTGTTGTCACTTTTCATCTCAACTGTTTTATAAGGCACCTCTTCAATGATATCGGTACTTGAGACAATAACACTTTTACCTTCAATGAGGTCTAAAAATGGTTTCTTATCTGTTTTTTTAAGGGCTTGAAAGTCGGTAATATAGGCTAAACGCTCAGGGTTGAGGTTAGCAATCTCATCTAAGGTTCGAAGGGAAGCTAAAGAGATGAAGTGCAGGGGTGCAGAACAACGATCAAGTAGTTTAAAGGCAAAGGCATCTGCATATTTTTGGTAGTTTGAAAAGACGAAGATAGGAAGGTCACTCTTCTCATATTCACACTCTACATTAACCGATGAGAAAGAGTGGTCTATATACCTTTGAAAGATAAGGTTTTGACGTTTTAACTGCTCATAATCTTGAAAGTGATCAATTTTGCGGATAAGTTCTTCAATCATAAATGGTTTTAAAATATAGTCTTTCGCACCCGCTTTTAAAGGTTTAGAAACGGTGTCATTAGAGACATAAGAGATCATTAAAATTACAACCGCGTCTTTATAAGCATCGATAACAGGATAAAAGTCTTGTCCAGAGATATTGGTAGACAGAAGCACCACATCATAAGGTTCATTACGCAGGGCATCCTTAGTAGAAGAAGCAAGGTCACAGATATGTCCAAGGTCACTTAGTTTTGCAGCAATACTTTGTGCAAGATAGATTTCATTTTCAATAATTAGTATTTTCATTATATAGTCCAGTCTAGATATTTCAAGCTTGCGCTGCTTTGTACAGCAACGCCTTCTTTACGGCCCGTAAAGCCAAGTTTTTCTGTTGTTGTCGCTTTTATATTACATAAAAACGGTTCTATGTGTAAGATCTGTGCTAGTACCTGACGCATCTGCGCCTTGTAAGCACTGAGTCTTGGGGTTTGTGCGATGATGGTGATATCCACATTGACAATGACAAAACCGCAGTTATGCAGGCGTTTAACACACTCTTTTAAGAGCAGTTTTGAGTCAATATTTTTGTAGCTCTCATCACTATCAGGAAAAAGTGTTCCTATATCTCCCATACCAGCGGCACCCAAGAGGGCATCGATTAAGGAGTGTATCGCAACATCACCATCACTGTGCGCCTTAAAGCCAAACGAAGAGTCGATCTTAACACCGGCTAAGACCATCTGCTTCCCTTCTTCAAAAGCATGAACATCAAAGCCATTACCAATTAAGGTATCTTGGTAAGGGGCTTTAAGGCAAGGAAGCTTGTTCATATCACTGACCTTTGTCAGTTTATGCGCAGTTTCATCTCCCTCAACCTCGACTCGGCTATATCCTTTTGCAAGGATAGCCGAGCTTTCATCAGTAAATTCATCTGTTGTTAATAGGGCATCTTTTAAGACCTCTGTTTTTGAAAGCTGCGGTGTTTGAATACGCTTGAGCTTCTCTCTGTCGATATTGCCTCCCTCAAAAGAGACCGTATCGCTCATCGATAAAACAGGAATCACACAATCAGCTTGCTCTTTGGCTGCTATGAGTCTTTGTATTAGCTCAGCAGGTATGCACGCCCGCGCCACATCACTTACCATTACATAAGGGGTTTTTACATGTTTAAGCGCATTGTTTAATGAACTTTGACGTGTCTTTCCACCTTCTATAACCGTATGATTACAAAACGACTGCATGTATTCAACTTCATCTGCATGGGCAGTGATAATAATGTTTGAAAAAAGTTTCATATTTTCAAAGTTATTTGTAACAAAATGCCACAGAGGTTGGTGTCCAACACGAAGCCACTGTTTTTTAACAGGGGTTGAAAAACGTGTCGAATTCCCCGCTGCAAGCAAAATGAGAGTTAAATCAGACAAAAATGCTCCTATTTGTAACAGGTGTTACGAAATTATACACATAGAAAGCTTTCTTTTAACTTGTTTGTGTTACATTTCGGAAAATATGTCATAAGAACTTAAAAGTTTTTATGTCCATTCGAATGTGAAACAGTTGAGGCTTTGGTTTGAAGACTTAAGTGAAGTTAAAATTGTTTTGCCAAATATTTATTATTACGAGATACTTACTTTAATATGAGTAGAATCGCGTTAATATTTTAGGAGATTTTTATGAGAACAGATTGGCTAAAAAAACGTGAAGGCGATAAAGTCCGTACACAGATGCATTATGCAAAAAAAGGCATAATCACTGAAGAGATGGAATATGTAGCAAAACTAGAGAAGTTAGAACCAGAACTAGTAAGAAGCGAAGTGGCGCGCGGCCGTATGATTATTCCGGCTAATGTTAACCACACTAACCTTGAGCCAATGGCAATTGGTATTGCAGCAACGTGTAAAATTAATGCAAATATCGGTTCATCTGCTTTAGCATCAGATGTAGATGATGAAGTTGAAAAAATCAAAGTATCTCAGCAGTTTAAAGCGGATACAGCTATGGATTTATCAACAGGTGGGGACCTTGATGAGATTCGTAGAAATGTTATTGCAAACTCAGCGATTCCTATTGGTACGGTGCCTATCTATCAAATCATTGCGGATTGTAATGATAAGATTGAAGACCTTACTATTGAGAAGATGTTAGATGTTTTAGAACGTCAAGCACAACAAGGTGTATCTTATTTTACTATCCACGCAGGTTTCTTACTTGAAACAATGCCAAATATTGCGAAACGTAAGATGGGTATCGTATCTCGTGGTGGTTCTTTAATGGCAGCATGGATGATGCACTATCATAAAGAAAACCCATTTTATGAGGCATTTGATGATATCTTAGATATCTGTGCTAAATATGATGTTTCACTTTCACTTGGAGATTCACTTCGTCCGGGTTGTTTAGCCGATGCTTCTGATGATGCTCAGCTAGGTGAGCTTAAGGTTCTTGGTGAACTTACACTAAGAGCTTGGGAAAGAGACGTTCAAGTTATGGTTGAAGGTCCAGGTCATGTTCCATTAAATCAAATTGAACGTAATATGAAGATTCAAAGAGAGCTTTGTCATGAAGCACCTTTTTACATCCTTGGGCCATTAGTGACAGATATCGCTGCGGGTTATGATCATATCTCTTCTGCAATGGGTGCAGCTGTTGGTGGTTGGCATGGAGCAGCAATGCTTTGTTATGTAACACCAAAAGAACACTTAGGTCTTCCAAATGCGGAAGATGTACGTGAAGGTATTGTTGCGTATAAAATTGCAGCACACGCAGCAGATATCGCTCGTGGTCGTACAGGTGCACGTGATATTGATGATGAGATGTCTGATGCACGTTACGCTTTTGACTGGGAAAAGCAATTTGAACTTTCAATTGATGGCGATAGAGCAAGAGAGTACCATGATGAAACACTTCCTCAAGAAGTTTTCAAAGAGGCTGAATTCTGTTCTATGTGTGGACCGAAATTTTGTTCTTACAAGATTACTCAAGAAATTATGGAAAACCCAGAAGGTATCCAAAAGATTGCTGATGAAGCAGCCCAAAACGCTAAAAAAGATTTCGTTTTAGCAGAATAATATTATGGAAAAGCAATAGCCACAAAAGAGTTGCTTAATAAAATATAGCACAGAAATACTGTGCGTGAGCGTTGCGCTAAGAAAAACTTAGCGTTAGCGTAGAGAAAGGGGCTTTGCTTCTTTCTTGTATATAAAGAAGGAAAAAATAATGACTGAACAGTTAGTAAAAGACGCATTATCAAAAGTTACTTATCCTGGTTTTTCTAAGGATATTGTGACTTTTGGTTTTGTAAAAAATATTCAAATTGATGGAACAAAGGTTTCTGTTGAAGTAGAAGTTACTTCTTCAGCACCTGAAGTTGCGACAGAGATTCAAACTAATGCAACTGCTGAACTAAAAGCAGCAGGTGCTTCTGAAGTGGCGGTAAATATTAACGCACCTCAAATGCCAAGAGAAAGTTCATCTAAGGGTAAAAACATTGCTCCACATGTTAAGAACTTCTTAATGGTAAGTTCTGGTAAAGGTGGGGTTGGAAAATCAACAACATCTGTAAATATTGCTATTGCACTTGCACAGCAAGGGTTAAAAGTAGGGCTTTTAGATGCTGATATCTATGGTCCAAATATCCCTCGTATGATGGGTCTTGATGGTGTTAAACCACAAATCGAAGGACAAAAGGTTATCCCTCTTCAAGCGTATGGCGTTGAGATGATGTCTATGGGTTCTTTAATGGATGAGGGTGCTGCTCTTATCTGGCGTGGTGCTATGATTATGAAGGCAATTGAGCAGTTTTTAAGAGATATCTTATGGTCTGAATTAGACTGTCTAGTAATCGATATGCCTCCAGGAACAGGTGACGCTCAGCTTTCATTAGCACAGTCAGTTCCTGTAACAGCAGGTATCACAGTAACGACACCTCAAGCCGTATCTTTAGATGACTCACGTCGCTCTTTAGATATGTTCAAAAAACTTGATATCCCAGTTGCTGGTATCGTTGAAAATATGTCAGGTTTTATCGCTCCAGATACGGGTGTTGAATATGATATCTTTGGTAAGGGAACAACTCAGCCAATGGCAGAAGAGTTTGATACTAAAATCATTGCTGAAGTGCCAATTGAGCCATCTGTACGTACAGGTGGAGATGAAGGTAAGCCAGTTACCTTTGCTGCACCAGATTCTGAATCTGCTAAACGTTTTTCAGCTGCAGCTGCAGCTATCTGGGCAAAGATCGAAGAGATCAATGCTGCGGGTGGTGTTGATAACTCAGCGGTTCAACCTAATACACCTCCAGGTGTGTCAGCTTGTTCTACAGGTGGTGCGGCAGCTGCACCACAACAACCAGCTGAATCTGGTGGTTCATGTGGTACAGGATGTGGTTGCCACTAAGCAATCTTATCTTACTTGGCTTTACTAAAGAAACATCGGCTTTGCCGAGCGTTTCACTTGTTTTGGCCAAGTCCCTCTGTAGTCTTCCTAACTAATTTAAAATTGTGAAACTCCCCTAAGCTTAGCACTGTTATAATCATTCAAACTTCATACACGAGACGGCTATGAACCTGATTAATGATTATTTTTTACTCTATCATGGTATGCATTACGAACTTGCATCCTCTCATAAGATTCTTAAAAGTGAAACGGCACTGATGTACGAGACCTTTGCCCTTATACTCACGTGCAACCGAAAAAACTTTGATACTTATAATAATTTAAAAAGTTTTCAGCAGGGGGTTTATGAACTTTGCAAGAGTCGTCTCTTGGTACTAGATGAACTCTATAGCCTTCAATACAGTGTGATTGAGTATATTAAAGAACATCAATCCTCTACTGACCTTGAGAAGATGCACCTGAGTTTTGATTACTTAAAAAATGAAGATATCTTAACCGGTTCTATACATGAAAAACTCATTAGTCTTTTTGATCCGCATATCTTTAGAAGTTTTGAAGATGAACTACTTGTTCAAGAAGATAAAGATAAGAGTTATTTAGATCAAAAAGAGGAGATAAAGCATACCTTGCAAAGTTTAAGTGCTCTTTTTGAAGAGAAAGCCTTTGATGAAGAACTTACTGCAATCTCTGAGTACTTGGTAAAACAGAAATTTTCCATTGGTGTAACCGGGGTGATGAATGCGGGGAAATCTACGCTCTTAAATGCCCTTATGGGGAAAGAGATTTTAGGAAGTTCAGTGGTACCTGAAACAGCCAACTTGAGTCTGCTTAAATATGCAAAAAAAACTTATGCTAAGGTCTTTTACTGGAGTGAGAAGGAATGGGAAAAGATAGAAGACTCTGCTAAAGAGTTTAAAGCCATTGAAAATTTTGTCAAAGAGAGCAAGGATACATTTAAGGAGGAGTTTCCAAACTACGTTCAAGCCACTAGAAGGATAGATGAGATAGAAGTAGATTCTTTAAGTCATTACACATCAGCCCAACATAAGATGTCAAACCTCATTAAAGAGATTGAACTAGGGGTAGAACTTGAGTTTTTATCTGAAGGTGTTGAGATAGTTGATACACCAGGTTTAGATGATGTTGTGATTCAACGAGAAGAGATTACAAAGATGTATTTGAGCAGGTGTGATTTAATGATGCATCTTATGAATGTTTCTCAATCAGCAACACAAAAAGATATTGATTTTATCATTGATGCACTCTTGTATCAAGATGTGGGTAAACTTTTAATTGTACTAACACGTGCAGACAGTGTCAGTAAGGCAGAACTTGAAGAGGTAATAGCCTATACAAAGCAAAGTATTAAAACACAGTTAGAAGAAAGTAATTCAGATGCTAAGCTTGATTTTGTTTTGGAGGGTTTAGCTTTTATTGCGGTGAGTTCTAAGATGGCACTTCTTCATAAGACAGGCAAAGAAAAAGAGGCCTTTGAGCAAGGGTATAGCTTGCAAGATTCAGGGATACTTGCATTAGAAACCTATCTACATGAAAACCTTTACGCCCAAGGAAATCAGAAAAATGAGTTGATTATTCACTCTGCAAAAACACGTTTGCTTAAGCTTTTACAGCGTAAGAGAGCGAATTTAGAGTTTGAACTTCGTTTGTTGTCAAAAAATGAGGGAGAGTTAGCCAAAGAGTTAGAGGTATTTAATCTGCAAAAGCAAGAAAATCAAAAATTAATTAGGCAAATGCGAGAAGAGATTGAGGGGTATAAACAAGAGAGTCTTGTTTTTGTAACAAGCCTAAAGAAATTTTTAGATGCGCAGATTTATGAGATAAGGCAGCAGCTTAGTTCAAGACTATTAGATGATTTTGCTTATGCCTTAGAAAAGGGAGCAAAGAAGGCATTTTTGCAGAGTTTGGATGTCAGTGTAGACAGGGCTTTAAAAGATGCTCTTGTTGAGCTTGTAAGAGAGTATCGCTATAAGTTTGTAAAACATTCAGAACAGGTTGGAGCTAAGATAGAAGCTGAGTATGAGAAGTATGAGATACGCATGCGTCAGACAGAAGAGGAAGTGTCGGCTAAGGAGATGGTTGGTAGACACTTTAAAGGAGGCGTCGTACACTCTTCATCAGCCTATCTTAGTGCTAGATTGACAAAGCTTTTTAGCTCTTTTAAAGATGCGAATGAGGCTGCCTTGTTGGAAGAACTAGACCAAGCCCTAAGTGAATCTTTTGGATTTTTAGTAGAAGAGATAAAAGATAAAAGTGAGGTGATATCACAGGCCTTGATAGAAGAATTTTTTGATAATATTGCGCAACCTATTAAGATGTTTGAGGATGTCTTAGAGGCACATGAGGCACTCTTAAGTGAGAGTTTGGTGCATTATGAAAAAGATGAGACCCTTCGTAGTGAAACATCTATGCAGATTCATTACACATTAAAAAGCCTTTCACAGATTGAAAAAAGGTGTCGTTTATGAAGATATTAGAAGACTTTGTAAGAGAATATAAGACGAGGTATTTAGCTAAGCAAGAGGTGTTTGACGAGAGCATAAGTGGTCGGATTAAAAAGGTGAGGTCTTTACTCTTAGCAGATGAGTTTCACCCCTCACAGGCTTTAAAAAATCTTTTTGAAAAACTTCTTAGACGTTCGCAATACCCTATGGAAGTAGCAATAACAGGGCAGTTCTCATCGGGTAAGTCGACTTTTTTAAATGCCTTGCTTTCAAAAGATGTTTTGCCAACGGGTATCACACCTGTGACCTCTAAGGTTAATTTCATTAATTATGGCAAAGAGTATAAGCTAAGAGTAACCTATAAAAATGGTGCGCAGGAGTATCATGGCATAGAGAGTATTGCCCAATTTACAGACCAAAGACAAGATCAGATAGATGATATCAAATATCTAAGTATTTATGCTCCTATGGATATTTTAAAAGAGATCTCTTTTGTGGACACACCGGGGCTTAACTCGCAATCTTTAGAAGATACACAAACCACACAAAAGGTACTTAGAGATGTTGATGGTATTATCTGGTTGAGTCTGATTGATAATGCTGGAAAAGAGTCCGAAGAGAAGGTCTTACAAGAGTATATGCAACACTTTAAAGATAAATCTTTATGTGTTTTAAATCAAAAAGATAAGTTTAGTGCGCAAGAGGTGGCTCAAACACAAGAATATGTGCGCTCAAAGTTTGGACAATATTTTCAAAAGGTTATTGCTATTTCGGCTAAAGAGGCTTTAAATTCTCGTTCTGTGCAAAAAGAGGTACTGATTAAAGAGCAGATGCATGAAATCAGCGAAGCTTTTAAGAAGGCCTTGTGCGGAACAGAACAGGGTTTAGACTTTTTTAAAGATGAGTTTGAAGTTTATGAGAAGCGTTTACAAGCCATTAAGAGTAAGGACAGAAGTCAGGATATTAAACTCTTGCATGATTCTAATATTCAAGAAGTATTAGCCTATATTAATGAGGTCATAGCACCCGCTGCCTCAGAATCAAAAGCTTATGCTTTGCAAAAAGACTTAATGGGTATCTGTGATATTTTAATGAGTGAATACAGAAGTATATTAGGGGTGTATGAGAGTTTACAAGAGGTGGTTGAGATGAAGCAAGAGAGTCTTTTAAATGCCTTTGATGAGATTGTTGTGCAAAAACAGAGGCTACTTTCAGATATTTACAGTGTGAATAAGGCCATACTCAAAGAAGTTGCAAATGAGATTTTTTTTCATATTAAGAGTATTAAAAAGAGACGGTACGAACATGAAGAAAAAGGTTTTTTAGGCTCTGAAAAGATAAAGAGTTATAGCTATGAAAGTTTTGAAATTGAGAGCGATAACTTATATAAAAAACTTTTTTATGAGGATGAACATATTGATAAAAAGTTCATTAAGGTACAAAAACAACTGAAGTCGGCTGAGAGGGAAATAGCTCAATCTTTTAAAGAGGTTTATGCCCTCTTAGAAGACGCGGTACATGTATGGCAGGAACCTTATGAACTCATTAGTAAACACAGAGAAATTGCTTCGGACATTGAGTTTGCTAATACGCGTAACTTTGCTTCAAAGGTATTTGAAAATATTTTGGTGGATTATCATAATGGGATTGAGGGTAATATTGCGGCATTTAAAAAGAAGTTTTCGTATTTAAATGGGGCCTTAACCCTCTCGTATAGAGCACTTATTCGAGGGTGTATCTTACATTTTGAAAACAATTTTTTCAAACAGAACCTTGCTTACGAGCAAAGTGCAAAAAAGGTTTCGATAGTCATGCCAAGTGAAGAAGATATCTATCACCGCTTAGAAGAAGAATTCTCCTTTACTAAGGTTGAAACATTTTTAAATTCACGACGTAACTATTTATATAAGATTGTTAGCTTTGCAAAAGAGGAGTATGTACAGATTAATGAAGAAAAAATTGTCCTCTTGGAGAAAAAGAAAGAGCAGTACAAGGATAAAATAAGAGCCATTGAAAGCATTAAAATGGAACTTGTTAACTGAAAAATATTTTAAATTTAATATTTAAATATTTAGTTAAGGTTCTACTCTTATTTAGTTGTGATATAGTATTTCTTTTAGTGATAAAGATAAAGGAAAACAATGCAAAGTGATGTAGATTTAGCGAAGAAGGTTGAGCTAGAATCCCTTGTGAAAAAGAGTAGAATTCCTGCGCAACTTGACTATTTACAAAGCGCTACAGGTCTTATTCTAGGGCTGTTTATGTGGGGACATATGATCTTAGTATCGAGTATCTTGGTATCTAAGGATGCGATGTACTTTATAACCAAATTAATGGAAGGTGAGCCCATTTTTGGTGAAGCACATCATGAGATTGTTACAGTAACAGCAGGCTTTATCTTAATTGTTTTTATGACACATGCCCTGATTGCAATGCGTAAGTTTCCTGGTTCGTATAGACAATTTAGAGTCTTTAGAGAACATGCGGTGCGTTTTCAACACTCTGATACTAACCTATGGTTTGTACAAGTCATTACGGGCTTTATCATGTTTTTCTTAGGTTCAGCGCATATCATCATTATGATGCTTAACTCCAATAATATTGGCCCTTATGCATCTGCTGACAGAATGGTAAGTGGATGGATGTGGCCTATTTATCTTATCCTCTTAGTCGCAGTTGAGTTACATGGTTCTATTGGTTTGTATAGACTTTGTGTTAAATGGGGATGGTTTGAAGGTAAGGACTCTAAGGCTTCACGTCGCAACCTTAAGAAGATAAAATGGGCTATTACAGTCTTCTTTTTAGGTTTGGGTTTGGCGACTTTAGCGGCATATATAAAGCTAGGATATGAACATATGGACAGAGCAGGTGAGAGGTACGTACCCACCTATAAAACACAAGGGGGTGGGGTATGAAAATCACCTATACAGATGCCTTAGTAATTGGAGGAGGCTTAGCCGGTCTTAGAGCGGCTACGGGGATTAAGCGACGAGGGCATGATGTTATTTTACTCACCTTAGTTCCGCCTAAACGTTCACACTCAGCCGCCGCTCAAGGGGGTATGCAAGCAAGTTTAGCCAACACCGTTAAAGGTGAGGGCGATAATGAAGATGTACATTTTGAAGACACGATTAAAGGCTCTGACTGGGGTGCAGATCAAGATGTTGTTAGAATGTTTGTTAACACAGCACCTAAGGCGATTAGGGAGTTAGCCGCTTGGGGTGTGCCATGGACAAGAATAACAAAGGGTGATAGAGAGGTCGTTATTAATGCCAAGAAGGTCACGCTAACAGAGAGTGATGAAGCTCATGGTCTTATTAATGCACGTGATTTTGGTGGAACGAAAAAATGGCGTACCTGTTATACCTCAGATGGAACGGGTCACTCTATGCTTTTTGCCATGGATAATAAGGCTAAAGAGGAAAAAATCGAAGTACGTGAGCGCATGGAAGCGATGTCATTGATACATGAAAATGGACGCTGTTATGGAGCTGTAGCACGAAATTTAATGACGGGAGAATTGGTGGCTTATATTGCTAAAACAACCACCATTGCAACAGGGGGATATGGACGTATTTATGCCATATCGACGAATGCCGTTATCTGTCAGGGAATGGGACAGGCTATTGCGCTTGAAACAGGAGTCGCTACCTTAGGAAATATGGAAGCGATACAGTTTCACCCTACGGCCATTGTTCCTGTGGGTATTTTGACGACTGAAGGGTGTCGCGGGGATGGGGGTATTTTACGTGATGTGGATGGTTACCGTTTTATGCCAGATTATGAACCTGAGAAAAAAGAGTTAGCTTCAAGAGACGTTGTCTCTAGGCGTATGACGGAGCATATGCGAAAAGGTAAGGGGGTTAAGTCACGCTATGGGGATCATTTGTGGTTAGATATTACGATCTTAGGACGTGCACATATTGAGAAAAACCTACGTGAAGTGAAAGAGATCTGTGAGAGCTTTTTAGGCATAGATCCCGCTGTTGATTGGATTCCTGTTAGACCAACTCAACACTACTCAATGGGAGGGATTCGAACGGATTATAGGGGAGAATCTCAAACACTAAAAGGTCTGTTCTCTTGTGGTGAGGCTGCGTGTTGGGATATGCACGGCTTTAACCGTCTAGGAGGTAACTCTGTGGCTGAGACAGTCGTTTCAGGGATGTTATGTGCAGAGTATATTTCTGATTTTTGTGACAGTGAAGAGAGTAATATTGATGTTTCAACGCATACTATTGCTAAGTTTATTAATGCTGAACAAGAAAAACTTGAAAACTTTTTAAAACCCAAAGATGGTGGTGAAAAGGCGTATGAACTTCGTCATGCAATGGAATATATTATGATGCATAAGGTGGGTATCTTTAGAAATGGAGATGATCTAAAAGAGGCCGTAGAAGAGTTAAGTAAACTGCTTAAGCGCTCTAAAAACATAGAAGTAAAGACCCAATCTTTAGCGGCTAACCCTGAACTCTTTAATGCTTATCGCGTGCAAAGAATGTTAAAACTAGCACTGTGTGTAGCCAAGGGTGCCTTAGAGCGAACAGAATCACGAGGGGCACATGCACGAGAAGATTACCCTGAACGAGATGATAAGAATTGGCTCAAACGTACTTTGGCGGTGTGGAAAGATGAAAATGATTTAGAGCCTACGCTCTCTTATGAAGAACTTGATGTTAAGTCGATGGAGTTACCACCTGGCTTTAGGGGATATGGAAAAGATATGACCATTCATCATAAAGACACGCAAAAGCGTACGGATGAGGTGGAAGAGATTCGCGAAAAGATGAAAGAGCAGGGCAAAAGCCGTTTTGAGATACAAGATGCTTTAATGTCGTATTGTGATAAGTTGCCAAAGGCTTATCAAGGTAAAAATGAACGTTTACAGGAGAAATTTGATGAGCAGTAATGATAGAGAACGTGTATTAAAGATATCAATCTTAAGAAATGATCCTAATATCAAAGATTATAAGGTGCATGTTGAGACCTTTGAAGTAAGTGAAGCTCCAGGAATGACGCTTTTTATCGCTTTAAATGACATACGTGAGTTTCAAGATAATTCTTTGAAGTTTGACTTTGTTTGTCGCGCGGGGATTTGTGGTTCATGTTCCATGCTGATTAATGGAAAACCTGGATTAGCTTGTCGTACATTGACTAAGAATATGGACGAGCATATTATGTTAGCACCCCTTCCTATGTTTGAGTTGATAGGCGATCTATCTATCTTTACAGGTAAATGGATGGAGGGGATGAATGAGCGTTTAGAGACCTGGATCCATGCTAAAGAGGAAGAGATGGTCGACATTAAACGCATAGAAGAGAAGATGGACCCAGCCCTTGCTGAAGAGATCTATGAGACAGACCGCTGTATTGAGTGTGGATGCTGTGTAGCAGGTTGTGGAACCATTATGATGCGCGAGAACTTTGTGGGTGCTGTGGGGATGAATAAGGTGGCACGTTATATGATCGATCCTAGAGATAAACGCACAAATGAGGAATATTACTCTTTAGTAGGCGATGAAGATGGAGTCTTTGGTTGTATGAGTCTTTTGGGATGTGAAGATGTCTGTCCTAAAGATTTACCACTTCAGTCAAAAATCGCCTACCTTAGACGTAAAATGGTAGAGATGCGAAATAAATAGCTCTGCTATTTTTGGGGGAAAGGGGACGCTTCGCTAGAGGCAAGAGTTCGCTTCGCTAAGAGAAGAACTAAGATAAATAAAAGCTTCAATAACCATTAACCATTAACCATTAATCTCTTAATACCCCTCAAACATCTCCGATTTAAAGTCAACAATCTTATTACGACCTGTGTTTTTTGCCTCATAAAGAGCCGTGTCTGCATACTTAATAACTTTCCAAATAGAATCAGCATCTTCAGGTAGATGGGCAATTCCTATACTCAATGTTTTTTGCAAGGTTTCAGATCCAATGGTAAACTTTTTCTGCGCAAATTTATTATGGATGTTATCAGCAATATTCATTGTTGCCTCACTCGTAGTGCGTCGAAGCAAGATTAAAAACTCTTCTCCTCCATAACGTATGGCCATGTCAGAGTCTCTAATCGATTCTCTTAAGATATCACTTAGGGCTTTAATCACGATATCACCCACATCATGCCCATAATTATCGTTAACAAGTTTAAAGTAGTCAATATCAATCATAAGCACATCATAAGGGGTATTTTCTCTTTGGATAATGGCTTGTTCTTGCTCAATATACTCTTCTAAGAATCGACGATTATACAAACCAGTTAGTCCATCACGTAAAGAGGAATCACGCAATATATCCATAAGTATCTTACTTTCGATAACAGGTTTAGCGGCCTCAAGGTAGTTTTTAATACTGCTTATGTTGGTATTAATGACTTCTAAGGCCTTAGGTGTTTTAGCTGAAATAGATAGCACCAGTGAATACTCATTGTTAATGCTAAAAGGTAAACAAGCATAATGCACAGAACCATTTTGTGTACAGGCATCACAAAGGTTAGGAAAGTCACTTGAAATTATGTCGGTATTGGTTCTAAAGGCACGACATTTTAAAGCATCTTCTTCAGATGCTTGTGAACAAAAGCTCTCCCCTTGGGTGATATACAGTAGTTTGCGCTCTTTGCGGGTATGATCAACCTCATACAAGGCAAAATTTTTAAGGTTGAACTTATCGTGTAAGAGGTGTTCAATGCGTGTGTAAATAGCATGTTTATCCCTGTCTAGTTCAATGGTCTTTTTAAATTTATAGATATCTGAGAGTTCATGAATAATACTGCTGGCCTCATGCAGCGGGTCACTGGAGCTGATATTGCTACGGGTAACAAAGCTATGGAGTTGATCTTTGATGTTTCCAAAGGCATCTTGCATCTTTGCAAACAGGTCATTCATCTCATCAGCAACCTCTCTTCCTTCGCCTTTAATAGTCGTACTAAAGCGGTGTGAGAAGTCACCTAAGTGGGCTTTTTTAATACCATTTTGAAGGTTTTGAAAAAGACTCATATAGGGCTTGATGTAGTAGTTGGTTAAAAACAGAGCAATAACAATGAAGACAAGGTTGAGTCCAAAAATTCTTAAAACAGTATACATACCTACATTGCGTGTATGGCCCACATCAAACTCCATACTAATAACGCCTAAGACATCACCCTCGTTTACATTATGGCAAGAGAGACAGTTGGGTGAGTCTAGTGAACTTGCTATATAAGGGATAGAGACACGCAAATGGGCATTATCAGAGTCTTCACTAATATATTTTTCCAGTTTTCCACTTTTAAGTACACGCTTATCCATTGCATCGCGAGGTTCCTCTTTAGGAAGGCCGGGGCCATACTGTTTGATGACTCCTGGTGAACGTACAATCCAAAGTTTTTGAACATCATCATACTCCGAGATATTACGTAAGAAAAAGAGTCGTTTATCCATAATACCATTAACCATATGCGCAGTCAGTCCATCACGTACAATTTCAGCCGTCATTTGTGCTTTTTCAGTAGCGTTATTGTAGGAGTAGTCTCGAAAGTTGACAGCCACATTAATAATAGTAGCTGCGGCAAGTGCCATTAACATTAAAGCGATAATGATAAGGATTTTTTTATTAGTATTCATATGTCATAACTCTTTGATATAAAATAAGTATTATTTATAGTATATCAAAGAGTTGAGAAAAAAGAAAGAGATTAATTAAGGGAAAGTGATTGTACTAAAGAAAAGTGTGTTCTCTTATTCTACAGTTACACTTTTTCTAAAGAAATCGATTACTCAACCGTAACCGATTTTGCAAGGTTTCTTGGCATATCAACATCATTTCCAAGACGCACAGAAATTTCAAGCGATAAAATCTGAAGTACCACCATCATCTCAAAGAATTCATGCATATAGTGTGAACGCTCTTTAATCTTAATAAAGTCATCAGATTTATCAAACTCTACAGCTGAGATCGCACAGATGGTACTGTCACGCGCGGAAAGTTCTTCTACATTGGATTTTGTTTTATCATACAGTAGATTTGTTGGCATAAGCGCTATGGTAAAGAGTTCAGGGTCAGCTAGGGCAATTGGTCCGTGCTTCATCTCACCTGAAGGATAGCCCTCTGCATGAAGGTAAGAGATCTCTTTTAATTTAAGAGCTCCCTCTAAGGCCAATGGAAAAAAGACATCTCTTCCGATAAAGAAGAAGCCATGCCCATGAAGGTAACGTTTAGAGAGGCGACGCAGCTTTTCATGCAGCTCATCATCCACAGCAACCGTAGAAGGCACTTCGCGAAGTAGGGCAATATGCTCAGCTAATTCGGTAGAAGTAAGAGTAGAACGTAGTTTAGCAAGGTAAAGCGATAGCATCCAAAAAACAACCATTTGTGTAGCAAAAGCCTTAGTCGAAGCTACTCCCTTTTCAATACCCGCTCTTGTTAAGATAGATGCATCTGCCTCTCTTACCATGGAGGAGTTATCTACATTACAGATCACTAAGGATTTAAGGCCTGCTTTTTTGGCCATTTTCAAGGTCTCTAAGGTGTCTGCTGTCTCACCACTTTGAGAGATAACCACAAAGAGAGTGTCTTTGCTCATAAGTGGCTCTTTGTATCTAAACTCAGAGGCAATTTCGACGGAACATCGGATCTTAGAGTAACGTTCAAAGAGGTATGAAGCAGCAAGGGCAGAGTGATAAGAGGTACCACAGGCACATAACTTAATCTCATTAATCCCTGCAAAAAGTTCAGCATCAAGCTCTTCAAAGTTTACCTCGGCCTCACCTAAACGCCCCATAAGGGTGTCAGAGATTACTTGTGACTGTTCATAAATCTCTTTTTCCATAAAGAAGCGGTAGCCATCTTTCTGCGCAGAGAGTTTTGAGCTTGGAAGCGGTTTCATAACAGGGTCAATTTTCTCATACTGCTCATTAAACAGTTCTACTGCATCAGCCGTAAGATAACCATTCTCTCCATCATGAAGATAGATAACATCCGAGCATAAACCGATTAGTGGGGTATCAGAAGAGGCAAAATGTTTCTCGTCTCCACCTACACCAATAAGCATTGGTGAACCATGCTTTGCAAAAAAGATGGTGTCAGGTGCAGATTTAGTGATAAGTAAAACAGCGTAAGCGCCTTCAAGTTCATCTAGACAAGCTCTAAATGCTTTTAAAGGCTCTTTGAGTACACGCATATGTGATTCAAAAAGGTGTACAATAACCTCCGTATCGGTCTGCGATAAAAAGTTAAATCCTTCTGCAAGAAGACGCTGTTTTAACTCTTGATAGTTTTCAATAATACCATTATGGACAACATAAGAGTTTTCACCAACATGGGGGTGAGCATTTAGTTCAGTTGGCTTTCCATGCGTAGCCCATCTGGTATGACCAATTCCAATAGAAAAACCTTCAGGATGAAAATCTTCAGTCTTGTTTCTTAAGTTCTCTAACTTACCCACTGCCTTGTAAATTGAAAAATTATCTTCTTGTAAGACAGCGATACCTGCTGAATCATAGCCTCTGTATTCAAGCTCCCCAAGCCCCTCTAGTAGGATGTCTTTGATTTTATTTTTCCCAATATATCCAACAATTCCACACATTTTTACTTCCTAGTGACAAGTTTATCTATTATTTTTTCGGCATTATGACAGATGTTACCGTGTTTTTCTATTAAAAATTGGTCTCTTGTGCGATTTTTTATCGTATGTAACTTTGCTGTAGCAATATCAATCTGCTCATCATCAAAGGTTTTGATAACATAAGCTAATAATCCACTCTGATCTTTGGTATGGATACTAAGGCGAGCATAGGTGTTTGAGTGCTCACAATCAAGGTTAATCTCTTTTTCAGAGATAAGGGGTTGTTTAAGTGCTACCTCTTTTTGCATATCAAAGGCCTCTTGTATAATCTCTTCTATCTGAATGGCTTCATTTTCATCAATATCTTGAGAAAATTCAATCTTAAAATACTTTATTTCATCATAAAGCTTAAAGATATCCATCGCAGCAATATTTAAAAAGTTAAGCTTTCCTAAGAGGTATCCAAGATTTATAGGGATATTTTTAAAAATTTCTATAATAAGATGATGCTCATGCGAGACTTTAAACTTGAACCTATCAAGCCCATTAGCCTGTTCAAAGAGCTCAACAATTTCTTGGGGTTTATGCTTAATAAAAAAGAGGTTAGACTCAATTGAGAGTACCCGTTTTTGTTGTAGCTTACTAAGCTCACGGAAGGAGTTGTTCTTTTTTAAGGCTTCTTCACGCTTACGTCGTTTTCTCGCTTCAGAAATCATCTCTTTGTTATCAATTACTTCTAAAGAGGCATAATAGAGTTCACGTAATAATTTAGCATTAAAGGAGTTGTAGGTCTTTTGGCTTACCCCGTTAATATCGGCGTAGGTCAGTACAAAGAGGAGTTTAAGGGTCTGCTCATTTTGCACCTTAGATATAAAAGAGAAAAGGACTTTTTCATGATAAAAATCTTCTCTAAAGGCAACACGACTCATAGCAATATGGTGTTTGATAAGGCGCGCACCAATTTCAATCAGCTCAGGGGAGATGTTAAACTTTGTCATATAAGCATTGAAAAGTTTCACACCTACTAAAGAGTGGTCTTGCTTACGTCCTTTACCCGTATCATGTAGTAAGGTTGCAATATGCAGTAAGGTTCGTTCATCATGACTAAAGCCTTTGTATAATTCAAGAGCGAGGGGGTCTTTGATATCCTCAAGCGCTTTAATACACATCAGAGAATGTATATCTACAGGATGGGTATGATAACCATCAAATTGAGGTAAGAACATGACCTTAGAAAAAGAGGGGATGATTTTATCTAATACCCCCGCATCAAAAAAGAGCTCTAAGATACAGTGCAGATAACGTCTTGAATAGAGTTGCAACATTGTAGCGTGCTCATCTTGGCTCCAAGACCCCTTCATCTTTTCAACTGAGATACATTTATAGATGGAGGCATCAAAGTTGTACTCCTTATCTTCTAAGAAGAGAAGAAAGCTTAAGAAATTTGCACGTGTTGTTGCTTTGGCTTTAAAAGAGGTATAGATAGTACCATTGAGTTCATAAAAACCGTTTTGATACCTGTTAGAGCGAAGTTTGGAAATATTTTTACTATCATAAACAAAGGCACGAGTAAGTTTATGCACATATATTTGGGTAAAACGGTTGATCGTCCACATGGCCTGCATGGTCTTGGTTACTAAGAGACGTTGTGAAGAGAAACCCAGTTTTTTAGTCACTTCTGGGATATATTCTAAAACAAGAATATCTTGCTGTTTATTGGCTATAAGATGAAGGGCTGAACGTACTCTAAAAAGCAATTCTAGCGCAATTCGATACTCCTTATACTCTTCATCTGAAAAGAGCTCTCCACTTAGATCTTTTAAGCTAGTAGTTCCATACAGGGTATAGGCTACCCAAAAGAGAAGGTGGGCATCTCGTAAGCCTCCCACTGACTCTTTGATATTAGGTTGCATAGAAGAAGGAAACTTTTTACGTCTAATGCTTGCTTCATCCATCTTTGCAAGGATAAACTCTTTTTGCTCAAAAAGGCGAATCCGATTTAACTCTCTGGTGGTTCGCATCCATAAAAAATTTGAACCAGTAATAAATCTGGATTCAAAAAAGGCTGTTTTTATGGTGATGTCTTCTTTGGAAGCGGAACGAAGATCATCCAGCTCATGAACCCTGTGACCCAGTTTTAAACCCGCATCCCAAGCAAGATACAAAAACTTTTCAATGATATGTTCAAGGTTAAAGCCCTCTGACTTTTCCATCACAATCATAAGGTCAATGTCACTATGGACACTGAGCTGTTCACGTCCGTAAGAACCAAGGGCTATAAAGGCAATAGGAACATTATTACGCATAGGAACATAATCATTAAATGTTTTACGCAAAACAATCTTATACATAGTCTTGATAATATGATCTAATTGCTTCGTATGACGAACAAGAAAATCTTTACCCTGATTGGCTTCAAAAAGCTCATTTAAGCCCTCTTTATATTCGGAAATATATTGTTTAAAAAGTTTTGAGATCTCAAAATCTTGAGCATTGTTTTCGATGAGGTCTTCAATCTGTTGTGCTAAATCCATAGGTGGCCTTGAAAAAATATTTATCATTATATCTAAGTAAGAACTATACGATATAATTCAGCAAAATTAGTTAGTGGAATGTATAAATTATGGACATTATTCAAAAAATTAAAGCGGGCGAGCGTATCAATTATGAAGAAGCACTGGCCCTGTATGACTTAGACCTTTTTGAGTTGGGTGAATTAGCAGATGCCGCTAGGCAGAAGCTGCACGGAAAAAAGACCTACTTTAATATTAACCGTCATATCAACCCAACCAATATCTGTAAAGATGTTTGTAAATTTTGTGCTTATTCTGCTTCACGAAAAAACCCAAAACCCTATACCCTTAAGCATGAAGAGATTATGGAGATTGTGGACGATATCGCCTCACGTGGCATCACTGAAGTGCATATTGTCTCCGCGCACAATCCCGACACAGGGCTTGACTGGTATACCACTGTTTTTTCAAAAATCAAAGCTAAATATCCAAAGATGCATATCAAGGCCCTCACCGCAGCGGAGATACATTTTTTAAGTGAAGAGTATGATAAGTCGTATGACGAGATTATCGATATCATGATAAAAAATGGGGTGGACTCTCTTCCTGGTGGAGGCGCAGAAATATTTGATGAGAAGGTGAGGGATTATATCTGTAAGGGTAAAGTGAGTTCTGATCAATGGTTAGAAATTCATGAAAAATGGCATAACCGAGGGATGAAGTCAAATGTAACCATGCTTTTTGGTCATGTAGAAGAGCGTAAAGACAGAATCGATCATATGATGCGTATTCGTGATTTACAAGATAAGACAGGAGGATTTAACTGTTTTATCCCCTTAGTGTATCAGACAGAAAACAATTTTTTAAATGTTAAAGAAGATATCACAGGTCAAGAGATACTAAAGACCTATGCTATTGCACGTCTACTCTTAGATAACCTTCCTAACCTCAAAGCCTATTGGGTGACATCAACGGTTAATCTCGCCTTAGTGGCACAAGAGTTTGGATGTAATGACTTAGATGGTACTATCGAAAAAGAGTCCATCAACTCAGCAGCAGGGGCTAAGTCTGCTTTTGGTGTAGATTTAAATGAGTTTGTTGGTTTGATTCGTAACTCAGGGTTTATTCCCGTTGAACGCGATAGCTTATATAATGAAATAAAAACTTGGTAGGCCATGAAGCTTAGTGAACGTGTCCAAAACATAGCCCAGTCAGAAATCCGTGCGATGTCAATATTGTGTCATGAAAAGCAGGGACTTAATATGGCGCAGGGGATTTGTGACTTAGAAGTGCCCACTCCTGTAAAAGAAGGGGCTAAAGAGGCTATTGAAAATGGTCATAATATCTACACTTCGGCTTATGGAAACCTTCGTTTACGTAAGGCTATTGCGCACAAACAAAATGATTTTTATGCGCAAGGTATTAGTGAAGAGAATATCTTAGTCAGTGCGGGAGCCACAGGTGCATTTTATGCTATGGCGATGTCAGTGCTTAATGAAGGCGATGAGGTAATCCTTTTTGAACCCTATTATGGCTATCATGTAGCGACGCTAGAGTCCTTGGGCTGTAAGATCAAGTTTATGAAAACCCTTCCTCCTCATTATGAGATTGATTTTGAATGCTTAGTCTCTGAAATTACCCCAGCTACGAAGGCTATCTTGATCTGTAACCCTTCTAACCCGAGTGGAAAAGTCTATACACGAAGCGAGCTAGAGAGCTTGGCTTCAATCATCAAACGACACGATATGATACTTTTTAGTGATGAGATGTATGAGCATTTTATTTATGATGATTTAGAATTTTTATCGGCCTTAAGTATCGAGAGCTTAAAAGAGAGAACCATCATCATTTCTGGTTTTTCAAAGATCTACTCCATAACAGGATGGCGTTTAGGCTACGCGATTAGTCAAAGTGAAGTGATAGAGGCGGCTTCAGCTATTAATGATCTGGTTTATGTCTGTCCTACAGCTCCTTTACAACATGGGGTCTTAAAGGGACTAGAAGAACTTCCCCGGTCCTATTATGAGAATGTTGCACAAGAGCATCAACACAAACGAGATCGCTTTATTAAAGCACTTAATGAAGTCGGATTACCTGCAGAATATGTTAAAGGGGCCTATTATGTGCTTGCGGACATCTCTAAACTTGATGGTAAAGATGATAAAGAGAAGGTAGTAACCTTACTAGAGAAAACAGGTATAGCAACCGTACCGGCAAGGGCCTTTTATCATGAAAGTAAAGATCTGAATTTAGCACGCTTTTGCTTTTCGAAAACGGATGCTGAGATAGACCTCGCCATAGAGCGTCTTCAAATCCTTAAATAGGCTTTCGCATCAAAATTTCAGTAGTTATCCCTGCTTATAACCGAGTTGAGACTTTAGCGAGGGCCATTGACTCTGTTTTAGAACAGTCGTATAAGGCGGCTGAGATTATAGTCGTTGATGATGGCTCATCTGATGCAACTTCAGAAGTGGCGAAGATGTATGATGAGGTTTTATTGCTTCGTCAAAATAACATGGGCGTCAGTACAGCTCGAAATAATGGTGTGATGATGGCCTCTCATGAGTGGATTGCCTTCTTAGACTCAGATGACACCTGGCATCCTAAAAAACTTGCCTTTCAAGTAGCCCATCATAAAAAGCATACAGACGCGATAGTTTCATATACCGATGAGGTATGGATTCGAAATGGCAAAATGTGGCCTATTCCCAAAAAGTTTAGAAAACCTGAAAAAGTGCTATTTGAAAACTCTCTTGAGTATTGCAATATCGCTCCTTCTTCTGTGATGATTAATAAAGTTTATTTTGAGAGATTGGGTGGGTTTGATGAGAGTTTTGAGGTGTGTGAAGATTATGATCTTTGGTTACGGATATTAAAAGAGGGAAATATAGATTTAGTTCCTCAAAAACTTATCAATAAATACGGGGGAGCAGATAACCAGCTTTCTATGAAGTATAAGTTTTTAGATAGATGGCATGTTAGGTCGCTTTTTAAACATACTGAGAATGAGCTGGTTCGAGAGAAAATGCTTTTGATGATAGATGGATTGCAGAAGGCTGGTGTAAAGTATGGGGATGAAGGGCTTTTGGATGAGTGTGCTGTGTGGAAATTACGGCTATACGAGTATTAGAGGTGAGTTTTTTATCAATTGGAATTTTTGTTTAAGTAGTTATTGTTTTTTTATGCTCCTATACTTTCTTCGGTCGCGAAGAAAGTAAGCAAAGAAGCTCGCTCCACGGCTTCGAGCTTGACAGCTGTCAAGTTCCCTCATTCCGAGAAAGTTTTAGCTAAAAATGCAAAACTCGCTTTGCTCAAACAGTTGCATTTTTTTAACGCTAAAACTTTCTCTGCGTTCGGCTCTGCAGAGGTTCTGCCACTTTCAAGCGGTAACGCATTAATGAATTCAGAAGCTAAGGCTTCTGTGCTGCCGCCTCGTCAAGAGAAAGCTTGTTATGTTTAAAATACTGATTAGGTATAAAAGCGGAGCTTTTACATTTAATAATGCGTTCCCGCTTAGGCTCTTTCGAAACCTCTACAGAACTGAATGGAGGTTCTTTACTCTCGTTAAAAAAATGGCTCTGTTTGAGCGAAGCGAGTTTGACATTTTTAGAGAGTCAAGAAATGGAATGAAGGTACCTGATAGCCATCGGGTTCGAAGCCGTTTCGAGAGTTTTCTTGCTTACTTCTTTTACGGCTAAAAGAAGTGAGAGAGCATCAAAAGACAATAACAACTTGTACTACAGGTTCAAATGATAAATAAAATATAAATAATATTCCAAATGAAAACCAAAAGAATAAAAGAAAAGTAACAAAATAAATAAGCTATAATCACCTTATGATTTTAATGATAGATAATTATGATAGCTTTACCTACAATATTGTTCAGTACTGTCGCGAACTCGGCGCAGACCTAAAAATTATCCGTAACGACGAAATGAGCGTTGATGAGATAGTCCAACTTAACCCAGAAAAGATTATTCTCTCTCCTGGTCCAGCCACTCCAGATGACGCTGGTGTAACGCTTGAAGTAATTGAACGCTTTAAAGGGAAAAAACCCATCTTTGGTATCTGCTTAGGTCACCAAAGTATCGCTCAGGCTTATGGAGCAGATGTTGTGCGTGCAAAAAATATGATGCATGGTAAAACTTCCACTATTATGACGCAAGAGAAGTCAGCTATCTTCAACAAGCTGCCTGAAAGCTTCACACAAACACGATATCACTCATTAGTAGTAGATAAAAACTCAGTTCCTGAGTGTATCTTGGTGACAGCAGTAAGTGCAGATGATGATGAAATCATGGCACTTGAAATTGAAGGTGAACAGATTTATGGAGTTCAGTTTCATCCAGAGTCAATCATGAGTGAACATGGTCATGAGATGATCGATAACTTTTTGAAGTTATAAATGCAAAATTCAAATGCCTCTAAAATTTTCCTCTTAGTAGCATTTCACACTTCGCTGCTTCTGTACTTTACCTCTGAACTTTCTATTAGTTATTATGAAGCGAATATCTACTACAACGAAACAAGTTTACTGCATTATATAATTCGGTTTTCTACTTACCTCTTTGGTGAAAATGACTTAGCCCTGCGTCTTCCAATGATACTGATGCATTTTATTGGGGCCTTTTTGTATTATGATATCTCCAAGTCGATGTTTAAAAAAGAGGGCGATAAGTTATGGAACTTAGTTGTCTATCTTTTATTACCTGGTATTAATTCAGCTGGCATTATGGTCGATGGAGCAGGGCTTGTGCTCTTTTTACTTTTACTCTTTTTATTTATTTACAAGCATAAACGAAACCTAGCTTATTATCTTCTCCCTGTGTATGTCTTTGTTGATGCTTCTTTTGCTTTTTTGTATTTGAGTTTTATCTTTTACGCCATGCACAAAAGACGAACGGACCTTCTTGTAGCTTCAGTACTACTCTTTGGCGCCTCAATGTATATCTTTGGTATTAATATTGGTGGGGTACCTAAAAACTATTTTTTAAATACGCTTGGTATTTATGCTGCGATATTTTCACCGGTCGTTTTTATTTATCTGATTTATGCTTTGTACAGGTGGGGTGTGAAAGAGGAGCGAACACTTTTATGGTACCTTGGTACAACGGC
>Ga0316207_10000802_pt1 | contig 44605 bp, 39 predicted proteins | sample 6weekpyrite_MG_FD_204943 | JGI IMG/M metagenome (GOLD analysis project Ga0316207, IMG submission 204943) | Microbial mat bacterial communities from mineral coupon in-situ incubated in ocean water Damariscotta River, Maine, United States -... | ecosystem: Environmental > Aquatic > Marine >... | reverse complement strand
ATAGAGCACGTACTATTGCTGGATGAACCCATCAGCGAACTGGCGAAACAGTTTGCTGACAAACATCATGCCTTATTCCTGGGTCGTGGCCCGCAGTATCCGGTTGCCAAAGAAGGCGCGTTAAAGCTAAAAGAAATCTCGTATATTCATGCAGAAGCCTACCCTGCCGGCGAACTTAAGCATGGCCCGCTGGCACTGGTTGATGCACAAATGCCGGTTATCGCGGTAGCACCTAATGATCAATTGCTCGAAAAACTCAAAGCAAATTTAGAAGAAGTCAGTGCCCGTGGTGGACAACTCATAGTCTTTTCAGATGTGGATGCGGGTTTTGTTGAAGATGAGCGTTGTCAGGTCATTCATGTCGGTCCAACGGAACAGGCCGTATCGCCTATTATCTACTCGGTACCCTTGCAATTATTGGCCTATCACGTTGCTATTATTAAAGGCACCGATATAGACCAACCTCGTAATCTCGCTAAATCGGTCACCGTGGAATAACGCTTAGTCTACAATGCCTAAATCCATTGATCAGAGTGCTCGCCCGGTTATTTTTGGCGAGGTGCTGTTTGATCATTATCCAGATGGTAAAAGATTGCTTGGCGGTGCGCCTTTTAATGTTGCGTGGCATCTACAGGGATTTGGCTTACGACCTGTTTTTGTTACCCGTTTGGGTCAGGATTCAGAAGGTGAGTTAGCACTCACAGCAATGATTAGATGGGGATTGGATACCTGCGCGGTACAAATTGATCATCAGCATCAAACAGGCAGTGTTATCGTAAACCCACAAGATGGTGATAATCAATTTGAAATACCAGCCAAACAGGCGTGGGATTTTATTAGCGGCGCCCTGGTGATGGAGTGGCTTAAACACCTGCCCTGTTCATTAATTTATGCAGGAAGCCTGGCACAACGATCTCCTGTTTCTCATAAAACCCTACAAGAGATTATGCTGAGAACGCAGTTACCTATATTTATTGATATTAATTTGAGAAGGCCATGGGTGGAGAATAGTATTATTGAACAGTGTCTTGACGTTGCTCATTGGTTAAAAGTAAGTGATGAGGAAATGGCGACACTGGTCAGAGAAACACTCAATTCAAGCGAAAAAATTCAGCAAGCAGCAATAGAATTGAAGACAAAGCATGATATTAATGATGTTTATATCAGCTGCGGCGAACAAGGCGCGATATTGGTTAATGATACCGGTATGAAACAAGCGAATGCTAAATCAATAAATGTTATGGATACGGTTGGTGCAGGCGATGCTTTTAGCGCTGTAGTAATATTAGGTTTGCAACATGGCTGGAGTGATTTTCAAATAATAAACAATGCCAATGAATTTGCCTCACGCATCTGTGAAGGATATGGCGGCACACCGATTAAGCAAGGAGAGTACGACCAGTACTTGGCCAAGTGGTCACAGGCCTGAATAGTATTAATTATAATGTAGCTTGACGGGAGCTAAAAAGTCAGCATAAAGTAAATACATAAGTTGTTGAATAAATGAGAAATATCTTATTTAGCGCAAAACAACACTATAATAAACCTTATTTATCAGCGATGCGCTGTACAAAATAAAGAAGTGCTAATAGCACATTCAGCTTCCATTCTAGTGCGTATATTGGGATATTTTTTAAATCAAACACGTTATAAGTTGTTAATTATCATATAGTAATCCCGTTTATTCGATTTTCTCCTCGTGCGTCAGGCACGTATATTTACCACTCCCCTGAACAGTATCATGGAATAACTATTTGATAGGAACGGGTGCTTTCCGGTACAGATGCCTGATACCCTGCCTGTAGCAACCGCATGATTTTTAAAATCATTTAGAAAAATAGGTTTTATTCTTTAGTGTAATAGTCGATATAGTTGCTAACAAACATGAAAATAAGGAGTGGGTAACTAATGGAAGCTGTCTGCAAAGGGTTTATCGCACTATTATTTTTCTTTTCTACACCAGCTCTGGCGCAACAAAAGCTCATATTTTCAGGTATTCAGGGATCCGTAAATTCTGAAATCAGCATGCAGGTACTTAAACGTGCTTATCAACAAATAGGGATCGAGGTCATGTACTTGCCACTGCCGGGTGAACGGGCACTGCGGACCGCTAATGCCGGAAAGGTTGATGGCGAAGTATTTCGTATCGCCAATGTGCATAAAAAATACACGAATCTTGTACCAGTACCGACGCCCATTAATGTGCTTCAAGGCATTGCCTTTAGCAAAAATGTAGATTTAAAAATAAAAGACTGGCAAAGTCTTGCGCCCTATAATATTGGTATTCAGGTAGGGATAAAATTTGCTGAAAGGGGAACCAAGGGTATGCACCGAATTATGGTGGATACTAATGAGCAATTATTCAAGATGATTGATAGTGGTCGTGTAGATGTAATTGTGGCCGCACACGCCAATGGACTAAAAACACTCTCTGCGCTAAAGCTTGAGAACATCAGTGCTTTACAACCTGCCATTCAGGAATACCCTCTATATCATTATTTACACAAGAAGCATGCTGCACTGGTGCCGAAGCTTGATGCGGTGATCAAGAATATGCAGTTAACAGGTATGATTGATCAGATACGTAAAGAAGCATTACAGAAATTACGAGGTAGTGGTAAAACTGCTGATTAGAATTAATAATGGTTAAATTTAAAAACTCAATTGCAACCCATCTTTTTAGGGTCATTTTTGGTTTGTATCTGCTTGTGACGATTATCGTAACGATCGTGCAAATGGTGTTCGAATATGAAAATGTCAGTGAGAATATAAAAAATGAGGTGGCGCAGTTACCGGCAACGTTTATTAATGGCCTGGGCTCGGCCCTATGGACATACAATGAACGTGCAATACGTTCAATATTAATTGGTATGTATGAAATACCGGTAGTGAGCGGTATTAAAATTGATGATGGTACCGATGTCAGGGCCATTGGTCAGGTAGCCTCCGAGAAAGGAGGGTATATACAGTTTGATGAATCAGGCGAGAAGAAAGTTGAAGCATCCGCAGTGCTGTTTGAAAAACTCATAAGTTATAAGTTTGATATTAGCTTTACGAAAAAAGACGGGGATAGTGTCAATCTCGGTACAGGTATAATCTATACAAACAATGAAATTATATTTGAACGCGTAAAATACGGGTTTATTCTTATCATTATTAATTCCGTTGTTAAAACTACCGCGCTATTTGTGATTTTCCTGTTTTTTATGCGACGTATCCTGAGTCGCCCACTGATACAGTTGGCAAATCAGACCGGGGAAATTAACCTCGATAATTTGAAAAATATTAATATCGATATCAACAAGAGTAAAAGAAATGAGCTAATGATTCTTGAGGAATCTTTTAATGGGATGATCGCTAAATTGCTTAAGGCACGAAACGAACTGGATTCTATAAACCTTCATCTAGAGGAGAAAGTAAGGGCGCGTACCGAGGAACTGGAAAATGAAGTGGAAACTCGCAAACATGCGCAGAAACAGGCTGAAGAGGCAAACGAGATCAAGAGTAATTTTATTGCCAATATTAGTCACGAGATCAGGACGCCCATGACCAGCATTTATGGTATGGCACGGTTTATTCAAAATTCAGAACTTGAGGATGCTCAAAAGAATTATGCTGATACCATTGTCAGGAATTGCGAAAACTTAATGTCTCTTATTGAGGAAATTCTGGATTTTTCAAAAATAGAATCCAGTACTGTTGAGCTTGATTTTTCTACCTTAAATTTACAGGAATTTATCGAGGACACGGTAAACATGTTTGTCCTGCAAGCGAGCAAAAAAAATATTAATATCTCCTTTACTATTCATTCGGATGTTCCAGATGAGATTCTGACAGATAAAAACCGGTTACGTCAGATACTGATTAACCTGATTAATAATGCATTGAAATTCACAGAAACAGGTAATATCACGATTGCGATTAAACCTGATAATGATGATCCCGGCTTACTTGAATTTGCTGTGTCAGATACGGGTATCGGGATCCCTCTCGATCGTCAAAACAAAATCTTTGAGTCCTTTACACAGGTGGATGCATCAACCTCTCGCAAATATGGTGGCACAGGACTTGGCCTCTCGATATGCAAACACTTTGTTGAAATGCTTGGCGGAGATATTCGGGTAAGCAGTAGCCCAGGTATGGGTAGTACCTTTTATTTCACTATTCACAACAATCAAATTGATGCTTAAATCATCGCTTGCCACTGTCTTTGGTTACTTAAAAAGGTGTATTTTTGAGCGTTTGCACAGAGCCTTCACCTGGCCTGGTAGCAACTCGACGTATCCGATTGATATCAGACCCTAAGAATCAAAAGCATATAATGTAAATTGTGAATGCTGATTATCTATATTCCATGATATTTATAAGGAAATATGCCCGGTCTTATACAGTCGGTATCACGTAATTGGCAATAAGACCCGTATAGTTTTTAAAGTAACAATACGCTCCAGGCAGAGGGTGAAGCTATTATTTAAAAGACAGTGGTACCGGTCCATAATGGATAAGTATTGCTGGTTTCACTATCAGTACTACAACACATAATAAGGTAACAGAATTCACCCTTTAGGGGTCGGATGGTTACGCCGCTTTCATTTAAATCGTTAAGGGAATACGACGAGGTAACGGATATGCTTGGTAACGAATTAAAGCTCATGGACGCATTGTCAAAACAAATTGAAAATTCCAAAGGCCACGCGAGAAGGAATTATCACTGGGCATATGGCATCACATTAGCGGGTGCGGCAGCAAGTGCCCTGGCAACGCTCATTATTGCCTTTGGCAAGATTGAAGAACTAAAAGTAATAACGGCTGTCATTGCTGCGTTGCCCGCTGCAGCAATGCTTGTCGAGAGTCGGCTTCGGTTAGAGGAGCGATCCAGGTGGCACTGGCATAAAACCAAAAGATTGCAAGCACTAGAGCGCTCCTTACAATATGAAGGTGAATCTGAAGAAGATATAAGTAAAAAGTGGAGTGAGCTAGAAACTGAATTATAGGAAGGCTGGATAGGCTTAAACCGTGAATCCTAAGCGTTTTATAGCAGAATATTTTTAACATGCTTTCCAGCGGTCGCAGTCGTTAACGCCCTTTTTCGTTGATAGCATCGTTAGGCGTAACTTAATAAAGGAGATAGTGAAATGAAACAAGATGCTGGTTTTAATGAACGATGTTACGCGCTTCTCAAGCTAATTCCTGAAGGAAAAGTGACTACCTATAAAGAAATGGCGACAAGCCTGGGCACGAAAGCCTGGCGAGCAGTCGGTACGGCAATGGCTAAAAATAGCAGTCTCGTTGTAATTCCATGTCACAGGGTTGTTCGTAGTGACGGCATGATTGGCCAATACGCACTAGGGACCGATAAGAAAGCTGAATTACTAGAAAAAGAGGGCGTAAAAATAACAAATGGTAAAGTAATGGATCTTGAAGATTTTATTTACAGGTTTAATGCCTAACACGGCATGCTAGTTGACCACCTATCACGGTGCTAACTTCGCGATTAAGAGGCTATACCGGATGATTGAAATAATACTGGACAAGGTCGTTTCTCGCTCAATCCTATTTACGTTACTATTGCTGTCTTTTCAGGCTGTGTGGGCCAATCCCCCCAGGGGCTACGACATTGTTGCCTATGATATTGGGATGCAAAAGGCCAGGCAGGAGAATAAAAAGGCATTTGTCTATTTCGGCCGTTATGGTTGCGGCTTTTGCAAAAAGACGAATGATGAGACATTTTCAGATAAGCGAATTCACGAGCTATACAGCAAAAACTATGTGCTAATCTATGTCGATGCCGAGAGTGGCAAGCGACTGCAACTGCCCAACGGCGAGCGAATCACCGAGGCCGAACTGGGCGCCCGCCTCAATGCGTTTGCGACACCATTGTTTTTATATCTGGATCCGGATGGCAAAGTGGTTATGCGTGCGCCTGGATTCAAGACGGTTAAAGATTTCATTAATTTCGATAAATATGTACAAGGTAGTTATTACCAGAAAATGTCTATTAATGAATTTCTCGCGCAAAAGGACAAATTAAAATGATGTTGCGAGTTCTCGGCTTGTGCTTTGCCATGTTGTTGAGCACGACAGTGGCAGCGTATGAATTTACCCAACCAGTAACGGTCGTCTCCTCGAGTAAAGGTGTGTTTTACCATCTGGAATCCAGTGGCCGACAGGCTATGGCGATCAACAACGGCACGATTGCAATCACCTGGGAAGACAATTCAACAGGTTTACCGCAGGTCTATATTGCATTCAAAGACGATAAGGCATCCACTTTCACTAAACCTGTTCAGGTTAGTCAAATAGGACCTGCCTATGAACCTGTGATAGCAACTCACCGAGATGGTTTTGTCATTGGCTGGGAGGCAAAAGATCAAGTATGGCTACGTTATGTCACAAAACAAAAAAAGAGTGACATCGTTCGTATAACTGACAAGGTCACGCGCCACCTGAGTTTGAATCAAACACCAGCAAAAGAAATCATTGCGGTATGGGCTGAGAAGCAAGGTAAGTATTATCAAATTGCCCACGGAAAAGTTACTGAATCGAATATGAAACTGAAGGTTCAGCCCACTGGGCTAGTCGATAAAACCACCGACAAGACCGGGCAGTTATTTCCTTCGGTAGTGGTAACGCAGGCAGGCACACTCGTAGCATGGGAAGACCGTCGCGAAGGCGCAACTCGGATTGTGACCGCATTTGCACCGACAGGAAAAATGTTCATGCGCTATAAAATCCTTAATGAATTTATTCCATCGCCGCGTCCTGAATTTGGTAACGGAACTGGCGCCATGCGTGTCGTATTAAGTAGCGATCTTAAGCAAGGTGTCACGGCAGTCTGGATGGATAAACGTGATTTTGTAGGTGGCTATGACGTATATGCCGCACTAAGTCGTGATGGCGGTCGCAGTTTTGGTAAGAATGAGCTCACTCAAGATACCTTTGGCGAGAACACGCCGCAATGGCATGCCACCGTGGCGATGAACGCGCATGGAAATATCGTTGTCGCATGGGACGATCCTCGTGATAGCACCCCCGATGTCTGGTACAGCAAGCGCCTGAGTAGTGGCTGGAGTGATGATGAGGTCTGGCAAGGTGGTGGTGGTGATGGCGCGCAGACAGTGCCAGTATTATTGTTCGATGAAAACACCTTGCACGCAGCCTGGTTAGATAAAAAAGACACGGGCTCAGCAATTCGGTATACCTTTACGAAACAGAAGTAAAAGACAAATTGTGATTGAAGGTACGGCAACAGTTGTTTAATAGTTAGAATTGCATAACAAGCGGGCAAAGTCTGCCAAAGTCAGTGAAGATCTTGTTGAGGGCATTAACTTCGTCAAAGATATAATCAAAAAATTTGCAGATTAATGAAATATAATAAGTCGTTTTTGATAGCAGCCACCATGTTAACAGCGCATGCTCAAATTGCGTCTGCTGATGTTTTTGTACATGATGATATAAATCTAACACCGCGTCCTGAAAAATTTAATATTTGCCATGGTGGGACATGTGAATATCTTGCAGATGTAAGTCTTGAACCAGAGCAGTGGGATAGAATAAAAGATAGCTTTATAAATAACCGAACAGCTAAACAGGAACGAAATAATATTCGCGATGCGATTGCCAAGATGGAAACCATGGTCGGTAAACTGACGGATACATATAATGATAAAGCTGAAAATGTCTCTGATAAAGAACTAAATCATTATATGGATTGCATAGATGAATCAACGAATACAACGTTATATATGACCATGATGAAGCAAGAGGGTTTGATTCATTGGCACACGATAGAAGATAGAGAAAATAGAGGCTTCTTTTTTAATGGCTGGCCACATACAACAGCAGTCATAAAGGATATAAATACAGGCTCAGAATATGCTGTTGATTCATGGTTTTTGAATAATGGTGAACAGCCTTTTGTTATTCCATTACATGAATGGAACGAAGGTTGGCGACCAGAAAAATAATAGCGAGCAATAAAATTATATTAGGCAGGTGATACCGTGGAAAAAGAACTCCAACAGGCACAGGAAATATACAAATTGATAACTGAGTTTATTATTAACTATAGTTTTCAGATCCTTGGCGCTATTATTATTCTGGTGCTGGGCATTATAATTGCACGTAAAGTCAGTGATTTGGTTTTTAATCTTTGTGAGCGAAAAGAATTAGATATTACGCTAAGCCGGTTTATCGCCAGTGCATCAAAAATAGCAATTATCGCAATGGTTGCAATAATTTCACTTGGTAAGGTAGGAATAAGTGTTACCCCCTTTGTGGCAGCAATTGGTGCTTTATCATTAGGTGCCGGTTTGGCTATGCAGGGATTGTTGTCTAACTATGGTGCAGGGTTGAATATAATATTGGCACGACCTTTTGTTGTTGGCGACACTATCCGGGTACAAAATGTTATTGGCCAGGTAAAAGAAGTGCATTTGGCCTATACGTTATTGAGTGATGAGGATGATGTAGAGATAACTATTCCTAATAAACATATTGTTGGTGAAATTATTAGTAACTCTCACCAAGATACATTAGCAGAAGAAACAGTTGGTATTTCATATGACAGTGATCCAGATAGGGCAATCATCGCTATTAATAAAGCATTGCAAGGTGTGGAGGGATTAAGCGATGCCAGGAAACCCCTGGTGGGAATAGAAGATTTTGCTGAAAGTAGTGTTAATCTGGGTATTCGTTTTTGGGCGCCTACCAGCCGATATTTTGAAACACGTTACCGTGCAAATGCGGCTATTTATGCCGCATTGCAGGCAGCGAATATTTCAATTCCCTTTCCACAACGAGAAATTAGAATTATCGATGAGAAATCATAGTGATATAGTGAATTTGTTAGCCATCTAGTTCCAGTTCTTCACGAACAGCTTCAAGACCAGCAACGGCACATTTTTCATCGGTTTTACCAGATGGAGCGCCACTCACGCCAATGCCACCCATAATATTGCCGCCTATATTGATCGGTACGCCACCAGCACCAAGTATCAGACCTTCAAGCTTGGGAGCCATATAGGGTTTCGTAAAGCGATCAGAAAGTTGAGAGAGCGCAGTATTAAAGGACATTGCAGTGTGAGCCTTTTGTTTACTAATTGGTAAAGAAATATCCATTGCCAGCACATCACGCAACATGACCTGGGGATGGCCACCACGATCAACTACGGTAACCGCTATTTGTACACCCTCTTTTCTGCATTGGCTGATAGCAGCCTGGGCAATTAATAAGGCCGTTTCCATCTTCAAGCGTTTAATAGGAACAGTCATAGTGTCATCGGCAAATAATGGCTGTCCAGAAACACAAAGTGAAAAAAGAGTAACGGGTAGTAGTTTTTTATAGTTGAGCATTTTTAGGTTCCTTATTCATACAATAAGAGGATGTTATTTAGGCTATAACGGATTTAGAAAACAATTTAATCAAACTCCAGATTTTCACGGATGGATTCAATACCTGCGTGTGCACAGGCACCATCAATACTCTGCCTTTCTGATTTACCAGGGGGGGCACCTGACACGCCTACGCCTCCAATAATGCCGCCCTGTGATTGAATCAGGACACCACCACCGACTAATAAAGCCCCTGGATTATGTTGCACCTGGTTCGGTATAACACCTTTTTGCAGTAGGGAGGCTAGTTCACCCGTGTTCTGGCGAAAGCTATTAGCTGTCCATGCCTTGCGAATAGCCGTTTCAATGGTATGTGGGCCAGCGAAACGATCACGGTAGAGCGTTTGTACATTACCGCCCCGGTCAACAACGGCAGCGGCAACAGAATAGCCACGTTTACGACAGTCGAGAATGGCCTGCCAGGCTAATTTGGAGGCAAGATCCAGACTGAGCGTTCTCGTCGAATAGATAGTGTCAATATCCTTTGAATCATCTGAAAAGAGTAATGATGATGAAATTAATCCGAAAAAGATAATAAATATTCGTAACATCTTAAATCCTCCAAAATCTGGTTAAAAGCATAAAGCGACAGCGAATAAATAAAAGGTGTATTGGCACAGTTGAATTTGACTGAAGTACGCAACGAATCTGTGTGTAATAGCCTTAAAATTACAAATATGGTCATGCATAGTGATTTACGTAGAGTGAATAGAAGGTACGGCACCCATGTGGGATGTAACAATTGCCTTCAGCTGGAGAGACCAAAATATACCTCCCTGTTGCCCAAATGGTCTTTCTAGTTTTTTTATAAGGAATTAAAAAATGAAAACACTGATTTTGGGTGGCAAATATTTATTATTATCACTGATACTTTTTCTTAATAATGTACATGCAAATGAAGATAATTTTCCACAGCCAGTCGATTTAGCAGTAACGGCTGAGCAAGCAGAAAGTAAAAACATACCCATTTTAGTGCTTTTTTCATCGGTGTATTGTGATTATTGCAAATTCATAAAGAATGAATTTTTAAACCCAATGATCAGAAGTGGTGACTATGAAAGCAAAGTTATCATCAGAGTAATTGAAGATGATGAGGGTGATGAAGTGATAGATTTTAATAGAAAGTTAACGGATACAGGTGATTTTTCAGAACGATACAATATTGACTTCACACCAACAATGATTTTTATTGACGCGAAAGGAAAAGAATTAGCAGAACGTATTGTTGGTTTGGGAAATGTCGAATATTACGGGGGCTTCATTGATGATGCGATTATGAATTCACAAGCGAAAATAAATCTTACTGTAGTAGGACATAAATAATGAAAAAAGGTCGCAATAGTTTGGTTATGTTGCTTAGCATCATACTGTTTATTGGCCTTATACTTTTAAATGTAATTGCACTGCGGGCCGATGGTATTGTAAATCTTTCCATTGCTGCCAATCAGGCAATTATTAAAAATGTACCCATTATGATCTTGTTTGTTGATAGTGATTGCGATGATTGTGAGATAATTAACAAAGAAGTTATCATGCCAATGAAGATCAGCGGTGACTATACTAATAAAGTTATTATTCAGGAAGTGGATATAGAAGCAGATAATATAATAGGCTTTAATAATAAGTTTATTAGCATGGAAGACTTCATGAAAAATTACAATATTGAACTAACACCAACGGCCAGTTTTGTTGATGCGAGAGGAGTAAAACTTGTCACACCAATATCTGGCCTGAGCAATTTAGAATACTATGGAAGCCTGGTAGATGACGCGATTGAGAACTCGCTTATCCAGTTGCGAGAATAAAGCTGAATATTACGCCTGCTAATGCCGTGTAGGTTATTATTTTCTAGATGTTAACCATTCTTCAAGAAGTTTTTCTTCTTCTGTTAATTCAAAGGCGTTAATTAAACCGCGTTGTAGGGCAATAGAAACTGCACGAGTACGGACATTAAGTAACTCAGATTCTGAGGCTGTTTCGTGATGTTCAATATTCGCACCTAGTTTAATATATAGCGATTGCAGTCTATTTTGCACGCCACGCCGTGATAAATAACGACGTTCGGCAATGGTATTGTCAGTAAGACCGAGTGCAATATCAATCAGAACATCATATTGCGCATCCGATAAGGCATCACTGTTACGTTGATTTCGCGCTTGTACTTTACGAACTGATGGATCAATCCAACATTGACAGTCTTCAAAAACGGCTTGCGCGGCACGGAGAATAGTGTCAGCAGGGTTAGTTTTTAGTACATATCCATAAACCGTTTCAGCAGGGATTAATTTGGCAAGTTCGCGCACATAGAGTTCATCACTGTGTTGCGACCAAAATAGAATGCGCGCAGTGGGATAGTTATCCCAAAGTTGTCGCGCTAATTCTATGCCATTACCACCAGGCATCTGGATATCCGTTACCAGCCATGGATCGGATTGCCCGTCACAGGCGGCAATCGCTTCCTGCATATTGGTGGTCAATATGGGTGAATAGCGGGTAAGAACGTCCGCTAAAAAGCTACGATCACGGGGATTGTCATCGGTTATCACCAGGGGGTTCATAGTTTTCCAGCTAAATTGAGTTTCAATTCAAAACAGGTACCACGAGCAAATCGGGCATTACGCCAATTCACCGTAGCGCCTAGTAGGCGAGCCCTTTCGTTGATGTTGGCAACACCATGGCTCGTCGCATCAACTACATTGGGCATACCAATACCATTGTCTTCAATGCTGAGAATAAGATCGTCAGCATTCATCCGCAGGACAATTTCCAAACGATCAGCCTGTGCATGTTTAATGACGTTAGTGGTTGCCTCAGTAATAATGCGAAATAAATTAATTTTTATTTCCAGGCTGATTGATTGCTCAATATTTTCGTCAAACTCGTAATGATAATTAGGAAAACCGGTAATGACACTTTGACGTTCTAGCCAGGATGTTAAGGCCGCATTTAATCCGAGTATCTCAAGCACCTGTGGATGAAGGTCATCAATGGTTCGGCGAAGATCAGTAATAATCGTATCAATTTTTGATCGCATCGTTGAGTCGCTATCAAATTGACGATTGATACCGGTAAGATCAGCGAGTACACCATCATGCATATCCATCGCGATACGACGGCGTTCATTTTCCACACCCCGCAATACATTTTCCACACTCACGGCATTAAGTAGTTTGTCGGTCATATTAACAAGGCAATTTTCTAAACTATCCAGTTCATCATTTGAATGCACTATGTTAGAAGAATCAGGATTCCCACCTGTACAAACAAGTTGGGCACGAGTACGCAGGCGATCAAAGCGTTGTCGAATGACATATAAGCCCCAAAGTGCAAGAAGCGTTGCCACTATTATACAGATGAGTAATGCAGAAATTTGTACAGTGGTTAAGCGGGAGATGATCTCGAGTAATTTATGGTGATTATCGATGTAGGCACTTCGGCGCTGTGCAGTGATAATCTTGGCTTGATATTCTAGATCGGGCAAAAAAGCATTAATTTTATTTATTAGCTTAAGAGGGTCAGCGCGCTCAGGTTCACGCAATAATTCTTCTATATTAAGTATGCGTTGACGAAGTTCAGCCGGGAACTGATCAAGCAGGTTTTGATCGTAAAGATTATCAGTAAGAATTTGTGAGAGTTCTAAATAGCGAAAGAAATTGTCATCTTGTTGCAGTGACTGTTCATTACTAATCTTACTGATGGTTTTGTTAAGGCTATTCGTGGTGGCAATGGCCGTTTGTACATTGTCATTAACGATCTCCCAATAGACCGTTGCTTGATTTTGATTATATATTCGGGAAAGTTCAAATGAGGTATAGGCGACCAGACAGGCAAGTAAAATGACTGTAATAGAGGGTGTGAGTATAAACTGGTAGCGAAAAGGAAGTTTCATGTGGTGCTCGTAAACCAAATATATAGCTTGATTGTAGCGTAAAATAGTTAAGAGCGACTGTGCAAATACACAGTTTACCTTGATGGCGCGATTTTTATACGCTTCTAGCAACGCTATTTTTATATTATTCTTGAGCAATGCATAACCCGCTGATTCCTGAAATACTATCGTTGTTGCGTGTGCAGCAAACGGGCATAAGTGAGTATGAATTAATGCAACATCTTGCTGAGCATGAGGCCTATAGTGGCTTTGCCGATGAGGCTCAACTGGCACTCTTCCAAAAGCATTTTATGATCATGAATGCCTTATATGAATTGCAGCATCAGCTTTGGCAAGATGAGCAGTTATGTCTTGATATATCCCCTTTAAAGATACAGATATTAATACCCGCTGAAAGCCCAGGCAGTAGTGAGTTAGCACTATCTAATGCAGAAGAATTAAGTAAGTATTATCGGGATTGGCAAAATTTCGAGAGCATGACAGAAGAACAAGTAGCAATCCTACTCGGTAATTTTTGGACGCGCTTTGTTTCGCTGGCTAAAAGGGAAGCAGCCTTTGAGATACTTGAATTGGAACCCGACGCAGCGCGGCAACAAATTACAGAAAGTTACCGTCGCCTGGCAGTAAAGCATCATCCAGATAAAGGTGGTGATAAGGAAATGTTTATAAAAATCCGCCAGGCATACGAAATACTTAAAATAAGTCCTTGACAGAAAACCCATCAAAAGCGCAGAATGCGCGCATGTTAAACCTGAGCAAACACATTGTAGTGATGAAGCTGCATCGAGCACCGCGCTGGATGCAGATTTTTCCGTGTGTTTTGTAAAGAGTAAGTTATCGAATAGTTAATACCTACAAAGCAATTACCTGCTAAAGGCCACGGAAATTAATCATTTCGTGGCCTTTTTGTTTTTATGGACTGTTGAAAAAAGGAGTAAAAAAATGTCTGTTCCTGCAGCCTATCTTGCCGTGATCGCTATTTGGTCAACGACGCCGATTTCTATTAAATGGAGCAGTGAAGGTCTGAGTTTCATCTCAGGCGTCACGATGCGTATGCTTATCGGTGCGGTAATTTGCGTGGCATTAGTGACGCTATTTCGCGTGGCACTACCGTGGCATCGTCAAGCACTGCAGGCCTATGTGGCAGGTTCCCTGGCTGTATTTGCAGGCATGTTAAGCGTCTATTGGGGCGCACAGTATATTAATTCTGGTTTGGTGGCCCTGATATTTGGTCTAAGCCCACTGGCGACAACCTTGATTGCCGTTGTCATGGGAACAGAGGTACGTCCCGGGCCAGTAAAACTGTTGGGTGTTGTCACGGCAATAGGCGGCTTGCTCTGCATCGTCTCGTTAGGAGGAAATTCACTTTCAAGTGGTGGTGAGAATGTGCTGCTTGGCATGTTAGCGGTTTTTATCAGTATGATATTTCACTCTGTTAGCACCGTATGGGTAAAGCAGGTAAACAACGGTCTATCAGCGTTGACGATGACGACCGGAAGCCTGTTAGTTTCAGTGCCGATGTATTTGCTGGTGTGGTGGCTAATTGATGGCGCAATCCCGCAAGACATGCCAATACGCGCGGTCAGTTCAATAATCTATCTGGGGATATTTGGATCGGTGTTGGGCTATATGTTCTATTTTTATACCCTTCGCCATGTGAGTGCGAGTAACGTTGCGCTGATTACGTTGGTAACACCCGTGACGGCATTACTGATTGGTCAGGCCTTTAACGGTGAGCAAGTGACCGCGACGGTCTGGTTTGGAACGGCGCTTATTATCCTGGGTTTGACCTTAAACCAGTGGGAAAGTCGTTTTCGTCTTAAACCAGTCTGATTCGTCATTGATGAATAAGGTAGAATGGTCGGATGGATATTAGTGACCTGCTTGATAATTTAAATGAACCACAGCGTGAAGCGGTAGCTGCCCCGCCAATCCACCAACTGGTGGTGGCGGGTGCGGGTAGTGGCAAAACACGTGTTTTGGCACACCGTATTGCCTATTTAGTACGTACTGGTGAGGTGTCGCCGCAGGGAATCCTTGCGGTGACGTTTACCAATAAGGCGGCGCGTGAAATGCGCGACCGTATTGAGAAAATGCTCGATATGCCCGTTCGACAAATGTGGGTGGGTACATTCCATGGTATCGCACATCGTCTACTGCGGGCACACTGGCAGGAAGCGGGTTTGCCACAAACCTTTCAGATCCTCGATTCAGATGATCAGCATCGCATTATTAAGCGTCTTTTAAAGCAAATGGAGCTTGATGAAGCGCGTTGGCCACCGAAGCAAATTCAATGGTTTATTAACGCCCAGAAGGATGAAGGACGCCGCCCCGAGCATGTTGACCATCACAATGCCCCTTACGAAGAGCAGATGGTACGTGTCTATGCCGCCTATGAAGAGACCTGCAAACGAAGTGGTCTGGTGGATTTTGCCGAGCTACTGCTGCGGGCGCATGAAATATTATTACATAACAAAAATTTACTAGAGCATTATCAACGCCGTTTCCAGCATATTCTGGTTGATGAGTTTCAAGATACCAATACTATCCAGTATGCATGGTTGCGTTTGCTCGCGGGTAAAAATAACCCGCTTTTTGCCGTTGGTGATGATGATCAGTCTATTTACGGTTGGCGAGGCGCCAAGATTGAGAATATACAGCGCTTCACAAAGGACTTTCCTGATACACGGACTGTACGCCTGGAACAAAATTATCGCTCGACTGGTACGATTTTGTCAGCAGCCAATGCCTTGATTGAAAATAACAGCAATCGTCTGGGTAAGAATTTATGGACCGAGGGAGCCGATGGCGAATTGATTCTTGTTTATGAGGCCTTTAATGATTTAGAAGAAGCGCGCTATATCGTTAACAGTATCAAGAACTGTATTGATAAAGGTATACCGCGTAATGAAATTGCGGTGCTGTATCGTTCCAATGCTCAGTCACGTGTTATTGAAGAAGGTTTAATGCGCAGCGCCATTCCATATAAGGTCTATGGCGGCATGCGATTCTTCGAGCGTGCGGAAATTAAAAACGCCCTCGCCTATTTACGTTTGATCAGTAATCGTAATGATGACGCCTCGTTTGAACGGGTGGTTAATACGCCAACACGGGGTATTGGCGAAAAGTCAGTGCAAATGATTCGTGAACAGGCGCGTGCTTACAAGACGACTTTATGGCAAGCGGCACAGCAGCTGATTGATGAAAAACAATTTACAGCACGTGCAGGCAATGCAATTCAGGCGTTCTTATACCTTATTGAAGAGATGGCAGTTGAAACACAAGATATGCCGCTGCATGATTTAACAGAATCCATGTTACAGACCAGTACCTTGATCGCGAGTTACGAAAAGGAAAAGAGTGAAAAAGCACAGATGCGTGTCGATAACCTTGCCGAATTGGTTACCGCCGCAAGGCAATTTGAACATGAAGAAATAGAATTATCAGAATTAGACTCATTTCTTGCACATGCTGCATTAGAATCCGGTGAAGGCCAGGCATCGGAATATGAAGATCCGGTGCAATTAATGACATTACATACGGCTAAAGGGCTAGAGTTTGAATATGTTTACTTAACCGGTCTGGAAGAAGGTTTATTTCCACATCGTATGTCGATGGACGAGCCTGGCCGGCTTGATGAGGAACGACGGCTTTGCTATGTCGGGATAACACGGGCTAAACAACATCTGACGATTAGCTATGCGAATGTCCGCCGTCTGTTTGGTAATGAACAGTATACGCAGCCATCACGTTTTATAAGCGAATTACCAAAAGAATATTTACAGGAAGTACGTGTGCAAAAAACCGCAGACGTGGCATCGGCCATGCAAGAAGAAGTGGCCGTTAACAATGGCTATCAACTTGGATCACGTGTAACACATGTTAAGTTTGGTGAGGGAACCGTCACGAGTAGTGAAGGCGATGGTGCACATGCACGAGTTCAGGTTAACTTTGATGATGTGGGCAGTAAGTGGTTGGTTATAGCTTACGCAAACCTGCAATCATTATCTTAAGTCCCTGAAAGCGCGCTAGCTTTGTTGTAAAGAAAATACATAATATTCATTTACTGAATGTAAACTACGTTTATTTATTTTCTTTATGCCTTACTATTATCGCTTTCATGAACTTAATTAAACATGTGGCCTAAGCGATTTTTGAACTGGGTTTTCCGAGGTAATGACCTTGAGCAAAATCAACGCCTAGTTCTTTGAGTAGCTCGAATGTTTCAACATTCTCTACAGATTCGGCAATGGTCTTCTTACCAAGTGCATGTGCGACCTGATTCATTGATTTAACCATGGCTTGATCAACCGGTGCACTAGGAAGGCTTTGTACAAAGGAACCATCGATCTTAAGTGTATCGACAGGCAGATGTTTTAGATAAGTAAATGAACAGAAACCAGAACCAAAATCATCCAGTGCGAAACGGCAACCGATATCGCGTAAGGCAGTAATGAAACGTACGGCAGCGTTAAGGTTGGCAATGGCAGCTGTTTCAGTAATTTCAAAGGTTAACCATGAAGGGTCAAGGCCGGTTTCATCAAGTACTGCTTTGATTAACGGTAATAAGGTCGCATCCTCAAAGGCACGGCCAGAAAGATTAATGCCAAAGTGCAGTGTATGTCCTTCATCGCGCAAGCCGGCCAGGGTGCGAATAGTTTTCGCGACCATCCATCGGTCAATGCTATGCACAAGACCAAAACGTTCTGCAGCTGGCATGAAACCACCGGGTAAAATGGTTTGACCATCATCATAAGGCATGCGAATTAATACTTCGTAGGAATGAACCTTGCCATCATTAATACTAACAATAGGCTGGTAAACAATTTGGAAACGGTCATTATCGAGTACTTCTCGAACTTTGGCAGCCCAACCCATGTCTTCAGCCATACCCAGTTTGTCACGATCTTCAGGATCATAAACATAAATACGATTACGGCCATGACTTTTTGCCAGGTTACAGGCGAGATCAGCCTGAGCCAGGATTTCATCTGCAGATTTTGAATGATTATCGATAATTGTAATGCCGATACTACAGGTAATATTAAAACTATTGGCAGCACGATTATATTTGTATTGTTCAAATAATAAGCGTAGTTTTTCTGCAATTGGTTTAGCACCTATAATATCAATATTATAAAGTAACAGGGTAAATTCATCACCACCAAATCGCGCCAGCAGATCCCCTTCCCTGCAATGTGATTTCAACATTTCCGTGGTTTCGAGTAGTAACTCATCACCTGATGCATGGCCAAGCGTATCATTCACGTATTTAAATTGGTCAAGATCGATGTAGAATAATGCAGAATTAGCACCACTACGGGCAGTACGGGCTATCAAGCGTTCAAGTTCCTGTTGGAAATAATTCCGGTTATAAAGACTTGTTAGAGAATCGTGTTCTGCCTGATAGGCAAGTTGTTGCTCATAAACCTTTTGCTCACTGATATCACGCGCAGTACCACGGATCCGGGTCACTTTACCATCTTTGATTAACGCGGTGGCATTGAAACTAAGTTGTCGTGGTGTGCCATTACGATCTATATGAACGGTTTCGTACTGAACTAACTCCTTGTTGTTAAGCAAATTAGCAAAAGCTTCATGATCACGTTCACGGTATTCAGGGCTGGAGAATTCAGAAAAATGCCTGTGGAGCATTTCCTCTGGTTGATAACCGTAAATTAGGCTTGATGCCTGGTTTAGATAAATCCAGTGACCATTAGCATCAATACTCCAAACCAGGTCGTGTGCCGTTTCAACAAGGTCGCGATAACGTGATTCTGCATCAAGTAATTTTCGCTCAGTACTTTTGCGCTCGGAAATATCGACAACCATACACGTAAACATTTGCATATTACTTTGCTGCATTTCACTAACGCGTAATTCAATAATAAGTTTACTATTATCTCTACCCCGAACTATTTCGAGTTGGTGTTCAGTGCCGGCCGTCCTGGCCATGTCACTAAGATTAATATTGGGGCACAAACGAGAAATAGGCTGGCCGATAACTGTACCTGCTCTAAGTTCAAATAAACGTTCAGCAGCAGGATTAAAGGAAATAATTAAGCCCTGTTGATTGGTAACAATAATACCTTCAGAAGCAGTATCAAAAATTGCTCTCATATGTGAGCGTTGATCACCAAGGTTCTGGAAAAGTATTGACAGTGTCTGAGTCAGGTAGCCAATTTCATCGGTAGATTGTGGGCGTAATTTTGCTAATGCATCATAACTACTTGCACCATTACCATAAAGCACGGTTTGAGCTGGACGTAATGCACGCGAAGTACTTATAACACTGAGTAAGGTAATGGCCACACTAATAAGGGTAAGACCAAAAAAGACCGGTAATGAGTCAATTGCATCAACACCACTTCTGTTCCAGAAATACAGCAATAAGATAGAATTGGTTAGCAAGGGAATAAAACCACCAACAAGCATCAGGTTCGTTTTAATACTGAACAAGGGTGCGCTGATGCCAATAAATTTAATAAGCCGACCTAGCGTTGTCATGGCAAGCATATAAAGTGGTAAACCAATTAAAATTGCAACGACAAGTTGTAATAAAATAATCTTACTAAATAATATAAATTCAAAATTATGTGTTTCAGTCGTAGACCAAAAATAAATTTGCGGAACAATTAATACATAACATAAATAGAAACCCCAATAATCACTAGTGAAACTCTTTAAGCGGCGGTGAATTTCCGGGGTGGCATAATGGGAATCAGGGTTGTCTTGTTTCCATTTTTGTATCGGTGCAAGTAAACGCAAGGCATAGCTTGTGCTCCAGAGAAACATAAAGCCAACGAACAGAGGTAAAAATGGTTGTTCTAATGCCGCTAGCAGATCTTGCCAGCTAACTAAATGAAAGGCTACGGCTGCGGCATGGCCAAGTAGAGGCATTAAAATGAAACTGCTTCCGACAATCGCTGCGAAGCGATATCGTGTTGATTTAATAAAAGCAGTAGACGTTAACAAGGTGTGTAATCTTTTTTTCTTGTTTTGATATAGGGGATGAGTCTAACAGGGATGGTATTGCTTTTCATGTAACTGTTTCACTTTTCAAGGGCATCGGCTAGACTGGCTTTAATAGAAAAAACTAATAATTATCGGGAGTTAGAAGATGAAAAGGCGTGAATTTATTAAAAAGTTGGGTGGTAGCAGTTTAATAGCTGGCTCAACGGTGGTGGCTCCCGGACTGGCACAAGCGAAAACAAAGCCGGAATATAAGTGGAAAATGGTGACAACGTGGCCGAAAAATTTTCCCGGTCTTGGCACCGGTGCGAACTACCTGGCTAAATTAATAAATGAAATGACGGGAGGTCGTATACAAGTCAAGGTATACGGGGCCAAGGAGCTGGTGCCAGCCTTTGAGATTTTTGATGCGGTGTCGCGTGGCGTTGCTGAAATGGGGCATGGCGCTGCTTACTACTGGAAAGGTAAGAGTGAGGCAGCGCAGTTTTTTGCAGCAGTACCATTTGGTCTAACCGCACAAGAAATGAATGCATGGTTATACCACGGCGGTGGCATGGCGCTATGGCAAGAAGTTTATGCCCCTTTTGGACTGGTGCCAATGGCAGCAGGTAATACGGGCGTGCAAATGGGCGGTTGGTTTAATAAAGAAATTAAATCGGTTGCTGATCTAAAAGGCCTGAAAATGCGTATTCCAGGCTTAGGCGGTGAAGTATTACGTCGTGCCGGTGGCACGCCAGTTAGTTTGCCGGGTGGCGAAATCTTTACGTCATTACAATCGGGTGCAATTGATGCGAGTGAATTTGTTGGTCCATATAACGATCTTGCATTTGGTTTATACAAAGCAGCAAAATATTACTATTACCCTGGCTGGCATGAGCCAGGCACCACATTAGAGTGCTTTGTTAATAAAAAGGCATTAGCAACCTTACCCGCTGATTTACAGTCTATTGTGTTACACGCTGCGCGCGTGGCGAATCAGGATATGCTGTCTGAATATACCGCGCAGAATAATCGTGCGCTTGACACCTTGATTACTAAACATAAAGTCAAATTACGTCGTTATCCTGATGATGTGCTAAATAAACTAAGAACATTATCTGATGAGGTTGTCGCTGAGGTTGGCACGAAAGACCCATTGACAAAGAAGGTGTTTGAATCATTTAAACGCTTTCGTGATCAAGCTATTGCATGGCACGATATTTCAGAGCGCGCTTACCTCGATGCACGTGGATAATGAACTAAATTGCTAATACGGGTCATTTTTGTAAGAAAACGATTAAGAATGCTTATAGGAAATATTATAAATAATATTGATACTAAGATTCGCTATCAAATAAGCGTAATGGATTAACTAGCGCAAGGATGCGTACAGTAAACAACAATGATAAATGCTTTTACCGGTAATTGAGTTGCTTAGCCGTAAATTTTAACGGGTAACCAGGTGGCAATACCCGGCCAATAAGCAATTAAGCACAGCGCAACAAGTTGTATCGCGATAAAAGGCATAACCCCTTTATAAAGGTGCATGGTTGTGACTCCGCTCGGTGTCACACCACGTAAGTAAAATAGTGCAAAACCAAAAGGAGGGGTTAAGAAAGATGTTTGTAAATTTATCGCGATCATGACACCAAGCCAGACAGGATCGAGCCCCATCGCAAGTAGTATTGGTCCGACAATCGGCACGACGACAAACGTTATTTCAATAAAATCGAGAATAAAGCCAAGTAAAAACATGAGTAGCATGACAGCAAACATGGCTGTAAACACGCCGCCGGGAAGACTGTTAAGAAATTCAGCAACAATATCATCGCCACCAAATCCTCTGAACACCAATGAAAAAATAGATGCACCGATGAAAATTAAAAACACCATGCTTGTTACGCGAGTTGTATTGCGCATAACATCAAGTAAACGTGGGTAAGTAAATTCACCACTGAGCACGGCGAGTAAAATAGCGCCCACTGCGCCAACAGAGGCAGCCTCGGTGGGCGTCGCAATCCCCGTCATGATTGAGCCCAGCACAGCAACGATCAGTGTTAAAGGCGGCAATAAAACCTTGAGTACACGCATGACAAGATCAGATTGCGCTGGTCGTTCAGTGCTCGGCAAGCTTGGCATGCTAGTGGGCTTAAGCCATGCCATGGTGATTATGTATAACAGATAAAGGCCGACCAACATTAATCCCGGTAATAAGGCACCGGCAAACAAATCACCCACTGAAACTGTTTCAGGTGAAAAGATACCCATGTCCAACTGGGCTTGCTGGTAGGCAGAAGAAAGCACATCACCTAGTAAGACGAGTACGATTGAAGGAGGAATAATTTGCCCCAGGGTACCGGAGGCGCAGATGATGCCACTGGATAGGGCAGGATCATAACCGCGCCTTAACATGGTGGGTAATGCCAATAGCCCCATGGTGACGACAGTCGCACCAATAATACCGGTGCTGGCGGCGAGCAACATGCCAACGAGCGTAACGGAGATCCCTAGCCCACCGCGTAAAGAACCAAATAGAGAGGCCATGGTTTCCAGTAAGCCTTCAGCAACTTTGGAGCGTTCCAGCATAATGCCCATGAAGATAAACAGTGGTACGGCGATCAGGGTTTCATTTTCCATAATGCCAAACAAACGATTGGGCAAGGCCTCAAGAAAGTCACCATCAAAATAACCCGTACTGCTCCCGATAAAGGCAAAGGCCAGTGCTGTGCCGGCAAGGCTGAAAGCAACCGGGTAGCCTGACAGCAGCACGAAACAAACAGAAATAAACATAAAAATGGCGATATATTCACTCATCGTCGCCAATCTCCTGAGTATTTGTAGCTAAAATGACTGAAATGCTTTTTAATATTAAGGAAATACCCTGCAAGCTGAGTAGCGTGGGTAATAACAAAATACTCGTTTTGAGTACAAACAGACCCGGCAGGCCCCCTGCTTCACGTGAACTCTCCAGCAGCGCCCATGAACTGGCGACGTATTCCCAGCTATAGGTGAAGATGAATAGACAAACGGGCAGCAACAGAAACAGGCTGCCGAGAAAATCAACCCACGCTTTTCCGCGCTGAGTGAACTTGTGGTAAAAAATATCGACGCGTACATGGCCATTATGTTTCAGGGTATAGGCAGCGCCGAGCATGAAGATCAAGGCATGCATGTAAAGGATCGATTCCTGCATTGCAATCCAGCCGATATTAAAGAGATAACGCAGCACAACAACGCTAAATTGGGTGATCACCATTAATAGCGCTAACCAGGCGATAGTGCAGCCAATTTTTTCCGACAGCTTATCGAGAAAGGTGATCAAACCAGGCATGGCAGAAGACTCGTATAATAAATTGTTTTTAAATGATTTATGGTCGTTATCGGTTTTTGTAAACAGCCTGAAAACCAGAACAAATAAGCATATATTGTCTCATATTAGAAAATCACCTGCATTACAGAAATAACTGACAGCAATCGCCTTGAGAATAACTAGAATACAAGTCATGATGTAAAGTTAGGGAAGCCGTACAACATGACGGCTTTATGGGATGGAATGATGGAAGAACAATGAAATTAACAAAAACAAATAGTTTGTTGTTGGGGGTGTGTTTGTCACTAGCGTCACCGTTAATGATGGCTGATGGGTTTAATTCAGCTCAAATTGAGACCTTACGTAAGCAAGGTAAGGCTCAACAGGCTTACGATTTAGCGATTACGTTTCGTAACGAGTATGAGGGTGATCCGGTTTTTGATTTTTATTATGGCATTGCAGCGCTTGACGCAGGTAAGTTAAGTGAAGGTGTTCTGGCCCTTGAACGTGCGGCCTTAACCACTAAGCCTAATACGCTGGTGAATACACGTAGTCGTCTTGAATTGGCGCGTGGTTATTTTTTGCTAAAAGAAGATACGCGCTCAAGACAGGAATTCGAATTGGTTTTGGCGACTAAGCCTCCCGCTGAAGTTGTTAATAACGTAAAAAAATTCCTTAGGATAATTCGACTTCGAGAGTCGGAATATAGATCGACGGCCAGTGCTTATGTAGAAGTTGCCTTGGGCCATGATACGAATATTAATGGCGCACCGGATATTGCCAGTTTTACGTCACCGCTGTTTGTTGGTGCAAGCATTCAATTAGGCGATAATTCAATAGAAGATGATGATGATTATCTGACAGTAACGACGGGTGGTAAATTGGTACATCCGTTTGAACCCGGTAAGCAGTTGATATTGGGTGCCGATGTACAAGCCCGTTTTAATTCAACAGATGATGATTTTGAAACAGAAACATGGAATGTCTATGCGGGGGTTAAATGGCGCGTAGAAGATATGACGTTTGGTGTAGCAGGTCAGGTGCAAGAATTTGAATTAGGTGATGTTGATAATCGCAGCTTGGTGAGCTTATCTGCTGACATGACTAAGAGGTTAAATAAGCAAACGAATTGGAGCTCACAAATACAAATCGCACAAATTGCTTATCCCGGCTCGGATTTTCGAGACTCAACGCTTTACACTCTAGGCACAGGTTTAAGCCACCAATACGCAAAGAAATGGCGTCCTACTGTTTTCGGTGGTGCTTATCTTGGTCGAGAGGTGGCGAATACTGATGACAATACCTCACGCGCAATAGCGCAGCGAAATTTTGGTGGTGTGAGAATTGCGCTACAGGTTATTCCAACGTCTAACCTGAGCGTTTCTACAGCACTTTCTGTGGAAAATAGTCACTACGAAGGTGAAAATTTGCTCCTTGGTGTGACACGAAATGATTACCTATATCAGGCCTCTTTAAGCAGTCGCTACTTACTCGATGATAATTGGAGTTTAGGCGGTGGTATTTACTACACTCGGAATGACTCTAATAGTGTTTTGAATGATTATGACAGGACTCGCGTAGAGGTTAGCACGCGTTATACATTTTAAGTTTGTAGCAGTTCATGCTGAACAGGCATGAGGCGGAGAAGTAAATATGAAAAAAATTACCTTAAAAGGCACTCTTACAGCAACGCTGATAAGTTTGTGCCTGATTGCTAACCCCGTTTATGCGACAAAGGGTGTGGGCAAGGCGATTATTAGTATTGGTAAAGTAGTGACGACCAATAAGGCAGGTAAAGAGAATAAATTAAAGCGTCGTGGCAAGGTGTTTGAGGGTGACACGATTAAGGTCGGCAATAAATCACGTTTGCAACTACGTTTTATTGACAATCAATTAGTCGTCTTAAAAGCCAATACGGTCTTTCGAATAGATGAATATAAATTTAAAGATAAGAATGATAAAAACAAGAGTGCAGCATTAAGCCTGTTAAAAGGCGGAATGCGCAGTGTTACCGGATTGATTGGTAAGTCGGCGCGCGACAAATACAAAGTGAAAACACCGGTTGCCACAATGGGTGTACGCGGTACACATTATTTGTTGCAAGTTTGTAGCCAGGAATTAAGTGGTGGTGTGCAAGTTCAGGTTGATGATAATAATTGTGGTGAGGGAGTTGTTGGTATTGTCGGAACGGTACTCGAAGGTCAGATTGAAATGTTTAATGACACAGGGTCTCATCTGTTTGGCACTGATCAATTCTTCAATGTGCCGTCAAAAGATGGTGCACCAAGAAGAATTACCAATCCACCAGCTTCATTAGTGGCTCGTGGAGAAACAGAAGAAAAGGACGGTGAAGGCGAAGGTGAAGGCGGAGGTGAAGGCGGAACTGAAGGCGGAGGTGAAGGCGGAACTGAAGGCGGAACTGAAGGCGGAACTGAAGGCGGAGGTGAAGGCGGAGGTGAAGGCGGAGGTGAAGGCGGAGGTGAAGGCGGAGGTGAACCTGGGTCGCCACCTCCACCACCATCTGATCCACCGCCATCAGATCCTCCACCACCGCCACCACCGCCGCCATCGCCAGAGCCACTGCCTGAGTCCGAGCCCGGGGGACCTGAGCCTGTGTCGCATATACAAGGAACACCCGCTACAGGTGGCATTGTGATTGGCGGAGTTAGGTCCGGTCCAGATGGCGCGGGTGGTGGTGCGGGAGTAGTTGGTGTTAATGCGACCATTGATATTGCGCCAGTTAATCAGCCCGTTGATGTAAACATTACCGATATGATAGGTAGTTTTTCATATAAGGTATTTGAGGGAGCGACTGCGACCGAAACGGGTAACGATCCTATGCTTGAGGTTAACTGGGGGCGTTGGGCAAGTGCAGATATTGATGCGATTGACGATGGCACACCGGTTACGCTGTTGAATGGCCTTGCCTTTGTTTACAGTGATAACGTAACCAATCCAAGTCTGGTTCTTACGCCATCGCAAAAAGTTTCTATCTATGATTTTGCAGGTGGTCCGAGTTTTCGTGATGAGTCTGGAGCGGTGGTAGGAGTGGGTGAAGGAACCGTTGATTTCTTAGTCGATTTTAATAAGCAACAAATTGATTTTGTTGCCTCCCTAGATGGAAATGGTCGATTCTATGATCTTAGTAGCGATATAGTATCTCTAGGATCATTTGTCATGGGTAGCCCAATACCCCTTTCGGGTACATGTAACGCTGGTGATTGCGGTATGGGTGTCATGTTAAACGGTGAGGTAGGAGGCATATTTGTTGGCCCGAACGCGGAAGGCATTATTGCTAATTTCAATGCGAATGGAACAAATGGAATGGGTGCGGATATAGGGGTAACAGGGTCTGGTTTGTTTGTAGACATCGGTGAACAGATACCACAATAATAATATTATTAAATTCAATTACTTACTGGTGTGTTCGAAGGTACCATCCCAGTCATCGGTTAGTAATAATTCGTTGGTACTCGACATACGATCCAGATAGATACTGTAAATCATTTTATCTGGGTCGTTTTCTTTTAGTTGGTTGAATAATTTCTTTGCCTCAGCCCATTCTCGTGCATAGTAATGATCGAGCGCCGTTTCATGTGTTTCAAGTGATGCGAGTAAGGCAGTATCTGCGTCATCCGTTTTACAAATAGGTTCGTAAATGACGACTGGTTCGGTTTTACCCTTTACCTGCACTTTATCAAGCCGGCGGAAGATGTGATTAGTTTGCCCTTCCCGGGTATTTTCACCCACAATCAGTTTGACACCATACTGTTTTGTCAGCCCCTCAAGACGTGAAGAGAGATTGACGGCATCACCAAGTACCGTATAGGCACGACGGAATTCTGACCCCATATTGCCGACATTCATAAAGCCGGTATTCAAACCAATGCCGAGATTAATCGGTGGATAACCCAGTGCATCAAGCTCAGGCTTCATTTCATCGACTTTCTCGAGCATGGCCAGTGCACCCTCAATGGCATGCCTGGCATGTTCTTCATCGTGTAGTGGTGCTCCCCAAAAGGCCATGATCATGTCACCAACGTATTTATCAATGGTGCCTTGTTTATTGAAGATAATTTCAGTCATTGGGGTGAAGAAACGATTTAACATGTCCTTCAATTCGGTGGGGGTGAGTGATTCACTGATGGTGGTAAAACTACGAATATCAGCAAACAGCACCGTCATTTCACGCCGATCACCTTCAAAACCGAGATCCTGATCACTATCAAGCATTTGATCAACCAATGCGGGCGGGATGTATTGGCCAAATTGGCCACGTAATTGTTTTTTACCCTGAGATTCAAAAATAAAACCATAAGCCAGGTTAGACATGGCGAGAATAAAAATAGTTAACAAGGGACTGGCAACGGCCATGACAAAGTTATATTCAGTCCACAGCCAAATATTAAACCCAAGTAAACTGGTAGCACTAAACGTGAAGAATAAAATTGAAGGCAGTGGACTCAAGAAAGGTAGAAGAATGGCCAGGCTTAAGCCGATAACAAGCGTAATAACAAAATTGAGCCCCTGCGCCCAATCGGGTTCAGAGGGAAAGGTAAGCGCCGGAAAGGCGCCGTCCTGTGATTCACCGACGGTGTTTGCAGAATCAATAATACCCGCAGCAATATTGGCATGTATCTCAACGCCGGGAAAAACGTTATTGACCGGTGTGGCTTTTAGATCATTTAAGCCGGTTGCCGTAGCACCAATAAAAGCGATGGTACTTTCCAGTTTCTCAAGCTCTTTGGGATCAACGGTATCATTGAGAATATCGGTCGCCGAGAAATAGGTAAAACTAAACGCGGGGCCACGATAGGGTACTAAAACAGCACCAATGCCATCGGTAGGTATATCAACAACATCCAGAGACAATGATTCCATGACATCATAGTCAGCGATTTGCGCTGTGGTAATGGTGGCAGCTTCACTTGCGTAAAAAAGACGTACCGACTCCAGAGAAAGAGAGGGATAAAACTGGTTCTTATATTCATAAATAAGATTGGCGCGGCGAATAACACCATCGGCATCGGGTACCACAGAAAGGAAGCCACCATTATTGGCGACGCCTTGAAGGATATCAATATTCGACAGGAAACCAGCCTGTTTTGTGATAGAGGTATTACCGAGCTCAGCAACATTGGTGACATTGAGCGGTAGCCCAATAGCGCCGTATTCTTCTTCATCGCCTATAAATGCATAGCCAAGCACAATGTCCTTATCCTGGAGGCTGGTTGCCAGTGTAATGTCGCCATCGATTTGATCGGCAAGGTTAATCAAGGTGTTGGTAATAAGCTCGTCAACGTTATAATCGGCGAGAATATCCAATACAGAGATGGCAACATTATCTTCAGGCTCAGTAAATAAAATATCGTAAACTGTGACGATGACGCCAGCCTCGGTGAGTTTTTCGGTAAGCCGGGCAATGCGTTCGCGTGGCCAGGGCCAACGACCTTCTGATGCCAGGGATTTATCATCTATATCGATGATAACAATATTTTCGTGGGGCTCAGGCTTGTCCGGTAATGTAAATTGTAAACGCAAGTCGTAAGCGATCCATTCCATGCGCTCACGTAGTTTTTCGATAAAGGGATTATCCGATAGCTGAAAGACAAGTGAAAATGCGACCAAACCTATACCAATGGTAATTGGAATAATACTGCGTTTGAGCTTGGCCGATGTCATAGGTTTATGATTATATTAGATAATATGATAACTCTACGCAGCCAGACAAACATTTGCAAGGTAGCAAGTTATTAAAACTGACTCTGTTGGCTCGTAACGTGGGTATTAAGGGCTGAATTAAGTTGTTGTTCAAACTTTACTTTGTATTGCAGGTAGTTAACGGTTTGAGGCATTTTACTGGAATCAGAATTAAAAGGTTGCAGTGGAAGATCAATATCGGTGATATAGAGTGGATAGTCCGCTTTGCCATGGCGCAAAGAAATAATATGTTCGGCAAGATGTTCAAACAACATGTCTCCATGTTGTAGTGATGAGAATTCACGATCATTACAAAATATTCGATAGTGTACTTTATCGCCACTTAACTCAATGATGACAGTAATTTCAAAATGATTGACCACATCAAATAATGGATGGACATGATAGGGCTTGATATCCCAGTGACGTGGCATCTCGCGCAGGGTATGAAACTGTACCTTATGTGGTTCGGTATTGTCATCGTCTAAACAATAGGCATTAAGCCTTTGCAGTGTGGCATAGAAAAAGGCATCGTAATGCGCCATGGTTGCCTGTAAGTTAAAGAAATTATGGCTGGTACAGAATAAAGCGCCGTTCTCATCAAGTACGTAGATATTGACAATATTACCCTCAACATGCGCATAGAAATCAATATGGCCAGGCTGGTGTGCAGCATAGATTGCAGGTAGAAAATGTTCCTGAAGGGTTAATTTATCAAAAACGACAGACGAATAATCGGGTTCCGCACGAGAAAGGTCTTCCAGCAAGGTATCAAATGCACCAAGGCGCTTGTAGCTAACAAGCGGTTTGTCTTGCTCGGATTGTTTTTCCTGTAATAAATAATAATTATTTTCTACACCAATAATATAACGAGCAGTATTAGAAATATCGCTGCGGTGAAAAAAACGGATTACATCATTAAAAAGAGTTTCTATTCGACGCGCGACGGTGTGATCTAATGTAGAAGTAAAGCTAAATGCATTAATAATTGGTAGAATATGATTATTACTTACACTGGACATTTGTATATTTTTGCATAAGCATTCCATCACTTCATTAATGCCGGAATAATTTTGTGAATAAACTTCCTGCCATGTGTTTATGGATACTTGATCAATGCTGAGAACAAGATTATCTAAAAGACCACTATAACTGAGCGCATTAGTTCGGCTACTAACCAGTTGTCTATCTTCGCGGTTATGGATAGCCATGGGATTAATGCCAACATTAATAAACAGGATTGTTCTGACAACATGGCTGGCTTTACCGAATAGATTCATATCCGTTTTAGGGATACCACCATGAGGGAATTGATTATCAAGAGAAGAGAGAATTTGTTTTACTTCACGAAGATTTATAGAATTGTTAATAATATTTAAATTAATGATGGTATTTTGACTAATCAAATGATTGAAATGGCACCAACAAAATAGCTCAACAATGCTGTGGCTTAATTTTAGCGGTGTATTTCGGTTACGTTCAGAATGGCTGACTTTGCCACGAAAAAGCAACCACTTTTCTTCGGCTTCAACAAAGGATAATTGATCTTCATATAAGTTTGGAGAAATGCCAGGGTTAACAATATCAATCTTGCCTGATTTTCGTTCGAAGGCCGCATAAAGCTTACGCCCAAGTATCGTCATATCACGTTGATCAATATTAGTACTATCGGCATATTGATTAGCAAAGCTGGATAATAATTTATAACTTCGTGTTAACTCATCAACGAGTTTTTTTCGTTCATCAATAACACGATGAATCTTCCATGTTTTACGGGAATCTAGCATTAAGATATGCGCATCATCCCATCCCCATTGGCCAACAAGCTGATCCAGCATGTCTGTGCGCAAATCAGGTTTGTTGGTTTTCTTACTTAAATGAATATCTACTTTGAAATAAAAACAACGACGGGCTAACTCAAGGCGCTGACTTTCATCCCGGGATGTTAAGTACTCTTCAACCTTGTGACACATCATTAAATAAGGGTCTAACTCTGAAAGTGAAGTGACGTTTTCATAAATCGCTTTCTTTAACCGAGAGCAAAGTAAATTAATATTGGGGTATTCGTTAGCATAAGATTCCATTAAAAGTATCTTAAGGACAGATTTATAGGGTGAATCAATACCCTTGTAAATTTGCCAGAGAGAAGCACCAAAAAATTCACCGGCGGGAATATTATTCAAGCCACCGAAATCAATAATTTCAAATTCATTTACTTTTTTATGTTTTATAAGTTTGGCGACATGATTATCGTAGTCATGGTCATGCTCTGGCGCTACCAACCACCACAAAGGATATCGCCCGGCTAGATAAACGCCGGTACGATAAAATTCCTCGAGCAATAGATGGTGTTGAGCGGTACCGCTATGATCAATATCGATAGAGTCATGTGTTTTATTGCGGAAACGATGTTCATCCATAAGAAAAAAGTGAACTTCAAGTTCGAGTGATGCACACCATTTACTAATTGCATCAGCCTTGGCTTCCAGTAATTTCAGATCATCTTTGTCCATATTCGGTCGATGACATAACCATATATCAAAATCACTTTGTTCATTGTGCGCTATGGTGCCACTGCTACCTGTTAAGAAAATGGCATAGATACTGTAACGTGATAATGCCCGATTAGAATGTTTGAATTTCTTATTTATCTTTTTTGCCGCCTCGATACTTGCCTTAAGCGGTTTATAGTTACTGATACCAGTGGGTGTGTCATCAGAGATAAATCCAGGTAAGGAATCGTCATTGATATGAAACAGTAGTGGCAAGAGTTTAAGAAAGTGGCGTTGACGCCAGCGCAAAGACTTATTAATGCGATCGACCCGATCCCGATTTAAGGCAATAAAGCGACGTTTGATGCTATGTGTATCAATTGAGTTAACAGTGTCCATTTCAGTCTATATCGACATGTAGGGTTAAACCTGAAGGAAGATAGGTAATATCACCGTCAAAAAATCGTCAATCAATATATAAATGTTATTTAACCAATTGATTTAAAAGAATTTGTAATAACAACTTGCTCTGTTACTAAAGATTTTTATTAAATAGACGATATAGAGGGACGGACGTAACAATTAAACAAAGAAGATGACAGGGGTAATGTATGGCGGAACCAATTGAGACTATATGGATGACTGAATTATTTCAGGCTAGCCCGATTGGAATGGTATTGTTTAATGCTGATGGCGGAGTTGATTGGGCCAATACCAAAATGGAAGAAATGACTAATTTATCATTTAGTCAGTTGATTGGAATGGATCGAAACATGGCGAAGGGATTTCAACTGGAATCTTTATTTACAAAGCCACAAGAGCTGACGATTACTTATCGAACTAACCAGTCACCCCGTTACCTTTCTTGCGAATATAAAACATTAGAGTCGCCGTCTGGCAGCATGGTCGAAGTTGGTTATTATATCGATATTACTGAAACCTGGTTATTGCGTGAACGAGTCAAGCGTTTGGTATTGAGTGATGAGTTGACAGGTGCATTAAATAAACGCGGTTTATTACGCGACCTGGAGCCATTAATTTCTCGCTGCCGTCGCTATGAAAATCCATTGTCATTAATTCAGTTTGAATTTGATTGCGCCAATTGCGAAGATGTTGATGCAACAATGTTAAAATTATGTCGCGGAATCCGTTCTGAATTACGTTGGGCTGATTTAGTGAGTCGTTATAATGAAAATAATTTCTTACTGGTATTACCAGAAACAGATTTAGAGGCAGCACAAAATTTAGCAAGCAAATTACTCGATCACCTTAATTCATTTTTTGGTGAAGAAATGCCACAGTATTTTGGCACGGCGGCACAATGGCAGCGTGGTAATGATGTGAAAATGCTTCTGGAAAGAATGGACAACGGTATGATCACTGCCAGAGAAAATGCTAATGATCAGGTGGTGGCTGCGTAATTAATCTTCATCGTATTGACTGGCACGGCGTGCATCACCGCGAACCTTATCAGCAGGATAACGTTTTTCATTAATATCTATTTTTCGCCATGCTGCATCGACGACGTCAATATCCAGGCGCTCTGCCGTTCGTACTAAATAAATAAGAATATCAGCTAACTCGAGCGCCACTTGTTCTTTTTTGTCAGCATCAATATGGAGGCTTTGTTCTTCGGTCAGCCATTGGAAGTGCTCAACCAGTTCAGCCGCTTCACCAATGAGCGCCATGGAAAGGTTTTTAGGCGAATGAAATTGCTCCCAATCACGTTGACGCGCAAAATCTGCGAGGTGTTCGCTTAATGCCGATAAACTACCCTCGCCTTTTTTCATTTATTTAACCGCTGTTTTGCCCTGGATACAGCAGCACGAACTTGATCAGGAGCAGTACCGCCAAAATGGTTTCTGGAGGCAACAGAACCTTCGAGCGTTAGCACGTCATAAACATCTTGTTCGATGACCTCACTAAATTGTTGCAATTCATCCAATGAGCAATCAGGCAGGTCTTTGTTGTTATCAATACAGAACCGTACAGACAAACCAACGACTTCATGGGCATCTCTAAAGGCAACGCCTTTGCGAACCAGATAATCAGCCAAATCAGTTGCCGTAGAAAAACCTCTTGCGGCAGCTTCAAGCATAATGTCTTTTTTAACCTGTAGGCCATCCAGCATGTCCGTGTAGAGACGCACGGAGGCAAGTAGGGTATCAACGCTGTCAAACAGTGGTTCTTTGTCTTCCTGGTTATCTTTATTGTAGGCAAGCGGCTGTGATTTCATAATGGTTAGTAATGAAATTAAATTACCGTAGACGCGGCCAGATTTGCCCCTGACTAATTCAGGCACATCAGGATTTTTCTTTTGCGGCATGATCGATGAGCCGGTACAGAAACTATCACCGAGATCGACAAAATTAAATTGAGCAGATGACCACAGTACCAGCTCTTCTGAGAAGCGTGACAGGTGCATCATGAGCAATGTACCGCTAGCACAATATTCAATGGCAAAATCACGGTCACTAACGGCATCAAGTGAATTTTCAGCAACGTCAGCAAAGTCGAGTAAGCTGGCGGTATAAGCCCTGTCAATAGGGTAACTGGTACCGGCTAAGGCTGCCGCACCGAGTGGCAGGACATTGATGCGCTTACGTGCATCAATGAACCGTTGTCTGTCCCGCTCTATCATTTCGAACCAGGCCATCATGTGGTGGCCAAAGGTCACAGGTTGGGCAGTTTGCAGGTGGGTAAAACCGGGCATAATGGTATCGGCTTCCCTCTCGGCCAGGGTCAACAAGACCTGTTGCATTGAGTGTAAACCGTCACATAAGAGATCGACTTCCTCACGTAAAAATAAACGGATATCCGTAGCGACCTGATCATTTCGCGATCTACCGGTATGCAGCTTTTTACCAACTGCACCAATCCGGTCGGTGAGCCGTGCCTCGATATTCATGTGAACGTCTTCGAGTGACACAGACCAGGCAAAATCGCCCCGCTCAATATCACGTTCAATGTCAGCCAGCCCTTCGATAATCTTATTGGCTTCAGACTTATTAAGTACACCGACGTGCGCGAGCATTTGTGCATGTGCCTTGGAGCCCGCTATATCATGGCGATACAGCCTTTTGTCGAAATCAATCGAGGCGGTATATTGTTCAACAAATTCGTTTGTTGCGGCGGTAAACCGGCCACCCCAGGGTTTTTTATCTTGTTCACTCATAGTCGCTGTCATATCAATGATTTACACTGCGCGCAGTATAGACGATTTCCATCGATTGTTGGACTGCTGGAACAGGAAAAGACTGCTAAACTTCAGCAGAGTTGTATTTATGGATATCAAGAATAATAACCAGGAATCGTATGAAGCATTCAGATAGGCAAATTGCACCGCGGTTTTCGCAGCAAAGTCGCTTAGACGGGTTATTTTTGCCTGATATGTGCAGTATCCGAATATTGCTGCTGGTTATTATTATCACTGAATTACTGGCTATTATCATTACACTGGCAGCCAGTGATAAAGGAAAATTATGGTTGGATCTTGGTCTTATCTCCTTATTTGTCCAATGGGTGTCACTGGGTAGCATACTTGCGCTTTGCCTTAGCCAGTCACTATTAGCGCGTTTTGATAATACCCGGGCGGGTATTATTAGTTTTCTGATTATTAATCTGACTACCCTGTTAGTGAGTGAAGTCGCTTTTTCGCTGATTGCCCTACCCAGCGTTGGTCAGGGTACGGCCGCACATATTGAATTTTTATTACGTAATTTAGGTATTAGTGTGATTGTTTCACTGCTTATCTTGCGTTATTTTTATTTACAATATCAGTCTGGCCGCTCCATTCGTGCAGAAAATGTCTCGCGTATTGAGGCATTGCAGGCACGGATACGCCCACATTTTTTATTTAACAGCATGAATATTATCGCTAGCCTGACTCGCTCTGATCCAAAACTTGCAGAGCAAGCAGTTGAAAATTTATCCCAAGTATTTCGTGCCAGCCTGTCTGAAACCAAAAAACAAATAACCCTGCATGAAGAAATTTCGATCTGTAAGAGTTATTTACAAATAGAAATGCTCCGTTTAGGTGAGCGACTAAAAATAGAATGGCATATTGATGCTGATGTAGAGAACGATATGATCCCACCACTACTATTACAGCCATTAATAGAAAATGCAGTCATTCATGGTATTGAGCCCCTGCCAAATGGTGGAACCATCATGATTACTGCGCGTCATATTGAAGATAAAAATTCACTAAATCTACGAGTAAGCAATCCTTGTGATGAATCAAATGGGAATTTAAGTTCAGCAAGTAGCGGTAATCAGCTGGCGCATAAGAACATTAATGCACGACTAGAAGCTATATATGAAGGATTAGCGCACTTTAAAATAATAAAAGAGAGCGATAAATATACAGCGGTTATTGATATTCCCATATCCCTATTACACAAGAGCATGCTATGAAAGTTCTCGTTGTTGATGATGAGGCATTAGCACGCGATCGGTTAATTTCTATGTTAAGCGAAATGGAAGGAGACTATGATGTAGTAGGTGAAGCAACCAATGGTATGCAGGCGATAGAACAGGTATTGGCGTTAAAGCCGGAAATATTATTATTGGATATTCATATGCCTGGTATGAATGGTTTAGAGGTCGCAATGCATTTAGCAAAGCACGAAACGCCACCAGCCATTATTTTCACAACGGCCTATGATGAACATGCACTTGCTGCCTTTGAAGCACAGGCGATTGCCTATTTATTAAAACCAATCCAAAAAGAGCAATTAACAACAAGCTTGCAAAAAGCCCGTCAATTGAAACATGGACAACTAAAAGATATTCAGGAAACCAGTGAGAACAAACGCACTCACATTAGTGTTAAATTACGCGGCGACCTGCAATTGATACCGGTCGCGGATGTGCAATATTTTCGTGCTGATCAAAAGTATATCGAAATGCATCATTCAGCCGGTATATCATTGATAGAAGAATCATTGAAAAAACTGGAAGAAGAATTTTCTGAGAAGTTTATGCGTGTTCATCGAAACGCATTAATTGCGATTGATGCGGTAATAGGTGTCGAACGTGACAGTTTGGGGCGTAGTTCGGTTGTGTTGATTGGCTGTGAAGAACGCCTTGATGTAAGCAGACGTCATGTAACGGCATTACGACGCTTATTAAAGTCGCGAGGCTAATTTAAATTTGCATCGCTCAGCTTGAGGTCACCGCGTAATTGAGCGAGTGAACGTTCGATCGCATCATCGAGATACCCGCCATAAAAATCAATCGTCATTACGCCGGTCATGCGTTGAGTCAGTTCTTTGCCGCGAGCATTAACAAAGACCAGGGTCGGTGTTAAGTAGATGTTGTAACGCTCTGCGAAAACCTCAGGATCGATGCTATCCCCATTGATATCTCGTACATCATGATCTGCATCGATTTCCAGTACGCGAATTATAACCTTGTCGGTATAGTCACCACTGAGTAGCATCGGTTTGAGAAATTCGTCCTTAACAACGGAACAATAGCCACAGTAGCTGGCTGAAAACATAATCAGTACCGGCACCTGGCGATCATCGGCCTGTACGGTATCAGCTTGAAAATCGACGAGATCGGTTAGCTCCACATCAGCCGCATAGCCGGGTGAGAGTAAAAACAGACCAACCAGGCCAATGAGTAATCGTTGGTAAATGTGCATAGTCATAAAAATATTCTTAAAAGAGACAGATATTATAGCGTGTGACAGCAGCTATGGCGTAAAATATCCCGATAAACATGAAATTTAAGAAAAATTAACATTATGGCACCGTAGTCATGCCGTGGTCTGAATAGACCAGAAGACCCAGGATTTATAAAAAAATGCCAGAAAATCAAATACGTATAGCCACCCGTAAAAGCCCGCTAGCAATGTGGCAGGCCGAACATGTCGCCGCCAGATTGACAGAGGCACACCCCGATTTGGTAGTGGAACTGGTCACCTTTACGACTCAGGGAGACAAGATCCTCGATACACCATTGGCTAAAATTGGTGGTAAGGGCTTGTTTGTAAAGGAACTAGAGCGTGCCATGCTGGATGGGGATGCCGATATCGCCGTGCATTCAATGAAGGATGTGCCGGTTGAATTGCCTGACGGTCTTTATTTACCGGTGATTTTACAGCGCGAGGATCCGCGCGATGCCTTTGTTTCCAATAACTATGCGGATTTAAATGATCTACCACAGGGCGCACGCCTGGGTACGTCGAGCTTGCGTCGACAATGTCAGTTGCGAGAGGCACGACCCGATCTGGAGATACTGGATTTGCGCGGTAATGTGAATACCCGTTTAGCCAAGCTAGACGCGGGCGATTATGATGCAATTATTCTTGCCTGTGCCGGTTTGAAGCGTCTGGGTTTTGATGATCGAATTCGCACTTCATTGAGCCCGGATGTCAGTTTGCCCGCGATTGGCCAGGGGGCAATTGGTATTGAATGCAGAAACGATGATGCACGGATTAATAATTTAATCGGCGTACTGGATGATCCTGTTACACGCATCTGCGTTGACGCAGAACGAGCAATGAACGCACGTCTTGAAGGCGGGTGCCAGGTGCCGATTGCCGGATTTGCAGAATTAAATGACGACCAGTTGCAATTGCGGGGATTGGTTGGTCGGGTTGATGGCAGTGAAATCCTGCGAAGTGCCATTTTTGGACAACCAAGCGAAGCCGCATCAATGGGTACAGCACTGGCAGAAGAGTTATTAGCACGTGGTGCCGATGCTATTTTGGAGGCACTCTACACCGAAGACTCATGACCAACCGGTTGCAAAATACTCGGGTGTTAGTGACACGCCCTATTGAACAAGCAGCAGGACTTATTGAACAAATCAATAATGCCGGTGGTCAGGCTGCGAGTTTTCCTACGCTGGCAATTCAGGCTAGCGCCGATGCTGAAGCGGTAGAACGTTGTAAATTTGTAGCCGGTTATGACTGGGTTATTTTTATTAGCCAAAATGCAGTACGCTATTCCTTATCATTACTGCCTATTTCCAATTGGCCTTCGACTACCTTAATCGCAGCGGTAGGGCCAACGACAAGTAATGCACTTCAGCAAGCAGGCTTGACTGTTAGTCGTCAACCTGACAACAGCATGAACAGTGAAGGCCTGCTCGAAAAATTTTCAGCTGAGCCGTTATCTGGCAAGAAGATATTAATTATTCGTGGTGTCGGTGGCAGAGATGCATTAGCAACGGGGCTATCTGAAATGGGCGCAATGGTGGATTATGCTGAAGTATATAGCCGCCACTGTCCGGATCATGATACAGAACACTTGTTGCAACAGCTAGAAGCAGGAATTGATATTGTAACGATTGCCAGTGGTGAAACATTGCAGAACTTTGCAAACATTATTGAAAGTTCTCATTTAAGTAATCAACAGAAACAAACATTATATGCATGCCCTTTAGTGATTGTTAGCGCGAGAATAAAGACTCTTGCAGAGCAACTGGGTTTTTTAGACACTGTGGTTGTTAGTGAACCTGAAAATACCGGGGTGGTAAAGGCAATAGCAGAATGGCTAGAGAGAAAGTAGTGGAGACAATGAATGACAGATAACGCAGAAAATGAATCTACGTTAGATGACGAATCTATCGAACAAGATAAAGAACCAGTTCAAGAGCCAGTTCAAGAACCAGCTCAACAACAGAAGTCAGTACTATTGCCCATTGTGGTAGCAATTAGTTTATTGCTTGCCCTGATGGCATCTGCGGGAGCTGGTTACACATGGTTTTACACACAACAAGATAAAATAACACAGTCACATATAACGGATAGTCTGAACAAAAAAATAACCGCCGTTAATGAGCGACAACAAAAGAATAAGCTTAAAAATACAGAGAAACAAAAATCATTAAAAGATCAGCAACAACAGATATCAACAAGATTAGATAAGGTAGCTGAGAAATTAGGCCGCAACAGCCATGATTGGGCAGTATCTGAAATACGTTATACCTTGCGTCAGGCAAGTATTCGCTTGCAATTGTTTCAAGAAAAAGAAACGGCACTACATGCATTAAAAATAGCAGATCAACAACTTGCAAGACTCGCTGATCCTGCGTTGCATAAAGTCCGCGCAACACTGAATAAAGAAATTATTGCACTATCGAGTGTGGAAACAATTGATGTTGAAGGGATTAGCCTGAAATTATCTGCACTAAAATCACAAGTTGAAACGCTGTCACTGAATCAGCATGAAAAAATGAAACAAAACATAGTGATTAATCCACCAGTAGATAATGCTGATGAGACTTCAACAGAATGGAAAAAACACGCTGATGTCATTTGGTCAGAAATGAAATCATTAGTAAGAATTCAGCGCACAGATAAAAAAATATTGCCACTGCTTGGTGAGCAAGAATCCTTACAGATCAAGCAAGCGCTTGGTTTAAAGATTGAAATTGCGCGTATGGCTTTATTGCAGCGTAATACATCACTGTTTCAGGCTAGTCTAAAAGAAGCAATAGGCTGGTTAAATAAATTTTTTAATACTGAGCAAGCAGCGGTTAGCGCTATCATTGAGCAGTTAACATCAATGAATGGCTTAAACCTGGAGCCGGATTTTCCTGATATCAGCGGTGCCTTATCGCAGTTAGAAACCTTGCAGAATAGTGTTGCCCCGGCCAGGGAGAAAAAGGCGCAATGAAATGGTTAGTTAAAGTACTCATAGTGGTGGTGGTCGCTGTTTTACTTAGCTTGTTAGCGATAGAGGATACAGGCTATGTATTGATTTCACGCACACCATGGGTGGTGGAACTTAGCCTAACGTTTTTTGCGTTAATAATTGCCGCTGGATTTGTGGTTTTTTATATGACGCTACGTTTTATTTCGAATAGCTGGGGTATTAGTGGTCGTCTGCGTGAATGGCGGTTACACCGACGTCATATGTTGGCAAGAAAAAGTCTTAATCAGGGTCTACTTGAATTAGCACAACGCAACTGGAAAAAATCAGAAAAATTATTAATTAAAAATATTGAAGACAGTGAGTCACCCCTTATTAATTATCTTGCCGCGGCAAGTGCTGCACAAGAGCAAGGTGCGGATAAGCGCCGAGATGATCTTCTTTCCCTTGCGCATGAAAGCACGCCAGGCTCGGATGTGGCGGTGAGTTTAACGCAGGCAGATTTACAGTTACGCCATGGTCAATTGGAACAGGCGCTTGCAACATTAATGCATTGCCGAACGATTGCGCCCAAACACCCGCATGTACTGAAGTTGCTGATTCGCATTTATAGTGAACTACAGGACTGGAACAGGCTGCACGAACTATTGCCATTAGTGCGAAAAAATAAATTGTTTAATATTGAAGAACAAATGAATTTAGAATCTTCCGTCTATGTGGCCTTATTGGAAAACGCAACGCAATTAGAGGAAGCGCAGGAGTATTGGTCGAATATGCCCAAACCGGTTCGGTCGAACGCATTGGTGCTTCAGCAATATGTTCAAAAGAATCTTGAGTATGGTGAAAATGATCAGGCTATTGAATTGCTGTATAAATATTTGGCCAAGAATTGGGATCGTGATTTAGTAAAGCTATACGGACAAGTACAGGGTAGCGATAAAGTTAAACAACTTACCTGGGCAGAACAATGGCAACAACAGCATAGTGATGATCATGTGTTACTCGATGTGCTGGCGCGCCTGGCCGTACGCAATGAACTCTGGGGTAAGGCACGCGCATGGTTTGAAGCAAGTTTGGGAATCTTACCAACGGCGGCAAGTTATCGTGCTTTGGGTGATCTGCTTGAGACATTAAACGAGCCTAAACAGGCGGCCGACTGTTATCGCAAAGGCTTGCAGCTGTTAAGTGAATAACCGGTATTATTTATTATCGCGCGCGTATTCAAACGAGTCAGAGAAATAATGGTCAGGCGTTAAGCCATGAGTACGAAAGTTATCGAATCCTGCATTCACCATTTCAGGTGGACCACCGGCATAGATGTCGAAGCCTGATAGATCGTCAAAGTCAGTCATGATGGCATCATGTACAAAACCGGTCCGACCTTGCCAATTATCGTCTGCTTCAGGATCAGACAATACCGGCACAAATTGAATATGTGGATGATTATCTGCCCACTGTTTTGCCAAGGTTTCATCGTAGAGATCACGCAAGGCGCGAGCGCCCCAATATAGGTAGATGGGTCTGGTTTGATCGATGTGCAGGCTGTGTTCTATCAACCCCTTAATAGGTGCAAAGCCTGTTCCACCAGCCATAAAAATAAGCGGGCGATCACTTTCTTCGCGTAGATAAAACGTACCTAATGGTCCTTCAATACGGAGCATGGCTTTTTCTGGCATGCCACCAAAGGCATATTCAGCGAATTCCCCACCTTTGATATAACGTACATGCAGCTCGATATGCTCACCATCATGTGGTGCATTGGCAATTGAATAACTGCGGCGGTGGCCATCCTTTAAAATAAAGTCGATATATTGACCGGCAAGGAAACGAAATTTAATTTTTCCCGGCAAGGTCAGGATAATGCGCATGACATCATGACTAAGTTGTTCACTCGATGAAACGCGGCAAGGCATTTTTCGAATTGGCAGCCCGGCAATGGCATCGGCAATATTGGCTTCTAGACGAAGATCGCTACTCGGTCTGGCCTGGCACAGCAACGCCAACCCTTCCTGTTGCTCAGCATCGCTGAGTGCCTCGGGACGCTCAGCGGGATAGCTGACACTGCCGTCCAGGATCCGGGCTTTACACGCGCCACACAGGCCGTCACGACAACTATAGGCAAGTGGTATATCCTGACGCATGGCAGCATCAAGAATAGATTCATCACTGGCAACGTCAAAGTGAGGGCCATCAGGTTCGACAACAACAGAAAATTTCATAACAATGTTTACGTGGTTCCAATTAAGCCTGACTGAAAGGCTCGGGATTATCCCTGATTTTTAAAGTGAAGTGAAACGAATGCAAACAATAATGATTATTGGCTGCGGTGATATTGGTCGCCGGGTCGCGGCGGGCTACCTGGAGTTGGGCGTAAAATCACGTGGCCTGGTGCACAGCCAGCAGTCAGCACAGACATTGGCTGGGCTGGGTATTGAGCCAATTGAGGCAGATTTAGATGCAGCTGAAACCCTGGCAGGCATCCGTTACCAGGGCGATGTGGTGTTTTATTTTGCCCCGCCACCACGACAGGGCAGCCAGGATCGACGCATGGCTAACTGGTTAGGCAGCCTTAACAATAAAAACCTGCCTAAAAAAGTGGTATTAATTAGTACCACGGCTGTCTATGGGGACAGTGGGGGTAACTGGATAACAGAACAATCCCCCCTGGCGCCGGGCACAGATCGCGGCTTGCGGCGTTTGGATGCCGAACAGCAACTCTCCCGGTGGTCAGAGCGCAGTGGTGTCGACTTCGTGATCTTGCGCGTCCCCGGGATATACGGGCCAGGCAGATTACCACGAGAACGGATAGAAAAAGCCCTGCCAGTGTTGAATGAAGCAGAATGTGGTTTCACTAACCGTATTCATGCGGATGATCTGGCAATGATTTGCATGACGGCCGCACAACAGGGAAAAAGCGGTGAAATATTTAATGTCTCGGATGGTAACCCGGGCACGATGACGGACTGGTTTAACCAGGTCGCTGATTTCTTAGAATTGCCAAGACCGCCACAGGTATCGATGCAAGAAGCGCAAAAAGCCATGACGGCAGGCATGTTGTCATACCTGAAAGAATCTAGGCGTATTGATAACAGCAAAATGCTTAAGCAGCTAAAAATAAGTCTGGCATACAAAACTCTCGCAGAAGGTATTCGCGCTAGCGTATGACGAAAAACCACACAGACATGATTAAATAATTTAGGTAAATTTCGGAAAGTTTTTCAAACAACAGCGTCCAGATGGATTAGCTGATTCACAGCTGCACAAAGACTGCCTGGTTTGTTCAATCACGAAGGCTTTTATGCCTTTATTTGCAGTCGCTTCTGATTTTTTAACCGCAAAACAAAAACACACTAGTTCATCATCTAGCGCAGTTGAATCATTGTGATGCGTTCTGATACGTGATCGATTGATAAGTGTATTTGTTTCAGAAAAATAAACGACGTCACAACTTGAATTAGCGCAGTAATAATAGTGTTCGCTAGCAAAGTCATACGTCCAGGGCTGATGAATATGGTGCAACATGGTTTTTAAAGAAACAGATAGGCATGTTTGCTCACAGGCAGGACAGTCACGCTTGCTGGAAGACGACGTGTTTTCACAATGTGATGAGCAGCAAGAAGACATACTAGTGGCTGGTTGCGCAGTATTTTTCAGCTGGCGCAATAATGTCCCAGAGTGCCGCCAGCATCATGATGATAAGCCCGGCATAAAAGAGATAAGTACTCCACCCATATTGCCAAAGCGGGTACAAGGTTAACAACACCATAATGGGCCCGGTGATGCCAAACAAAAGTCGGTTGACACAGCGATGGTGGAGATAAGCCACCACTGTCGCAATCAGTGCTATGCATGCAAATAATGGCAGCAGGCTATTAATATATAAGCCCTCAAATTGAGCTAAAAACCCCAATCCAAGTGCGGCGGCAAGCGAGCCTAAGGCGGGGAAACAGGCAGCACAGCCCATCGCGGTTACCACGGTCCCAATCACACCGGTTTTGGAAAAAAGACGGATAAGCCACTGCATCGCGATTTCCTGTGGTTTTATTTTGAATAGCGGGAGTATAAACTCCGTACCTAAGTACAGAGTCAAGCAGGTAATTGGTGGTGGGTCTGAAGGGGCAGGTTGAGTTTACGATTGGACGTCTGGCCACGGCGGCAAACGTCAATGTGGAGACAGTTCGCTACTACCAGAAAATAGGTTTGATTGATGAACCGCAAAAGCCGCAACAAGGCTACCGGAAGTACTCCTATGCGACGCTCG
>Ga0316207_10000801_pt1 | contig 44611 bp, 37 predicted proteins | sample 6weekpyrite_MG_FD_204943 | JGI IMG/M metagenome (GOLD analysis project Ga0316207, IMG submission 204943) | Microbial mat bacterial communities from mineral coupon in-situ incubated in ocean water Damariscotta River, Maine, United States -... | ecosystem: Environmental > Aquatic > Marine >... | reverse complement strand
CATTAGCTTAAATTCAATGCCTAAGTTAGTAAGATTGCCAAGCAGTTATCGCTGCTAGCAAAGACAAAAATTTAATAACCTACACGCGACCTTTAGTAGGGGCCGCCACTGAAAAAGGGGTTCACCATGCCAGTAATTACTCTGCCCGACGGCAGTCAACGAGAATTCTCAAACCCGGTTTCTATTCATGATGTCGCCGCGGATATCGGTCCCGGCTTAGCTAAAGCAGCGCTCGGCGGTAAAGTTAACGATGTACTTTGCGATACATCCTTTGTCATGGAAGAAGATAGCGCACTTGCCATCATCACCGATAAAGATGAGGAAGGCTTAGATATCATCCGTCATTCGACTGCGCATTTACTCGCGCAAGCGGTGAAACAATTATTCCCTGAAGCCCAAGTAACAATCGGTCCTGTGATCGAAAATGGCTTTTACTATGATTTCTCTTACGAACGCGCCTTCACGCCAGAAGATTTGACCGCGATTGAAAAGAAAATGTCGGAATTAGTAAAACAAAATATTCCTATTTCACGTAGTGTCATGTCGCGTGAAGATGCGATTGGTTTTTTTGCAGACATGGGCGAAAAATATAAAGCAGAAATTATCGAAAGCATTCCGCATGGCGAACAATTATCACTTTATCAGCAGGGTGAATTTACTGATCTTTGTCGTGGCCCTCATGCGCCGTCTACCGGTAAGTTAAAAGTATTTAAATTAATGAAGCTAGCTGGTGCCTATTGGCGCGGTGATTCTAATAACGAAATGTTGCAGCGCATTTACGGCACGGCCTTCGCCAACAAAAAAGATCTTAAAGCGCATTTGCACCGTTTAGAAGAAGCGGAAAAACGCGATCATCGTAAGATCGGTAAAAAACTTGATTTGTTTCACCATCAGGAAGAAGCGCCGGGTATGATTTTCTGGCACTCAAATGGTTGGACTGTTTACCAACAAGTGGTCGATTACATTCGCAGTGTATTGGATGACCATGATTATCATGAAGTGCATACACCACAAGTGGTCGATCGTACCTTATGGGAAAAATCTGGTCATTGGGATAAATTTCAGGAAATGATGTTTACCACCCATGTGGAAAATCGCGACTATGCGGTTAAGCCCATGAACTGTCCTTGTCATATTCAAATTTTTAACCAGGGTCTGAAAAGTTATCGTGATCTGCCATTACGTATGGCGGAGTTTGGTTCGTGTCATCGTAATGAACCATCGGGTACTTTACATGGGTTAATGCGTCTGCGTAATTTTACGCAAGATGATGCGCATATCTTTTGTACTGAAGATCAAATTCAATCCGAAGTGAGTGCTTTTATTGATTTGTTGTTTAAGGTTTATGCTGACTTTGGTTTTAATGACATCATCGTTAAGCTGTCAACACGCCCGGAACAACGTGTTGGTGAAGAAGCGAGTTGGGATAAAGCAGAACATGCATTGGAACGTGCACTGAACGACAAAGGTTTAGAGTGGGATTTGCAACCGGGTGAAGGTGCATTTTATGGTCCCAAGATTGAATTTTCGTTAAAAGATTGCCTAGACCGTGTTTGGCAATGTGGCACAATACAAGTCGATTTTTCGATGCCTGGTCGTCTCGATGCGCATTACGTAAGCGAGGACGGCGATAAGCAGGTTCCGGTGATGTTACATCGTGCTATTTTGGGATCTTTAGAGCGATTTATCGGTATTTTGATTGAACATCACGCTGGCGCGTTTCCGCTCTGGCTGGCTCCAATTCAGGTCGTAATTGCCAATATTACGGACAAACAGGCCGATCATGTGAAAAAAGTTGAGAAAATACTGAAAAAACAGCAATTCAGGGCCATTTCGGACTTGAGAAATGAGAAGATCGGCTTTAAAATCCGCGAGCACACAATTCAGCGAGTTCCCTATATACTTGTTATTGGGGATCGTGAAGTTGAAACTAATGAAGTGGCCGTACGTACGCGTGGCGGTGAGGATCTAGGAACGATGTCGATAGACGCTTTCCTAGAACACCTTGCTAAAGATAACGCGAACCGCGGTCGTTCCGCTTTGGAGGATTGAAGTATCGCTACAGATAAGAAGACGCGCCTGAATAATGACATTGTTCTACCCGAGGTTCGGTTGATTGATGCAGAAGGAGAACAGGTTGGTATTGTTAGTATTGAAGATGCGTTAGCCAACGCGAAAGAAGCGGGGCTTGATCTCGTAGAGATTGTACCTAACGCGGAGCCGCCTGTATGTCGAGTGATGGACTTTGGTAAGTTCAGATTTGAAAACAGCAAGAAGAACCAGGCGTCTCGCAAGAAGCAGAAGCAAATACAGATTAAAGAAATTAAATTCCGTCCTGGGACGGAAGAGGGTGACTATCAGGTCAAATTACGCAACCTGAAACGTTTCCTCACTGGCGGCGACAAGACCAAGGTTACCTTACGGTTCCGTGGTCGGGAAATGGCACACCAAAATCTTGGACGCGATTTATTAAAACGTGTTGAAGAAGACTTATCAGAATTGGGCGCGGTAGAACAGTTCCCAAAAATGGAAGGTCGACAAATGGTAATGGTCATCGCACCGAAGAAGAAGTGATGCACTACTGACCGTCCTGCGTAGTCTGCAGTGATTGTCAGTCACAAATGTGTATCGTTGTAATGAAGTTGTAAGCAGTTAATACAACATTAAAAAATGCGTAGTTGTTAGACTAATCGGAGTTATAGAAATGCCTAAGATGAAAACTCATCGTGGTGCCGCTAAGCGCTTCAAGAAAACTGCCTCGGGTGGTTTCAAGCGTAGCCAGGCTCACCATCGCCACATCCTTACCAAGAAAAGCACTAAGCGCAAGCGTCACCTGCGCACAACTGAAATGACACACGCTGCGGATGCACCATTAATCCGTCGTATGTTGCCGTACGCGTAAGGAGAATAAAACATGGCTAGAGTAAAACGTGGCACCATCGCCCATGCAAAACACAAGAAGGTCATTGATCAAGCTAAAGGCTACAGTGGTCGTCGTAAAAATGTATATCGTGTAGCAACACAAGCCGTTACTAAAGCGGGTCAATATGCTTATCGAGATCGCCGTCAACGTAAACGTCAGTTCCGCGCATTGTGGATTGCACGTATCAACGCTGCCGCACGTGAATGTGATTTGTCATACAGTGTATTTATGCACGGCCTGAAAAAGGCTGAGATTGAGATTGATCGTAAAATGCTAGCAGACATCGCCGTGTGTGATAAAGCAGCTTTTGCATCGCTCGCAGATCAGGCTAAAGCCGCCCTGTAAGACAAAAGCGTTAAACTAAGTATTGAAGTATCAACAGGGGAAAGGCGAGGCGTCTTTCCCCTGTTTTTTTGAGTCGGTATTATCGGGGGTGAAATGTCGGTACTATCGAGATTAAACGCAGAGTTTGCAGATGCAAAGAGCGCAAAGATTTTAATAAATAAAAGATTCTCTCTGCGTTGAAAGATAAAAGAGGCTTTTTAGTTTTTAAATATCTAATGAGAAGAAGCAGAGCCACAAAAATAGCAGGGGAACTAAAGTAATTAAAAGGTTTTCTTTGCGATTCTTCGCGTTCTTTGCGCCTTTGCGTTGAAAGAAATATAAAGGGTCTTTTATATATTTTTAATGGTTTAACTCTAATAAACAAAGAAAGATAAATTTATACGTGCTGTCACGAAGCATTCATTAAGGTTTAGTAATACATTATGTCAGAACTTGAGCAATTAACATCCGATGCACAACAAGCCATTGCTGATTCAAACGATCTGCAAGTACTGGACACTGTGCGCGTTCAGTACCTTGGTAAAAAAGGTAGTTTAACGGCGTTAATGAAACAGTTAGGTAAACTGCCAGGCGATCAACGTCGTGAAGCTGGCCAAAAAATCAATGCAGCGAAAGATCAAGTTCAACACGCGATTGAACAGCGTAAAACATTACTTGAAAATGAAGCCTTAGCTGCACAACTGTCTGAAGAAACAATCGATGTCAGTTTACCAGGGCGTGGCACTAGCAGTGGCGGTCTTCATCCTGTAACACGCGTATTAGAGCGTATTGAAGATCTGTTTTCACAAATGGGCTTTGATGTGGCATCGGGGCGTGAAATTGAAGATGACTATCATAACTTTGAAGCGCTGAATATTCCGGCGCATCATCCAGCGCGTGCCATGCATGACACGTTCTATGTTGATGTTGAAACAGAGGGTGATGAAAAATTATTGCTTCGTACCCATACATCAACAGTGCAAATACGTTACATGGAAGACCGTAAGCCACCGTTTAAAGCGATTGCGCCTGGTCGTGTTTATCGCTGTGATTCAGATTTAACACATACGCCTATGTTTCATCAGTTTGAAGGGTTTATTGTTGATGAGAATGTTAGCTTCGCTGATCTTAAAGGCTTGCTGATGGATTTTATGCAAAAGTTTTTTGAAAAAGAATTATCTCTGCGTTACCGACCTTCGTATTTCCCATTTACTGAACCGTCAGCTGAAGTAGATATAGAATGTGTGAGTTGTGGTGGCGAAGGTTGCCGAATTTGTAGCCATACAGGCTGGCTTGAAGTATTGGGTTGCGGAATGATGCACCCAAAAGTTTTAGAGTCCGTTGGTATCGACAGTGAAAAATACACGGGGCTTGCATTTGGGTTAGGCGTAGAACGTTTAACCATGTTGCGTTATGGGGTGACTGACTTACGTCAGTTGTTCGAAAATGATTTGCGTATTTTAGAGCAGTTTAAGTAAAGGCCTGGTGTGGGATCTTTTGAATCGTTGTTATCGAGATTAAACGCAGAGATCGCAGAGGCGCAGAGGGCGCAAAGTTTTTTTAAATTTTAAAAGATTTTCTTTGCGGGTCTTTGCGTCCTTTGCGCCTTTTCGTAGAAAAAATGAAAAAAGGTTTTTGAAATTTTATAAAGCAGTAAAGAATTAAACAGGGTTTTAAAATGAAATTTAGTGAACAATGGTTACGTGAATGGATAAGCCCCTCAGTTTCAACAGAGGAACTTGGGCATCGCCTTACCATGGCTGGACTTGAAGTCGATGCAATTGAACCTGCTGCAGGCGACTTTACCAATGTAGTCGTTGGCGAAGTGCTTAGCGTTGAAAAACACCCTGATGCCGATAAATTAAAAGTCTGCAAGGTTGATGTTGGGGAAGCCGACCCTTTACAAATTGTTTGTGGCGCGTCTAATGTTGCTGTGGCGATGCGAGTACCAACTGCATTGGTTGGTGCTAAGTTGCCCGGTGGTCTAAAAATTAAAAAAGGAAAGCTGCGTGGTGAAGCCTCGCATGGCATGTTGTGTAGCGCGGTTGAATTAGGTTTAGCAGAACAAGCAGAAGGTTTAATGCCGTTGCCAATGGATGCTAAACCGGGCACGGATATTCGTGATTACTTAAATCTAAATGATGTATGTATTGAGTTAGGTATAACCCCTAACCGTGGTGATTGTCTCGGAATGATCGGGCTCGCGCGTGAAGCAGGTGTGTTATTCAATAGTGATACCAACTCACCAGACATGTCGGCTGTGAAAGCGGGTAATAGTGAAACCTTAGCCGTTGACGTCCAAGCAAGTGAAGCTTGTCCTCGCTACTCCGGTCGCATTATTCGTGATGTTGATATGAGTAAGCAAACGCCATTGTGGATGCAAGAACGCTTACGACGAAGTGGTTTGCGTGCGATTAATCCTGTTGTCGATGTCACTAATTATGTGTTGTTAGAACTAGGTCAGCCAATGCATGCTTTTGACATGGATACATTGCATGGTGGCATATGGGTTCGTCATGCAATGAGAAATGAATCTTTAACATTGCTGGATGGTAATCGTGTCGACTTAACTCCCGAGACGCTGATTATTGCTGACGTAAAAGGTCCTTTAGCCATCGCTGGTATCATGGGTGGTGAGAAAAGTGGTGTTACAACGGATAGTAAGCATCTGTTTTTGGAATCCGCGTTCTTTGCACCATTAAGTATTGCAGGACGGGCGCGTAGTTACGGGCTACACACTGATTCTTCGCACCGCTTTGAGCGTGGTGTTGATCCAAATATTCAAGTTACGGCACTAGAGCGAGCTACAAGCTTGTTGTTAGACATTGTCGGTGGCGCCCCTGGGCCAGTGATTGAAGTGGTGAGTAAGCCGCATTTACCATCTCGTGAAGCGATTAATTTGCGTGCTAGCCGTATTAGCCGTGTATTGGGGCTTGAGGTTGACTCCGCCAGTATTCCGGAAGTCTTAACCCGTCTAGGCATGCACGTAGAAGAGCAAGCTAACGGGTTGTGGAAGGTTACACCACCATCATTTCGTTTTGATATAGGGATCGAAGCCGATTTAATTGAAGAAGTTGGCCGAATTATTGGCTATGACAACATCCCAGCTACGGCTGCTATGTCTTCACTTGGTATGTCAGAGATTGATGAGTCTGTGATTCCTTTACGCAAAATCCGCCAGCGCTTAGTCGATCGGGGATATCAGGAGGTGGTGACCTATAGTTTTATCGATCCAGCTCAGCAAAAGCGTTTCAGTCCATCACAAGCGGCGATTGCACTGAGTAACCCCTTAGCTGCAGATATGTCAGTGATGCGCACAAGTTTACTGCCTGGATTGCTTGAAACAGTAAAATATAATTTAAATCGGCAGCAAGACCGTGTTCAAATCTTCGAGTCAGGTGTTAAGTATATCCTTCAAGATGCTGATATTAAAGAAGAAAGAACCTTATCATTAGCGGTTTCAGGAAATATAACAAATCTGCACTGGGATGTAGAAAAAAGAGCATTTGATTACTATGATATGAAGGCAGATATAGAAGCCTTGTTGGAAATGGCTGGAAGTCTTGACGGTGTTGAGTTTAGTGCCGGGGAAAATCCAGTTTTACATCCAGGTCAGTCAGCCAGAATAACTAGAAATAATGATGAAATTGGCTGGATAGGCGCGTTACACCCAGTATTGGCACATGAAATGGGGTTGCCAAATGGTGTTATCTGTTGTGAATTGCAGCTAGATGGCTTGCAAAAGGGGACTATTCCACAGCTAAAAGCAGTATCGAAATACCCGTCTATACGGCGTGATATTGCGATTATTGTTGATACGGATATAACCGCAGAAAGTGTGTGTAAATGTATCAAAAATGTTGCGGGCGAATACCTAATAAACCTCGAGTTGTTTGACGTGTATAGTGGCAAAGGCATTGATTCAGGGCGAAAAAGTCTTGCTTTGGGCTTGACCTTACAGGCTTCTTCACGCACTCTTACAGAAGAGGATGTAGAAAGCGTAATGAACAATGTTCTAAAAGCGCTAAGTACCGATTGTAGTGCAAACTTAAGAGAGTAAAGAGACGGGATATGGCGCTGACAAAAGCAGAGATGGCAGAGCGACTATTCGAAGAGCTGGGACTCAATAAACGCGAAGCAAAAGAAATTGTTGAGCAGTTTTTCGAAGAGATACGCGGAGCCTTAGAAGTAGGACATCAAGTGAAATTGTCCGGCTTTGGTAACTTCGATTTACGAGACAAGAATGAACGACCTGGGAGAAACCCTAAAACAGGTGAAGAAATCCCGATCACGGCTCGCCGTGTAGTGACATTCCGTCCAGGCCAAAAACTAAAAATTCGAGTGGAAGCTTATGCTGGAACCGAGTGAAAACGACGAACTACCGGTCATTCCAGGTAAGCGTTACTTTACCATTGGCGAAGTCAGTGAGTTGTGTGCGGTTAAACCGCATGTACTTCGTTATTGGGAACAGGAATTTCCTCAGTTAAAACCAGTTAAGCGTCGTGGTAACCGCCGTTATTACCAACGTCAAGATGTGATCATGATCCGTCAGATTCGCAGCTTACTATACGAACATGGTTTTACTATCGGTGGCGCTCGCCAAAAGCTCTCGGGAAGTGAATCTAAAGATGATTCGACTCAGAGTCAGCAGATTATCAAACAGGTTCGAACTGAACTTGAAGAAGTGCTGCAAATTTTGAAAGCTTGATTTTTTTCAAACTCCTTTTTTTCATTCAAGTTTAATTTCCTTTCAAGCAGGGTTCTGTGGCAAGATCGCAGTCTGTTTAGTAGTGCCAGTTTTCGGGGCGTAGCGCAGCCTGGTAGCGCGCCGCAATGGGGTTGCGGAGGTCGGAGGTTCGAATCCTCTCGCCCCGACCAATTGGACTGATCAAAAATTTCATTTTAATTCGTCATTCCGGCGTATGCCGGAATCTATTAATATCAATTGAGTTATGTGGATTCCGGCATACGCCAGAATGACGATTTAAGCTAAAATAGTGCAAACATTTTTAACGGGTATAAAAAATTGACTGACATGAATCCATCGCTAAATATTGCTGTGCTCACCGTATCTGATACACGCACAGAAGAAACTGATAAATCCGGAAAGACATTGGTTGATCGTTTAACCAAAGCAGGTCATCAACTCGTTGAAAAAGTAATCCTCAAAGATGATAAATACTTATTACGAGCAAAAGTTGCGAACTGGATTGCAGAAGAAGTGCAGATAGTTTTAATAACAGGTGGAACGGGTATTACTGGTCGAGATGTAACCCCTGATGCAATCGCACCGTTATTTGATAAGGAAATTCCTGGTTTTGGTGAATTGTTTCGCATGTTGTCTTACGATGAAATAAAAACCTCTACAATTCAATCACGCGCGATTGGTGGCTTATCGAATTCAACGTTAATTTTTTGCTTACCGGGTTCAACCGGTGCATGTATGACTGCATGGGATCGTATTTTAAAAGACCAGCTTGATGTAAGTCATGGTCCATGCAATTTTGTAGAGATTATGCCTCGTATCAAAGAAAAGTAAGGTTTACCAAACATGAATGATTGCTGCTATAACCCGAATGATAAAATGCTCACAACCGATGAAGCCATTCATTTTTTACTTGAACGCAGCGTAGCCACAAAACAAGTTGAAACAGTTAATGTACTCGATGCTATCGGTCGTGTGCTTGCACAGCCTATTATATCTACCCTAAACGTACCACCATTAGATAATTCCGCAATGGATGGGTATGTCACACGGTTTTCTGATTTGAACATTAGCGCTGAAACAACATTACCTATTTCACAGCGTATAGCAGCAGGTTATGTAGGCGATAAACTGGATGAAGGAACTGCTGCACGTATTTTCACCGGTGCACCAGTACCCGAAGGTGCTGATACGATCGTCATGCAAGAACAATGTGAACAGCAAGGTACTGATGTTGTTATCAGCGGGAAAATTAATAAAGGCGATCATATTCGTAGAGCAGGCGAAGATATAGCCGAAGGTAGTGAAGTAATGTCGGTCGGACAAAAGCTCCGTCCTCAGGATATGGGTTTGATTGCATCCGTTGGTATTGCGGATATTAAAGTATTAAAAAAAATACGCGTTGGAATTTTCTCAACAGGGGACGAATTATTAATGCCAGGAGAACCCGTTGAACCCGGTAAAATTTATAACTCAAACCGTTACACATTAACCGGACTATTACAAAAAGCGGGGTGTGACATTGTCGATCTTGGTTGTATCCCAGACAATCTCGACGCAACTGTCGCAGCGATGCAGGATGCTGCTAAGCAGTCTGATTTGATCATGACAACAGGTGGTGTGTCAGTCGGTGAAGAAGATTACATAAAATTGGCCATTGATAAGCTAGGTAGTGTTGAAATGTGGCGTGTTGCGATGAAACCCGGTAAGCCGGTTGCCTTTGGTGAGGTGAGTAAAACCCCTTTTATTGGCTTGCCTGGTAATCCTGTGTCGGTATTTGTGACTTTTTGTTTGTTCGCGCGAGGTGTTATTCGCACCATGCAAGGCTGCGAAGATGTGTTGCCGCGAAAAACACAAGTAGTTGCTGGTTTTGATTGGCCCAGAAAAGGACCACGCCGCGAGTTCGTACGGGGACGATTAGTGACAGATGGCAATGGACAGCAACAAGCAATAATTTATTCGTCACAAAGCTCTGGTGTACTAACCTCGACAACGTGGGCGCAAGGACTCATAGAAATTCCAGAAAACACAACGGTTAAGAAAGGTGAAAGACTTAACTGGCTAGATTTTTCTGAACTGCTTTCGTGATTGCTAGCCCTAATGTAAAAAATATTACTGCCGTTGTTCTTGCTGGTGGAAAAGGCCGCCGTGTCAATGAACAAGACAAAGGCTTGATCCCTTTTTTGGATAAAAACCTTGTTGAACATGTCATTACAAGTTTGTCTAATGAAACGAAAGACATTCTAATTATTGCGAATCGGAATCGAAAAGCATATACCTCATTTGGCTTTCCAGTAATTTCAGATCGTATTGATGGATTTCAAGGCCCGTTAGCAGGGATTGACGCTGCATTTTCTGAAACGGGTAATCCATTTTTATTATGCGTTCCTTGCGATAGCCCTTTTTTACCAAACAATTTAATTCAACGGTTTATTGATGCGGCCACAGGCAATAACCCTGTTGTTGTTGCGAGTGATGGTCATCGTTTACATCCTGTGGTTAGTCTTATTCACCGCTCAGTTTGGCCCGATATTGAAATTAGACTAAGTGAAGGTCGGTTAAAGTTAATGGATTGGATTGAATCTGCAGGTTATGACGTGGCGGATTTTTCTTCATGCCCGAATGCGTTACAAAATTTTAATACCATTGAGCAGATGGGATCTACAACCAAAACGTACGATTAAGGTGCAAAATATAAATGGATAAATTGTTGTGCACTAAGATAATGCTTTTTTATTAGCATATATACTGGATATTTAGGCATAGAGTTTGCACTAAATAAATGCAAGATATGACAGATAGGTGAGATTGATAAGTATGTTAGATGAAACATTAACGATTGTGCTTGCTGGTGGTATTGGATCGCGTCTTGCTCCACTGACAGATGACCGCACTAAACCCGCTGTACCATTTGGAGGTAAATATCGAATTATTGATTTTACTTTAGCTAATTGCGTTCATTCTGGTTTAAGACGTATCTTAGTATTGACCCAGTATAAGTCGCATTCGTTACAGAAACACTTACGCGATGGATGGTCTATTTTTAATCCTGAGCTTGGCGAGTACATAACGACGATTCCACCTCAAATGCGTACTGGTGATGATTGGTACTCGGGAACAGCAGATGCCATACATCAGAATTTATATTTATTAGAACGTAGTGGTGCTAAATATGTTGTGATTTTATCTGGTGACCATATTTACAGAATGGATTATGCATCAATGATTAAACAGCATATCGATAACCACGCAGAACTAACAATTGGCTGTATGGAAGTTGATAAAAAGGATGCTAATGCGTTCGGGGTTCTTGAAATGGACCAGCGTCACAAAGTAAGTACATTTATTGAAAAACCTACTAATGACACGCTTCTGTCAATATCATCTGACAAGGCCATGGTGTCGATGGGGATTTATGTATTTTCAATGGATTTATTACTGAAAACATTAAAAGAAGATTATACCGAGAAAAATTCTAGTCATGATTTTGGTAAAGATATCATTCCTAATCTTATCGAACACTGTAATGTTTATGGACATGTTTTTGGCGGAACTGAAGGCAGAGTGACGCAAGACTGTTATTGGCGAGATGTAGGAACGCTTGATGCTTTTTACCAGGCAAATATGGATTTATTAAAACCCATACCGCCTATTAATTTATATCAAGAAGACTGGACAATTCGGACACATCAGCAACAATGGCCACCAGCGCGAACGGTACCAGGTTTGCTAGGAAATGAAGGGATATTTATTAACTCAATTGTTGCGGGCGGTACAGTTATCGCTGGTGGCAGTGTGCAAGATTCAATTCTTTTTCCTTGCGTTTATGTTGGTGATGAAGCGTTTGTTGAACGCGCTTTATTGTTTGAAGGGGTTAAGGTTGGCGATGGCGCGAAGCTTAAAAATTGCATTGTTGATAAGCATGTTGATATCCCCGCAAATACATTTATTGGTTATGATCTAGATGAAGATGCAAAACGCTTTACTATTAGTGAGTGTGGTATTGTGGTTGTTCCAAAGGGATACGTTTTTACCTAATTGTTAAGTTAAAACGTTCACTTGCGCATTCAGGATGCATTAACATAGAACCAGCAGCCCCGTACTATGCACAAATTTAGTGCGTTTTTTTGATTATATCTTCTTGTAGACAATAACTTATGCATCATAACCGGCCAAACTCATCTGGCACGAGTATTGCTCTGTAGAATAGTATATTCAACAGAGCTAACAGAAATGACTGAAAAAGCCTTACTTATTCAAGATAAGGATGCTGAATCAAAAGATCTTACGGATGTACTTGCATCGATGGATTACTCATCGGTTCGGGTTATTAAGAAAAGCCAAGACATCGTTAGGCATGCCAATGACTTTGAGCCGGATATTGTAATCATTGACGTATATCGACCAGCTGAAAATTTGTTATCCATGGTTGCAGAGCTAGTGGCATTGCAGCCCGTTCCCGTTGTGATGTTTGTTAATGAAAGTAGTGACAATATGGTATCTGATGTTATTAAGAGCGGTGTTTCGGCATATATAGTCGATGGATATCAACGTAACAGGGTGCGCAGCATTATTAATGTAGCAAGAGCTAGATTTCTTGAAAAACAAGATTTATTAAAAGAGCTGAATGAAACTCGCACAGCGTTAGATAGCCGCAAAATCATTGATAGAGCGAAAGGTATTGTTATGAAACAAAAAAACTGTAATGAGGAGAAGGCATACCAGCTAATTCGTAAAATGGCGATGGATAAAAATTCACGCATTGTCGATATCGCAAAGCAATTAATTGAATTGGTTGATTTAATGCAGTAGTTCATTCATATAATTTAGCTTAATGCACTGTTTAAGTGCGCATAGATGTTTTAAGCAATATAAAAAACGCTTTAAAACTTCTAATAGCCTATAGATAAAGGGAATACATACAAAAATATAAAGTTGGCATATTACTTGCCTTTACGTTAACCAAGAACATAAGTTCGTATGAGCAGTTACATAAATATTTTTCTAGCCAACGGCGGTTAGATTGAAAATAAGGACAATGGCGTCCAGACACAACGGTGAAGTTGTGTCTGGACGCTTTTTTTTTGCAACCTAGAAACTGGAGATCAAGCAATGAAGAAGTACTTGCTATTAAATTTTAAAATAAGGCCGTTATTAAAGACCTTAACCCTAGCAGCGGGGCTAGGGACGTCGGTATTAATGACCGGAGTCGCAGCAGCAGGTGTAGGAGAGCCTGAAAAAGAAGAGTTAAAGTTTGGCTTTATTAAACTCACTGATATGGCACCATTAGCGATTGCCTATGAAAAAGGATTTTTTGAAGACGAAGGCCTCTATGTCAGTCTGGAAGCACAAGCAAACTGGAAGGTGCTTCTAGATCGCGTTATTGACGGAGAACTTGATGGCGCACACATGTTAGCGGGACAACCACTTGGGGCGACGATTGGCTTTGGCACACAGGCGCACATTATCACAGCCTTTAGTATGGATTTAAATGGCAATGCGATCACTGTTTCGAATGATATTTGGAAACAGATGAAGCCACATATTCCGCATAAAGATGGAAAACCAGTACATCCAATTAAGGCAGATGCACTTAAGCCTGTTGTTGAAAAATATAAATCGGAAGGTAAACCATTTAAGTTAGGCATGGTTTTCCCGGTATCTACACATAACTATGAGTTACGTTATTGGCTAGCGGCTGGTGGTATCAACCCGGGTTACTATGCACCAAAGAAAGGTGATACATCAGGGACTATTAATGCGGATGCATTGTTATCAGTTACACCACCACCACAAATGCCATCAACAATGGAAGCCGGAACAATATATGGCTACTGCGTTGGCGAACCGTGGAATCAGCAAGCAGTATTTAAAGGTATTGGTGTTCCTGTGGTTACCGACTACGAAATTTGGAAAAATAATCCTGAAAAAGTATTTGGTGTAAGTAAAAAGTGGGCGGATAAATACCCTAATACTCACATTCGTGTTGTAAAGGCTATGATTCGCGCGGCTAAATGGTTGGATGAGAAAAACAATGCCAACAGACCAGAAGCAGTAAAAATTCTTTCACGTAGTAATTACGTAGGCGCAGACTACGATGTGATTGCAAACAGCATGACAGGTACTTTTGAGTATGAAAAAGGTGACAAACGCTCAGTGCCTGATTTTAATGTTTTCTTCCGTTACAACGCAACTTACCCATATTACTCAGATGCTGTTTGGTACTTAAGTCAAATGCGTCGCTGGGGGCAGATTGCAGAAGAGAAGTCAGATAGCTGGTTCATGGATATTGCCAAGAAAGTTTACCGCCCTGATATCTATGCAGTAGCCGCCAAGGAATTAATTGCTGAAGGTAAGATGAAAGCAAGTGAATTCCCTGACTTTACATCTGAAGACGGTTACAGAGATCCACAAACACACTTTATCGACGGAATTACTTACGATGGTAAGAAGCCGAATGACTACTTAAAGAAATTCCCAATTGGTCTTAAAGGTAAAGATGAAATTTAATTAGAGCAGGTGCTAACCCGTCGAAAAGATCAGACGGGTTAGCAGGGCTTTATTAGATTCATGGATATAGGGTATTTAACATGAGTACGCAATTAGCAATGATGTTTGAAAACTTCCGTTTTGGTTTCGTTGAAAACATGATTAAGTTTGTAAAAGGAACAAGCATGCAGTCAAAAATACATGCAGCTACTAAAAATCTTCTTTTGTCATTACTGGCGGTAGGTGTCTTTTTGATGGTGTGGTCGTCAGTGGCATCACAAATTGTCACTTCACTGGGGAATGTTCCCGGTCCGGCCCAAGTATGGACACAAGCAGTGTCATTATATGATGAACATGTTGAGGAGAGACAAAGAGAACAGGCATTTATTGAACGCCAAGTTAAACGCAATGAAGCAAAACTTGCAAAAAATCCCGATGCTAAGGTTAAGATTCGTCCTTACACGGGTAAGCCAACCTATTTAGATCAAATTTGGACAAGTATTTATACGGTAATAACCGGGTTTCTGATCGCGTCATTAATCGCTATCCCTGTGGGTATTATTTGTGGCTTGAGTAATAATATTTACACGGCAATTAATCCATTAATACAAATGTTTAAACCAGTTTCCCCCTTGGCATGGTTACCGATAGTAACCATGATTGTGAGTGCCGTTTATATAAGTGATGATCCACTATTTTCCAAATCTTATCTGAACTCGGCCATTACTGTTACGTTATGTTGCTTATGGCCAACAATTATTAATACAACTGTTGGTGTTTCATCAATAGATAGCGATCTTGTAAATGTGAGTCGTGTGCTGAGATTAGGTTGGATGACAAAGGTGTTTAAGATTGTGCTGCCATCATCAATTCCGATGATGTTTGCAGGGCTTCGCGTGTCTCTAGGAATTGGCTGGATGGTGTTAATTGCCGCAGAAATGCTAGCCCAAAATCCTGGACTTGGAAAATTCGTGTGGGATGAGTTTCAAAATGGTAGTTCAAATTCGCTAGCTAGAATCATGGTGGCTGTATTCACCATTGGCTTAATCGGATTTCTACTTGATTGGATGATGCTCCAGCTTCAGCGACGTGTTAGCTGGGATAAAGGCGCCACAGTTAGGTAAATATTAGGAGAAGAATGATGAAAGAAGAACATTTATTATTATCGAAAGTCACCATTGACTTTCCAACAGCAAATGGACCATTTAGAGCATTAGATGATGTTAATTTAGAGATTAAGGAGGGGGAGTTTGTATCATTAATTGGACATTCAGGTTGTGGTAAGTCAACAGTCCTAAATATTGTTGCAGGTCTGCATCAGGCAACAACTGGTGGTGTTGTATTAGATGGAAAGGAAGTTAATGAACCAGGACCGGAAAGAGCGGTTGTTTTCCAGAATCATTCATTACTTCCGTGGCTAAGCGCGTATGAAAATGTAGAATTAGCCGTTAAACAGGTATTTGGAAGCCAAAAGAGCAAGTCAGAAATTGATGATTGGATTTGTCATAATCTTAAGTTAGTCCATATGGAGCACGCAATGGATAAGCTGCCGTCGGAAATATCAGGTGGTATGAAACAGCGAGTTGGAATCGCGAGAGCGTTAGCAATGGAGCCTAAGGTTTTACTTATGGACGAACCATTTGGCGCATTGGATGCTTTGACGCGCGCGCACATGCAAGATTCGCTTATGGAGATCCAAAATGATTTACATAATACCGTAATAATGATTACACATGATGTTGATGAGGCAGTGTTGTTATCTGACCGAATAGTTATGATGACGAATGGGCCTGCAGCTACGATTGGTGAAATATTAGATATTGATTTAGAGCGTCCACGTGAGCGTCTATCGTTAGCAGATGATTCGCAGTACAACCACTATCGTGCTGAAGTATTGAGGTTCCTTCATGATCGACATGCTAAAGTTGCAGCTTAATTATTTTTGGACAAGAAAATAAAGTAAAATAAGATTTAAGACAAATAAAATACCAGAAGTACTACGCCAAAAACCAAGCGGGTTGCTTTGCATTAATGGTTTATGTTCTTTTTTAAAGAACTCTGGGTTCGCGTTTCCGAGGTCATGGATGAATTCGGAAAGTCTTTCGTAACGTTTTTCAGGATCAAGAGAAACAGATTTTTGAATAGCCGCATCAACCCATGCAGGTACTTCCTGGTTGTAGTGCTTAATAGATTTGTAACGAACACGTTTTAGTTTACCAAGAGTAAGCGGGCCACCATAAGGTAAGTGGCCAGTTAACATTTCATAACAGATTACGCCAAGCGCATAGACGTCTGAACGATTGCTACCTGTATAGCCTTCAAAAAACTCTGGGGCAGCATAGTTCATTGTGCCAAGCATGGGGTTGCGATCAAAAGGTGCATCTGACTCATCAACTCCGGCTACCTTGGTAGAGCCAAAATCAATAATCACTAGCCGACCACTATTATCAAAGACAATATTGGCCGGTTTTATGTCACGGTGCACCATCTCCAAGCGATGAAATGCGCGAAGACCACTCGCAATTTGTTCTGCAATATCACGGACACCGATATAAGAAGGGCGCGGATTGTCTCTCATCCAGTCTTGTAGGGTATCTCCTTCAATGTATTCAGTTACGTAATACAGAAAACGCCGCCGGCGTGCTGACGTAACAATTTTTAAAACGTGTGGATTATTAATTCGATTGCCAACCCATTCTTCATGGACAAACTGATCTATATAAGCAGGATCATCTTCAAAATTTATCGAGGGAGTTTTCAAAATAACACGTTCATTTGTTTCCGTGTCTTGCGCAACATATATTTGTGTGCGATTACTTGCGTGAATTTCTCTTGTTATGAGATAGCCGTCAATAGTCATTCCGGTTTCTAAAAAAGGGGGGAATGGTAGATTGGATAATTGATTAAGAAAGCTAACCTCATCTTGTTTTGGCAGTTGGTCAACACGCATTACCTGGCATGTCACATTGTCTTTGCTACCAGCTTCTAATGCTTTAGTTGTAATTATTCTCGCTGCTTGTTCAGGGTTCCCTCTGTGTTCAAGTAAACAATTGCGTAGCTCGATACTGCTAATAAATTCATGCGTACCATCGGTTGTCAGCATATAGATATCATTAATTTCTACTGGTTGACTTTTAAAGTCAATATCAACATGTGCATCGGCACCCATAGCGCGCCCAAGATAAGTTTTTTCACCAGCACCCCAGCTGCAATGATCATCAGTGAGGCATTCTAAATCGCCATCTCGCAAACGATAGATGCGTGTGTCACCAACATGAAATAGGTAGGCAGTACCTGACTTGATGATTAGGGTGCTTAGGGTTGTTAACATAGCACCTGCAGAGTTGTAATTTCGTTTACCTTGACTATACAACCAGTTATTTAACGAGCCTAATACTTTTTGTGCAGATGTTTTAACAGTCCAACTGTCGGGTGTGCTGTAATAGTCAGTTATAAAGCCATTAACACAAGCTTCACTGGCATCTTGACCTGCTTCGCTTCGACTCACACCGTCAGCGATAACTAAACAGAGTCCTTTTGAGCTTAATAGAGGTTCTTCTGGAATTTCAATTCGACATGCATCTTCGTTGCGGGCTTTTAAACCCGCATCACTGTGTTGACCTGTTTGTATACCTGTATAGGTTTTTAATGTCATTTTTAAAGCTTAATCATAAAGGTAACGCCCATTAGTATAACGGCGTTACCCTATGTTGGCGAATCGAACGACTATTATTTAACGTCAATCATTTGCACTGAACCATCTGGCATAATTTCTGTCATTGACCCTTTAGGTTCTTCGAGGAAAAAAAGTATCAGTATTAAAACGAATGCAGAGACAATTCCAATAAAAAGAAAGAACTGATCGTAGCTAGTAAGTGAATTAACAGTGAGAAATATTACTGCACCAACGTTACCAAAAGCGCCAACCATGCCAGCGATCTGCCCCGTCATCCGTCTTTTCACTAACGGAACCATTGCATAGACAGCCCCTGAGCCAGCCTTAGAAAAAATCCCAGCAATGATGGTGAGACCAACAACCATCCAGACTGGCCATGATTTATCGACCAAGCCGAGCACAAGAAAGCCGGTAGTAATGCCAGCGAAAACGATTATTAAAGTGATTTTTCGCCCAATTTTGTCACTGATCCAACCACCACCGGGTCTTGCAACAAGGTTAATAAATGGGTAAATACCGGCCAGAAGGGCAGCAGTTATCTTTGGTAACTCGAACCAGTCGACATAGAATAGAGCAAGCATAGATACGACAGCAAGCTCAGTACCAAATGTGACTAAATAAGCCCAATCAAGAATTGCAACCTGTTTAAATTTATACTGGTGAATGGCAGGTACAGGACTTTTCAATACGTGACTATTGATGCTCCATATTTTCCATAACTGTATTGCATATATGACAGCCAATGTTGCATAGATCAGGTTACTTACACCGACACTAATGAGCCCCATATTAGTTGGAGACAATTTCCATGTCAGTATGCCAAGCGCTAGGAAAAGTGGAATGTTCATTATCATGTAGAGAAATAAATCACCACCACTGGTGATTTCCATAGCGCCTGATTTTTTAGGCTTGAAGTACGTTGAGCCCTTAGGAGTGTCACTAACACTAAAAAAGTAAACCACACCATATATAATAGCAACGACACTGGCAGTTGTTAGTGCTACGCGCCAACCACTTGCATCACCGATGCTCGCGGCAATAAAAGGTAAAGTGGCTGCTGCACCTGCCGCACCAAAATTACCCCAACCACCGTAGATGCCTTGAGCAATGCCAGTTTGTTTAGCTGGAAACCATTCTCCAATCATGCGGATGCCAACAACAAAACCTGCGCCGATAAAACCAGAAAGGAAACGCAAAACTGCAAGTTCTTCATAACTATTTGCCCAAGCAAAGGCGATACTGATTGCCCCGCCAAGAATAAGTATGCCTGTGTACATAATTCGTGGGCCAAGCTTATCTACTAACATGCCGACAACGATACGAGCAGGAATAGTCATCGCAACATTGAGAATTAGCAGCACTTTGGTTTGTTGATCAGTTAACTCTAGTGCTTCTTTTATATAGGGCATGATTGGACCAAGACCTAACCAAACAACAAATGTCATAAAGAAGGCAAACCAAGTTAAATGCAAAATCCGGTAACGACCAGAAAATGAAAAAAGGTTAAAATTATTTTCGTTTGGCATGTTTAATTTCCATAAAGTAGTTTAGCTATTTACCAGAGCAATCATCGTGCCATTTTTAATTTATCTATCTCATTTTCTTTTATTGTCTGGTGATCTTTTCTTGAATACTTTTTTGTATTAGAGATATTTTGATTTATAACTGCGCTTATAGGTTTATCGCAACTAATTTTTATTTATGTATTTTTTAACTAATCATTTCTGGATTGTTTAGTGCTGGTGCAGCCCTCGTTCATGTATATAACAAATGTCTTATATTGATGCATCTGTTGGCTTAAGCGCACTAATTTGGTGCAATATTTTGGTGCAAATGTAAAAAAGCTTGCACAAGCATGCGTCATGTATTCCTTAATTTTCATTATTTATCAAGTTGTTATAAAACAAATAGTCAGTTACAGTTAATTTCAGCAATTGCTAATATATCTGGCACGTTAGTTGCTCTAGTAGGGTAATCAATACAAATAAACTAGCAACATCTGAACGTGGAGTGCGGCATGAAGGAAAGACTAATAGTCATTGGTAACGGTATGGCAGGTATGCGTACCGTTGAAGAAATTCTCAAGCTTGACGCTGAGGCCTATGACATCACTGTGTTTGGCGCGGAACCATATGGTAACTATAACCGTATTATGCTTTCGCCAGTGCTTGCTGGTGACAAGACCATTGAAGAAATCATGATCAATGATGAGCAGTGGTACGTCGATAACAACATCACACTGCACAAGGGGAAAACGATTGTTGATATCGATCGTAAGGCGCGCAAAGTTATTGTTGATGATGGTTCTGAACATGAGTATGACCGTCTGTTAATCGCAACGGGTTCAAATCCATTCATCATTCCTTTACCCGGTCATGATCTTGATGGCGTAATTGCCTTCCGTGACATCAACGATGTCGACATGATGATTGATGCAGCAAAACATCATAAGCAAGCTGTAGTTATCGGTGGTGGTCTGCTTGGCTTGGAAGCGGCGAACGGCTTAATGCAACAGGGTATGAAAGTAACTGTTCTACATTTGATGGATACCTTGATGGAACGTCAAATGGATTCAGTAGCGGGCAAGATGCTGCGTAAGTCACTTGAAGAACGCGGTATGGAAATTCTGATGCCAGCATCTACAAAGGAGATTGTTGGTGATGGACATGTTGAAAAAGTCATTTTAGAAGATGGTCGTGAAATTGATGCAAGTATTGTTGTCATGGCTGTTGGTATTCGACCGAATATTGAGTTGGCTGAGAAAGTCGGTATTCATTGCGAGCGAGGTATTGTAGTTAACGATACGATGCAAACATTTGACCCACGTGTCTATTCGGTTGGTGAATGTGTACAACACCGTGGCGAAACTTACGGCTTAGTCGCACCATTGTTTGAAATGGCAAAAGTATGTGCAAATCACCTTGTTCAACATGGTATTGCGCTTTATGAAGGTTCAGTCACGTCAACTAAACTTAAAGTAACTGGCATTGATTTGTTTTCGGCAGGCGATTTTATTGGTGATGAAAATACTGAAGAGTTGGTTTTTCAGGATGCATCACGTGGTGTTTACCGTAAATTGGTACTTGGTGATAATAAGGTCAAAGGCGCAGTCATGTATGGCGACACCATTGATGGTTCGTGGTACTTCGATCTTATGCGTGATGAGACAGATGTTTCTGATTTCCGTGAAAAGATTCTTTTTGGTCAGTCACACCTAGGTGATTCAGGGCATGGCGATGAAAATCGCATTGCAATGATGGCGGACACTGCAGAAATTTGCGGTTGTAACGGTATTTCTAAAGGCGATATTGTTAATTCAATTAACATTAACAAGCTACTTACACTGGAAGAAGTACGTGCACATACCAAAGCATCAAGCTCATGTGGTTCTTGTACGGGTTTGGTTGAAAGCATACTTGCACATACTGTCGGTGGTGATTACTCAGTTGCACCGCATTTAAAACCAATCTGTGCATGTACTGAACATACACATGATGAAATTCGTGGCGCGATTAAAGCCAACGAACTGAAATCAGTTCGTGCAACCATCGACTTCATGGAATGGAAAACACCGGATGGTTGTAGTAAATGTCGTCCAGCACTTAACTATTACGTCATGTGTCAATACCCCGATGCAAAAAGTGATGATAGTCAGTCACGTTTTATTAATGAACGTGTCCATGCAAATATCCAAAAAGATGCAACTTACTCGGTTATTCCTCGTATGTGGGGTGGTGGTACAACACCAAATGAACTGAGAGCTATCGCAGATGTTGCTGAAAAATACGAAGTTAAAACGGTGCATGTAACCGGTGGTCAGCGTATTGCAATGTATGGACTAACTAAGCAGGAATTACCGAAAGTATGGGGTGAGCTTAACGAAGCTGGGCTTGTATCAGGCCATGCCTATGGTAAAGCGCTGCGTACAGTTAAAACCTGTGTAGGGAAAGAATGGTGCCGTTTTGGGACACAAGACTCTACCCAGTTGGGTATCGACCTTGAAAAAATGACCTGGGGTTCATGGACACCACATAAATACAAAATGGCTGCGTCAGGTTGCCCGCGTAACTGTGCAGAAGCAACCATTAAAGATTTCGGTGTAGTGTGTGTTGATTCTGGTTATGAATTACACGTTGGTGGCAACGGTGGTATTAAGGTGCGCGTCACAGATTTACTTTGCACGGTTAAAACAGCGGATGAAGTTCTTGAATACGCAGCAGCCTTTATGCAGATATATCGTGAAGAAGCGCACTACCTTGAGCGTACTGCGCCATGGATCGAGCGCGTTGGCCTTGCTTATGTAAAAGAATATGTTGTCGATGATGATGATAACCGTAAAGCGCTTGCTGAACGTTTTAATTACTCGCAAAGTTTTGCACAAGATGATCCATGGGAAGCGCGAGCTAAAGGTGCTGAAAAGCATGAATTTGAATCAATGAAAAGTATTAATGCGTAAGCACCCAAAACGAGAGATAAAAATGAGTGAAGAATGGATTGAAGTAGGTAGTTTAAACGATATTCCTAAATTGGGTGCGCGCGTTGTGAATACCCCAGATGGCGATATTGCGGTATTTCGCACAGCAGATGATGGCGTGTTTGCGCTCCTTGATTCGTGTCCACACAAGGGTGGGCCGCTATCACAGGGTATTGTGCACGGTGATCGCGTTTCGTGTCCTTTACATGATTGGAAGATAAATCTTGATAATGGCGTCGCCGTCGCGCCAGACGAAGGTTGTGCGGCAAGCTACCCGATTAAAATGGATGGTGAAACCATCCTTTTATCACTGATACCAAACGAAGGCTGCCCTAGCCAAGACTAATACAAGCAGGTAAGTAACATGCTTTTTGGACGTAAACAAAAGAATTCAATTAAAATCGCTGACAAGGGTGTTGTCGATTGGAAGTACACTACTTGTGGCTACTGCTCGACAGGTTGTTCTATCGAAGTTGGGCTTGATAATAAAGGTAAAGCGGTAGCTAGCCGTGGCGTGGCTGGTGCAGATGTCAATCGCGGTAAATTATGTTTAAAGGGAATTTTTGAGCATGAATTATTTTATACAGCGAATCGTGGTCGTGTACCTCTGATGCGTGACAAGATTCATGATGAGTTTGAAGAAACTAATTGGGATAAGGCATTAGATCATACCGCGAGTGAGATTAAACGTATTCAAGAGACGTATGGTCGCGATGCTTTCGCTGTCGTTTCTACTGGTCAAATAATGACCGAAGAATTTTATACATTGGGCAAATTGACGCGCGGTGTAATTGGAACTAATAATTACGATGGCAATACGACTTTATGTATGTCATCGGCTGTATCCGGATACAAACGTTCTTTTGGTTCGGATGGTCCCCCAGGTTGTTATGAAGATTTTGAACATACAGAGTGCTTACTTGCAATCGGTTCTAATTTACCCGAACAGCATCCAATTATTTACTGGCGTTTAAAGCAGGCGTTAGAAAAACGAAACTTTCCCGTTATCGTAGTTGATCCCCGTGTAACCATGTTTGCGCAAATGGCAGATATTCATTTACCGGTAACACCGGGTACTGATCTTGTTCTGCTTAACTCATTGGCTTACGTTATTATGGATGAGGGTCTCGAAGACCGTGCTTATATTGATGCACATACCAATGGCGCAAAAGAATTTGAAGAATTAGTTTCTCAGTACGATCCCGTCACTGCATCTAGAATTTGTGGAATTGATGAAGACACAATTAGAAATGTTGCGCGTATTTACGCGAAAGCGGGCGCGGCAATGACGATTTGGACGATGGGGATAAATCAAAGTACCCACGGGTCAGATGGTGTAGTTGGTATTAATAATTTGAATTTAATCACGGGCAATATCGGCAAACCAGGTGGTACGAGTTTGTCGATTACTGGTCAGTGTAATGCGATGGGCACACGTGAGTGGTCTTCGTGTTCAGGTCTGCCGGGCTATCGCACACTTGAGAAGCCACAAGACAGAAAAGAGGTTGCCGAATTCTGGGGCATTGATGAAGATTTTTTGCCGGAAAAACGCGGTCTGTTTCAAACAGATATTTTTCCTGCTATCGAAACAGGTCAAATTAAGGGAATGTGGCTAATTGCAACAAATCCAATGACATCGATGACTAACACAGCACGTATTCGCAAGATTCTCGAGAAGCTCGACTTTCTGGTTGTGCAAGATGCTTACGCGGATGTTGAAACAAATCAATACAGCCATGTTTATTTTCCTGCAGGTATTTGGGCCGAGAAAGAAGGCTGTTTCACAAATACTGAGAGGCGCGTGAATTTGATTCGAAATGTGTTGCCACCCTACGAACAGTCAAAACCGGATCTGTGGATTTTCAACCAGATGGCAAAACGTTTTGAGAATGGTAGCAAGGTACACTTCCCGGAAACAGCGGAAGGGGCTTTTGAAGAAATGCGTCAGTTATCAAAAGGGCGCATGCTTGATTACTCTGGTATGAGTTATGACAAGTTGGAACAACAACGTGGTATACAATGGCCATGCAGTGATGAAGACAGTGATGAACAAGGTAGCCAACGACTTTATACGGACGGCAAATTCCAGTACGAGGATGGTAAGGCAAAATTGATACCACTGCCGTTTATTGATAATAATGAACGTCCGGATGACGATTATCCTTTCTGGATGAACAGCGGTCGAGTTGTAGAACATTTTCACACCCGCACCCGAACCGGTAAGGTGGGTAACCTAAATAAATTTAGCCCAACCCCGTATATGGAGATGAATCCGGACGCGGCGAAAGAATTAGGCATTACCTCTGGCAGCTATGCGCGTTTGACGTCACGTCGTGGTGACGCCGTGGTGATGGTGCAATTAACCCAGCGTGTGCCACCTAATATGGTATTTATTCCGTTCCATTTTCATGACTGTGTGAATCGTGTGACATTGGGGTTACTTGACCCTCATTCACGTCAACCGGCGTTCAAACAGTGTGCGGTTAAAATTGAACCTGCTGATGATCAAGAAGCAGCCGCGGTGCGTAATGTTGCCGCACGTACTTTCTAAAAGAATGAGTGAATCATGTTTAAAGTAAGAAATGACGAACCCGATTACGCCTTTGTTCCAAAGGTAGAAGCACCTGATAAGAACCGCTATGGTCAGGCCATTGATTTATCCAAAGAACATGCCAATTTAACAGGTAAAAGTTTAAATATTAACGGTGATGAATACATCAGCGACAATCCTGATCGTTATAAACAACATGGCTTTTATTTTAATGCAGATAACTGTATTTCATGTCATGCATGCGAATCTGCATGTAGTGAGAAGAATAATCTTGATCCACATCTCGCATTTCGCTCAGTCGGTTATGTAGAAGGGGGCACCTATCCAGATTATCATCGCCTGAATATTTCCATGGCTTGTAACCACTGTGATGATCCTGTGTGTTTAAAAGGTTGCCCTACACGCGCCTACACCAAATTTGCAGAATACGGTGCTGTTTTACAAGATCCAGATATTTGTTTTGGTTGTGGTTACTGTACCTGGGTGTGTCCTTACAATGCACCTCAACTTGATCCAGTGAATGGACAAGTTGAAAAATGTAATATGTGTGTTGACAGATTAGAGGTCGGTTTGAAACCAGCCTGTTCTTCAGCTTGTTTAGCAGGAGCGCTCGACTTTGGCGTGATTGAAACTACTCCTGAGAATCGAGATCAATTAGAGGTTCAAATCCCCGGTTTCCCATCACCAGATATAACACACCCGAATATACGTTTTGAACAGAAAAAATCCTTGCCACGCGAAATGACTCGTCCGGATATGATGCCATTGCGTTATGAACGTGACGAACAAGGGCAGGGCGAGTTTAAAACAAAAGTCCGTGAAAAAACTGGCGAGAAGCAATGGAACTTGAGAAAACTTCGCTCACGTGAAGATCCTCTGGTTTTGTTTACACTGATTTCACAAATGGTTGTGGGCGCATTTTTATTGATGTTTATAGGGCCGATGATTGGTCTTGAACAGTTAACTCCAGCAGCGCATTCTACAACTTACTCGGCCTTGTTGTTCGGTTTATTAGGTATTGAAACGTACGCACTGTTTATATCGACCATGCATTTGGGTAAACCGCATCGATTCTATCGCGCCTTTAATAATTTACGTTATTCGCCAGTGAGTCGCGAAGTAGCAAGTTTAGCCGTGTTTTTTAACCTTCTTGGTGTTTACACTTTACTTATTACTTTCCCGTTTGTACTCATAGACTGGATTGGTTTATCTACGGAATTTGTTGCAACGCTAACAAGCTTAGCTGGTTGGGCTGCCGTGATAGCAGGGCCAGTCTCGTTATTCTTTATGCACAGTATTTATCGTATTAAAGCACGCCCTTTCTGGAATCACTGGCAGGTATTAACCAGTTTCTACGGTAATATGTTTGCGCTCGGCGGCTTACTGGTTGGCCTTGTTTACGGCAGTGTGTTAGTCGCACAAGGGCAAGATGCGGCCGCGTTATTAACTATTACCGCACAACTCATGCTGGGCGGTTTAATTCTTGAAGCGCTAGGCCTGTGGCGTCATGCCGCGGATATGCACAAGCAGGGCGGGGAAGGTGCGGGTTCACATTACGTGCAATGCTCTGAATTTGGTAAAACTTACCTAGCACGAAATGGCGGTTTGCTTGTGGCTATTTTATTGGTAACAGCGATGTTATTAGTTACGCCTGTAGGTGCAACGAGCATAGTTGCAATGGTGTTGATTGCATTAGTGATGTTAGCTACGGCGGTTGTTGGACGTGCGCTATTTTATGTATTGGTTATTCCAACTACGATGCCGGGCGCTTTTTTCTGGCGAAATAAAGGTTTTCAAGAACATGCACGCGAAACTGGCTTGGCAGATATGCCACAAGTCGGCGTTGTACCAGATTCACATTAGCCCTGGTGAATCCTTATTTAGAGTTTTTTAAATTAAAGAGTTAATTGAAAACTAGGACAATACGAAATCATTTTATTATAAAATGTTTTATTCCTGTATTAACCCACACCTTATTTTGCTTGCTATCGGACGTAAAAAAAGCGGGAGCCAAAGCTCCCGCAAATTAATCTAACTACTTTTACCCTTTTTAGCTACGCGTAACCATCGCTGCTTGAGCATCTTGTAAAGCTTTAATAGCTTTAGATAATTTACTCTTGTTACCAGAGCGAGCTGCTTTTTCAAGAAGTTCGCGTGCTTCATTAAACAATGGCACTGCATCCGATATATGTAAATCTACCGGATCCAAAAGCTCTATTGCATCCACGACTTCAGCCAGTGCTAACTTGGCATTAGTCTTACGATTGCGATTTTTCTTCAGCCCAAGTGCTTTTTCTGCAAGTGTAATGGCAGAAGCAGCATTAAAATCTGCACCCATGACACGAATGAATCGCGCTACGTTTGCAACTTGAGAGCCGTTTAATGGAACAATGGCTGGTAAGAACTCACCATTTCGTAAATGCCTATTGGTTGCATAAAAGGCAACAGCACCTTCAATCGTATTGATTTGGTGGCCGTGGAAGAAGGGTGGGTTGTCCGCCGCTTCAAAGACTACCGGTGCATTGAAGCGATTGTTAGCCGCTCTCAATCCGGCAAAACCATCGTCAAATCCGAAGGCGGTACCGTTATCAAATGGATTTGCATCACAACCCACACTAGGCGCTGCATCGCTATCGCCTGGAATAAGCGGAACTTCTGCAAGACCTTGATTGAAACAGTTTCCAGCCACACTTGGATCGCTATTTACTTGAACAATAATGTCACCAGCTTGATCAGCCAATCGTTCTACCTGAGGACCAAATGAACGGTTGTGACTTGGTATGGTGCCACCGTTTGCTAGTAAGTCACCAATATCATGATTTGGCGTTACGCCAGGTGCAAATGCGAAGGTTGGATCAGTATTGCTACCACCGTCTAAGTGACATGAGTTACAACTAAGCACTGGACGCCCGTCATTAGGAGTAGTGTCAAATACATTGAACCCCATGTAATTAAGTTTGCCACGTTCAGCAACTTCATCTTTGAGAGTTATTGTATCCAAACTATCATTTTCTTCTTGCCGACCAATTGAAAGCATAAAGGCTTCCATAGCGTCTAGCTCGGCTTCTGTTGCGAAACGGAAATCAGGTTGTCTTGGATTACCAAATTCGTCGACTGATGCACCTGAACGTTCCAGAGTTAGCGGGAAGTGTTGAATGATAGCACCAATTGTAAAGTCTCTAAGAGAACCAGTTAAATCGCGTTGATTGGAATCAAAGAAATCTTGGCGAAATCCTGTTGGCGTCCCATCACCACTCCAACCTGTACGCTCGGCAAAAACCAAATCGTTAGGATCTACTGGTAATGTACCATCATCAAACTGGGCAGGAGGGGGAGCTAAAGTAGTGCGTATGCTGAGAACGTGATTTGGTGCCCTCATTGTGCCACGCGTTGTAAAGCTTCCATCGGCTTCTCTAAAACCATTAGTGTTTTCAAAGATCAAACCTACCTTACGCATTAAAGCAGGTTTCTCCATGCGGAAGTCGTTGAAAAGCGCATTAGGTGAACCATCCGGAAGGAAGGGCTGCTCAACAATAAACAAAGGATCACTGTCTGGAAGATTAGCGATCGTTTTTAAACTAAGCGCTAAGTTATCATCTTCTTTGTGACAAGTACCACAATTTCGTCCATTGCCGTTAAATGCTTCGTTAAAGAAGAGTTCTCGTCCTTGGTTAACTAAATCAGAATTAAAATTGTCAAAGAATCCTGGCGGTGTTACACCCGTTGCTGAGGCGGTATTAATTAGTGAAAGTCCTTTTTTAGCATCAGCTGTAGTTATTTTTTTGGATTCCATATGTTTAGGATAATGGAAAACTTTCTGGAATAAAGATGTTGTACCATATAAGACACCATCTTTACCTGGTTGACCATCACGGTGTGCGAGCACAACCATATCAAGGTTAAACGAAGATAGATCTTTTACTTTTGCATCTAACCAGGCATTCCCATTTTCAAACTTTAGACTGCCAATTTTTATCATGTTATCGCCCGTTTCAGGGATAACGGAACGTCCTGCTCCAGGAAGGTTATCTACTAGCCAAACATCAGATATTTCTTCGTTTTTAAGATCTTTTATACGAACACTTACATTATTATTTTCAAAGTCGAGTTGAGCGATACCTTTAGCAGCACTGTACTCACTTGATAACCCCTTGTTCCAACTTAACGCAAGAACAGGACCTTTCGGCTCAGCCTTTGCATAATTTGTTGACCATTTTTGGTAGGTGTCTTTAAGACTATTGGGATTTGCTACCCCAGCAACTTCTGCGACTTCTTCGCCGGGCGATTGCCAAGGTGCTACAGTTGCAATGCCGTAACTTGCGAGCACAACCCCTAGCCCGACCCCTAAACGTTTTAAATTTCTATTTTTTATTCCAGATTTCATTAATACACTCCTTGTTATCTAGGCTATTTTTATAAATATCATTTCCCTTGAAAATAATTCTTGAAAAAAAGGTGATTTTAATTGCGAGAGCATGAAAGAATCGGTTGGTATTTTAATTGCGAACAAAACAATGTAACCGAGAGATCCATTCATTAGCACTGGTTCATTGTTTGTCTAGAATGAAATGAAAAACAACTTTGCAGGTTTGTACACACATAATTAAAAAGTCCCCTTACTTACTTAATTAATTCATGACAAATGATAAGCATTCACTGATATAACGTAATGTTTTACAGCTAGACTGAATCTAACAATTTTATGACTATGCGTGCAAGATCTTTTTTCTAAAAATGTGAAGTAAGTTTGGGGAGAGAATAAAATAAATAACCGCTAATAATAAACCTTAAATTTCACATATATCTTATTGAATATATGAGAAATTTTCATTGTAAATTATTAGCGGCATTGTTATTTAGATGTACTCTTGCAAAAATAAATTGCTATAAATAATTAGCGCATAAGTACTAGGTGAGCAATTTTTAATCGTCTTCTGGCACGCCTTGCCATAGCATTTCATAGCCGACTTCATAAGTATCGTCGCAGAAATTAGCGAGTTCTGAAAAGTGCTTATTAAATAACTCATCTGCATGCGATTTTTCATGTTGCTCAAATGAGTTCCAGTAAGTCACGATAACTAAATCACCCATACTCTGTTTGACTCGTTTTTCAGTACTGTCATCATCATTGCTAACAGAACCTTCTTCTGAAATAAAACCAGCATTTTTATAGACCTGGCCGCCAATAAAGCCACCATGGTCATCGCCATAATTATTTTTAACAACATTACACATGTTGCCAAGCGTTAATTCTACATCTTCAACAGTAACGCCATCTTTTAAGTCAACAACATTAAATAACATGACGCAGCCAAACGGGATATTAATTGGGTGGAACATAATTTCTCCTGATACTTTAATTACGATAAGTGTTCGATTATTTGTTAAATATACCAATATTCGGACTAATATCCTATTCTCGAATAAAACATCGGCCTCACTGATTGCTTTTTATAATGGAATTAAAATGGCCCGAATGGGCTATATATGTTTGTTTCTGGCTCGAATATTACCAAAAAATTGTCGTGTTGAGAATGTACTATGAATCTGTTCAATTAAACAAAATCCTTATTATTATTAGGTCTTATGTCTTTTTCCACGGTAGCGAATGCTTTACTCATTGATTTTACCGAGGCGAGTTGGGGCACGGCAATCACTAATGGCAGTGGCACCATGGCGACCATGGCGACCATGGCCACAGCGGTGGGTGACGTCACCTTAACAGCGGGTGGTTACACGAAAAAATGGGTTAAAGTGAATGGAAGCTGGAAGAAGATTAAAATTCCTGCTGTCCTGACGTTTAATGGTTCTGGTGATCAGGGTGGTTGTAGTGCAGGGATACCAAGCCATGGCCTTTCTTGTGCTGGTGATGGCATTGGGGTAAATAATGATGGAATTTCACAAAGTGGTAGTCATTTCAGCGCTTACTATGATCAAACTATAACAATTGATTTTGCTCAGGCAGTAAATATAAACAACCTGTTTTTGCTTGATCTGTTTGGCAGCGAAGAAACCGGGGAAATAGCAATTATTAACGGTGATGCTTACCAGGCTCCTGTTGGCAACCTTGGTATTCACGGCGGCTTCTATGCCACTGGTTTTGGAGCGTGGGGTATTTCGTCGATAGTGCTTTCAGGAAACACGGATCATTTCAGTGACTATGCCTTAGCTGCAATTGATGTGGAGCTATCGCCTGTACCATTACCTGGCGCTTTCTTATTGTTCGGTACTGCTTTGCTGGGATTTTTAGGCTTTAAAAAAACACGCGCTTAAAACTTTAATTTGTCCAATCTAGTTCTTACTTTTCAGTTAGCAACGCGCGCAAACTGCTCAACGTAGCACGTCCTTCTTCTTGCGTAGTCTCAGGATCAGTTTTTTCACCATCAAAGTGTAGAAGTTCTTGAGGTATTTCGTCGAGAAAACGGCTGGGCGTGCACTGAATCATTTCTCCATAACGTTTTCGGCGCAGTGCATAACTGAATGACATCGTTTTCTGGGCGCGTGTGATGCCCACATAGGCAAGGCGGCGCTCTTCTTCAATGTTATCTTCTTCAATGCTAACCCGGTGAGGAAGCAAGTCTTCTTCCATGCCCACCAAGTAAACATGTGGAAACTCCAGTCCTTTTGCAGCATGCAATGTCATAAGGTGAACGTGATCACCTTCCTGCTCATCATCACGATCTAAAATATCAAGCAAGGTGAGACGACTGACTATGTCACCAAGTTCTGCATCGCTGGATTTCTTCGATAAACGTTCAATCCATTCAATGAGCTCTGAAACATTATCCATTTTCCGTTCTGCAATTTTTTCATCTGAATAGTTATCTTTAAGCCATTGAGGGTAATTAATATCACTAACCAGGTTTTTAACAACTAAAGTCGGCGCATCATTTTCAACCGAGTAGACTTGTCTGTCTAACCACTCACAAAAATACTGAATTCGGCTAACAGCGCGATTTGGCAATACAGTTGTAATGGAAGAATCATGCATTGCAGCAAATAGGCTAGACTTGGTATCCGCAGCAAACCTAACAAGTTTTTCTAATGTACCAGGACCAATTTCACGTCTTGGTGTATTAATAATACGTAACATAGCGTTGTCATCGTCAGGATTAGTGATAACGCGCAGGTAACACATGATGTCTTTAATTTCAGTGTAAGCGAAAAAAGAAGTGCCGCCACTAAGGTAGTAGGGGATGTTGTACTCGCGTAGACCACGTTCAAATAATCGTGATTGATGGTTGCCACGGTAGAGGATGGCATAGTCTTTATAATCAGTACGGTGTCGAAATTTATGGTGGAGTAGGCGGGTAACGACTTTCTCTGCCTCTTGTTCTTCGGTTGCAGCGCGAATAACTTGCAATGATTCACCAAATCCAAGTTCACTCCAAAGTGCTTTATCAAATACATGAGGGTTGTTTGATATAACACTGTTTGCTGCCTGGAGAATGCCACCCATTGAACGGTAGTTTTGCTCTAATTTAATAACTTTGAGGTTAGCGTAATCATTAGATAATAAATTCATGTTTTCAGGTTGCGCACCGCGCCAGGCATAAATCGATTGATCATCGTCACCCACAACAGTCAGGCAACCTCGATCTCCAACGAGTAGTTTAACCAGTTCGTATTGTGTTTTATTGGTATCTTGATACTCATCAACGAGCAGGTATTGTATTTTTGCGCGCCAACGATTCAATGCATCGAAATCTTTTTTAAGTAACTGCACGGGAATAAGTAACAGATCGTCAAAATCAATAGCGTTGCAGGCATGCAAATGGCGGTCGTATGCTTCATAAAGTTCTGCCATACGTGCGAGCAGTTGATCATCGGCTAATGCCATGGCTTGTTTGTGTGAAATGCAATCAGCTTTCCAGCGTGATATTTGGTTACGGAGTAATCGTAAGCGCTCTTCGGTTTCGCCTCGGGCAAGCTCACTTATTACTGCCATGCTATCGGTGTCATCGTAAATTGAAAATCCTTTACGATATCCTAGCGTTTCTAGTTCTGCGCGAATAATGTTAAGACCCAGAGTATGGAAAGTACTAATTCGAAGACCTTTACTTACCTCTTTGTCTAACATGTCAGTAATTCGTGAACGCATTTCACGCGCTGCTTTGTTCGTAAACGTAACGGCAGCAATATAGCGTGCTTCAATGCCATGCTTTGTTAGTAATTCAGCTATTTTCGTAGTGATCACGCGTGTTTTGCCACTACCGGCACCGGCGATGACTAGCAAAGGACCTTCAAGGTAACAAACGGCTTCACGTTGGCTGCTGTTGAGAAGAGATAAGGACATGGCTTTAACTAACTTCCTGATATTAATAACATTATTGACACAGGACTACTGCATTTAGCGAATACCATGTTACCCTCTATAATACATAAAATTACCCATGGATACAGCCAAAACCGTGAATGATGACATACAGTCTCGGATTAAATCACTGTTCCAATCTTACCGTGACAGCTTGCCTGCACTAATGGCAGATATTGACTCGTTATGGCAGCAAATTCAGATAAAATGGGATGAAGATCAGGCATCTGAATTACTCCGAAAGGTACATGGCTTAGCCGGTTCTGCGGCGACGTTCGAGTTGGTCGAGGTGGGTGAATTAGCGAGAGAAATTGAATTGACATTCAAACCGCTGTTTAAAGTTAATGGTGATGAGTCGCGACGTCTAAAGATTAAGCAATTGTTAGGCAAACTCAAACAAATGATTGACAGTGGTACGTCCTAATTACTGTTGAATGACATCTACTTTGATGAATAACTGTGAATCACTATTACTATCACGACGAGTTGAATGCAGTATGCCGCTACGAGATTGTTGTGACTGTTGAGCAACGCCTCCAATACTTATCCATTCGCCAATCTTTCCGCGCAAGGTCGTTCCTGTACGTTGAATATTAAATCGTTGTCGTCCATGGCGGTCAAGACTGACATTATTTTGTAATACATCCAAAATAATATATTCGCCAGAGAGTCTTGGCAATACATAAAACCCACTGCTGGCATTTTTATAACGAACAGTGTTATTTTGCCGACCAAATTGGTCAATATGGCGTTCGCCTACAGGGTGAAGTTGGCCCGTTTGAATAAATGCCTGACGTCCTTCGGTAACATGAATTCTCCGTGTAGACCGGTCATTAATTGATTTCTGTGTTTCGTGAAGTTTAATAGCGTTTCGTTGGCTGTCATTAACAGAGAGCCGACCACTTCCCGAATTAATTGTTCCAGAAGCGCTGATTTCATTTCTGTTAAAACTTGCCTCGCTACCACGGCGTAGACTTATCATGAGTTGTTGTGGAGGGTGATCAATTTGCAGAACCAATTCACGTACACGCAAGATCGTTTTTTCAGAACCTCTAACAATCAGCTTATAACCTTGCGCACTTAGCGCAGCATTTGGGTCTAGCATTGGTTGGATGATAGGTATAATTTCGTTTGCGCTGCGCCCCTGTAGCTGAATAACCTCAATGCGATCAGCAAAAACAGATAGGGCGAAAAAACATGTAAATAAAAACAATACTTGCTTAGTTAGAGTTTTTAAATTCATAGCATTCACCAGTTACATTTAAAGGCTTAATCGTCTTAAATTTGGATCAACACTGGCTTCTTCCCACATGTTGATAAATTCTTGCTCAATGTCTTTTAGTTGACGTGCTGCGGAACAATTCAATTCGGACAAATATGTATCTGCAAAGTTGCGTCGTATCCATGCGGTATCGTCAACTATAAGCCATGCTTCATTAAATTCCTTGCTGCGCTTTCCTTGCACACGGATTTCAATAAATGAAGTTAATTTACGCGCCAGTTCAACGAGACGGTGACCTTGTTTAACGGCTTTGTCGCTATTTTGAATCAGTATTCTAATTTTGGCTTTGGGGCCACTTGTGGCAAGATTTTTCGCGACATTATAAAAATCCTCATTATCGTAAAGTGCATGATCTAGATCGCGGCTAACGATGTCGAGCTTGTACCGAGATTGTTTTACAAGCGCAATACTTGCTTCACGGTTTTGCTCAACGGTTGAGAGTTTTAGCTTCAATGCGTCACCAATTTTGCATTGATGGGCTAAGTGAATATTTTTATCGTTCATTGTCCATTTTCCAATTGGAGTATCATTTTATAATGCGGAATACCAGCATCGTCAAATTCGTCACCTACAACTTTAAAGCCAAAACGTAGGTAAAACGGAATGGCAACTGTTTGCGCATTGATGGAAATGTGTTTGACACTTTTAATTATAGCTTGTTCCAGCAAAGTGTTTAGCATTAATCTTCCTAGGCCATTTCGCCGATACGGTTTTAATACAGCCATCCGCCCAATTTGAGCTTCAGTTTCTTTATTGAATAGGCGGGCGGTTGCCGCAGGTTTCCCATTATTATCTGAAACAATACAATGCAAAGATTGCATGTCAAATTCATCCCATTCCAATTCAGTGGGCACGGATTGCTCAATGATAAATACTTGTTCACGAATGTATTTTATTATTTTCTGGTCAGTTATTGTAGACCAGTTAGCTAGCCTAATTTTCCAATTAGTTGCCATTACTTGCCTCGTCATCTGAAAATTCTAATAAGCCGATATCGACCCAGGCAGATAATAGTGAGAGGCATTGTGTATTGGCTAGCCAGTCAGCAAGATCGTTGGCGTTGAACTGTCTATGGCTACAAATGTATTTGGCGATACCTGCAGTCGCGCCTGTAAGACTGAGGGAGCACCCATCAATATAAAAAATAGTGTTTTCTTTATTTTTGATATACGCAAATCGACTGGCTGGGTTTCTATAAAGAGGTTCGCCTTGTTGAATGCGGTTTACTAAAGTAGTAGCGTCAACATCGGATTCGACAGGAATGTTAGTTAATGTTTGGTGCGTACTGGTAATGAATTTTCCAAACCAATCTTTAATTTCAATCTCACCATCCGGAATGGTTTTAATTAACGTTACAATGTTTTTAATCGCATCAGCCGTTATTTCACCAGAAGGTGTATCTGAAAGTGAAGGGTCATGGTAACGAAGATCATCATGATTAGTTTGCTTTAATGTGAGTTGATCAATGTAATCGCCTAATAACTCAAGTTGTGTCGGTGCGCGAAAGCCAATTGAATAAGTCATGCATGGTTCTTCACTAACACCAAAGTGTTGAAAACCGGGAGGTAAATAAAGCATATCACCCGGTTGTAATACAAATTGTTGTTCTGATTCAAAGTTTTCTAAAATACGTAAATCAATTCCTTCAATAAGTTTGTCGTTATCTTTTGTTTTGCTTATTTGCCAACGACGGCTGCCCATTCCTTGTAGGAGAAATACATCATATTGATCAGTATGTGGGCCAACACCACCATATGGTGCAGCATAACTAACCATAACGTCGTCGATGCGCCATGATGGAAGAAAGGAAAAAGATTCAAGTAACAAATCCAGTTCCCGAATATGTTTATTTAAATCCTGAACGAGTACGGTCCAGTGGGTTGCAGGTAAATTGGTAAAATCATCTTCTGTAAAGGGGTTATGCATAATCTGCCAGTCATCATTGCCTTTATCGAGGATGATTCTTGCTGCAATTTCTTCTTCACAAGCAAGTCCGGCTAATTCTTCCGGTTCAAGTGGATCGGTGAAGTGATTTATTGCAGCGGGTAGATAAAGCGGTTTCTTTTGCCAGTAATCGCGCAAAAAATCTTCTTTGGTTATGCCGTCAGGAAACGTTAGATTCATATTCATCGTGTACTTATCGTGTCGTGAAAAGCTGAATTGCAGGCAAAATAAACCCGGACTGCGGGGTGGGGGGTGCAGTCCGGGTAGGTTGGGTACCAGATGATGGTGACTTGTGGGGGTAGGAAGGGGTCACACATCATCCGTTGCCTGAGTGACACTATCCTTATTTCGAATGATGAACTCTGTGCGCTGGTTCACAAAATGACTCTTTCATTAAAGTTTATTAGCCTGCTCGATTGCATTCCCAATATAGGTTGCCGGGCTAAGTTTCTTTAAACGCGTTTTCTCGTCATTTGGTATCGCCAGCGATTCAATAAACCGATGCAATGCGGCTTCATCGATGCGTTTGCCTCGCGTGAGCTCTTTTAGCTTTTCATAAGGTTTTTCAATACCATAGCGCCGCATAACGGTTTGAATTGGTTCAGCCAACACCTCCCAATTGTCATGTAAATCAGCGTTCATACGCTCTGCATTTGGATCGAGCTTGCTAATGCCTTTTAGTGTTGATTGAAAGGCAATCAAACTATGCGCAATACCCACACCGAGGTTGCGCAGTACGGTAGAGTCTGTCAGGTCACGTTGCCAACGCGAAATTGGCAATTTGCTTGATAAATGACCCAAAATGGCATTGGCGATGCCAATATTGCCCTCAGAATTCTCAAAATCAATTGGATTAACTTTGTGAGGCATGGTCGATGAACCTACTTCGCCAGCAATGGTTTTTTGCTTGAAGTACCCAATTGAGATGTAGCTCCATATGTCACGGTCGAAATCGAGCACAATGGTGTTAAATCGGGCTAATGCATCGAAATATTCAGCGATATAATCATGTGGTTCAATTTGAGTTGTGTAGGGGTTCCAATTTAAACCTAACGATTCAACAAATTCTTGGGCAAAACGCTCCCAATCAACACTGGGATAGGCACTTAAATGGGCATTGTAGTTACCAACCGCACCATTTACCTTGCCGAGAATCTCTACATTAGCAAGTTGTAGCCGTTGGCGACGAAGTCGGGCAACAACATTAGCCATTTCTTTACCGAGTGTTGAAGGAGACGCAGGCTGCCCATGCGTTCGGCATAACATCGGTTGCGTGGCCTGCTCTTTGGCGAGTGTGCCAATGGCTGAAATAACGTCGTCCATCATGGGTAACAACACGTCGTTACGGGATTCGCTTAGCATCAGCCCATGTGAAAGGTTATTTATGTCTTCGGATGTGCAGGCAAAGTGCAGGAATTCATTAATAGCATTGAGTTCTTTGTTATCAGCAATTTTTTCTTTTAGAAAATACTCAACCGCTTTTACATCATGATTTGTAGTCTGCTCGATATCTTTAACGCGAAGGGCATCTGTTTCGCTAAACTCGTCAATGATGCTGTTCAGAATCGCATTCGCCTCATTGCTTAAACTATCAACTTCAGTCACTTCATTGTGTGCAGCCAGCGCTTGTAGCCAGCGAACTTCAACCAATACGCGGTGGCGAATTAGGCCATATTCGCTACAAATGCCGCGTAAAGCACTTGTTTTATTGCCATAACGGCCATCAATGGGAGAAATTGCGGTGAGTGACGAAAGCTGCATACTATTTTTCCGGTGCTAATTAATAAATATGCGGAGATTGTGCCATAAAACAGGAACTATCGGCAGTATATTGTGTAGACGTTGATAAAAATTAACTGCTTTCATGCATTAAAAAACCCCGCAGAGCGGGGCTGAATTGGGTGTTAACGCTTCATTATTGTTATGTATATTTCCAGTCCGCTGTACAGGAACTGATATCTTGACTAACAATGATCTTTTTTGGCCTATGTATTTGCGCTAATTGTCTTCGTTGTTGGCTTTGGCTGGCCAACCAAGCATTGGTCACAGCAATGCGCTTTTTAACAAATTCATGTCGTTTGAGGGTTTTATGTGTTGCTTTGGTGACATGTGCTGCAACGGGTGTGTTAGCCGTACTGTGTTTCGCCGTGTTAATGGGTTGCTCGCTCGGGCTCATGACTATCCCTAAACTAAAAAATAGTGCGACGGTGGTATCCATAAATCTTCTCCAATAACAGCATTAGCCGGCTTTTATTACGCCACATACGCTCTTGCTTAACTGTGATGGGGGTCACGCTTAGCTATTAAATGCAACGCTAATACAATAAATTTAAAAACTTCTTTATTTATTTATAGTTAGAAGTTCTTTATAAAGCAAATTATTATTTAAAATAGTTAATTAATTGCTGATATCAGCAAAATTCACTGAGGATTAATTGAGCCTTGAGGCTGCTAATTTGTCGCTTGTTGATAGTGTTTTTTAACATTTGGCGTGTATGCAGGCCAATGAACCGGTAGAATATGCGGTCTTGAGAGTGACTGACAACGTCATTACAGATATCGCCTGCGGGCTGGAAAGGAGTTAACGTGCTTGAGTTATACCGACAACATGTCAGCGAACGAGCTGAACAGGGTTTGCCCCCATTACCATTGGATGCAGAGCAAACTGCCGCATTAGTCGAATTATTGAAAGATCCGCCGGTAGGTGAAGAAGGGGGGCTGCTAGAGCTGCTTATCCACCGTGTTCCACCGGGTGTTGATCAAGCTGCCTACGTAAAAGCCGGTTTTTTGGCGGCGTTAGCCAAGTCTGAGGCCGTCTGTAAACTCATTGATGCTGCACGAGCAACTGAGCTATTAGGCACAATGCTGGGCGGTTATAACATCCACCCTTTGGTTGATTTATTAGATGATGACAAATTAGCGCCGTTGGCCGCCGCCGCACTATCTAAAACATTGTTAGTGTTTGATGCCTACCATGACGTGGTAGAAAAAGCCGCAAACAACAAATATGCGAAGCAGGTAGTGGATGCGTGGGCTGAAGCAGAGTGGTTTACGAGCCGTAAACCAATGGCTGATTCAATCACCGTGACCGTGTTTAAGGTAGATGGCGAAACCAATACGGATGATTTATCTCCTGCATCTGAAGCATGGAGCCGTCCTGATATTCCGTTACATGCCAAGGCCATGTTAATTAATCGAATGCCGAATGCATTGTCTGTCATTGATGAGTTAAAAGAAAAGGGCCACCCGCTGGCTTATGTCGGCGATGTGGTAGGAACTGGTTCTTCGCGTAAATCTGCTATTAATTCAGTCTTATGGCATATGGGAGATGATATTCCATTTGTACCAAATAAACGCCAAGGTGGTGTTGTATTGGGTGGAAATATTGCGCCCATCTTTTTTAATACAGCAGAAGATTCTGGCGCATTACCTATTGAGTGTGATGTCACCAAAATGAATACTGGCGATATCATTACTATCTACCCGAATAAAGGTGAAGTGCATAACGAAGCAGGCGAGGTCATTAGCACCTTTACACTTAAACCGACCACAATGGCTGACGAAGTCCGTGCCGGTGGCCGTATTCCATTAATTATTGGACGCTCGTTAACAGACAAAACACGAGAAGATCTTGGTCTCAATGCATCTGAATTATTTACACGACCGATTGCTCCGGCTGATACCGGTAAAGGCTATACCTTGGCGCAGAAAATGGTGGGGCGTGCTTGTGGTATAGAAGGCGTGCGCCCAGGAACCTATTGCGAACCGCGCATGACAACCGTCGGTTCGCAAGACACCACCGGTGCAATGACACGCGATGAATTAAAAGAGTTAGCGTGTTTGGGTTTCTCTGCTGATTTAGTTATGCAAAGTTTCTGTCACACCGCGGCGTACCCAAAGCCAGTTGATATTACCTTGCAACATCAATTGCCCGAATTTTTTCAAACGCGTGGTGGCGTGTCGCTTCGCCCGGGTGATGGCATTATTCATTCATGGTTAAACCGCATGATTATGCCTGACACGGTTGGCACGGGCGGCGACTCACATACTCGTTTCCCGCTTGGTATTAGTTTTCCAGCCGGTTCTGGTTTGGTTGCGTTTGCGGCGGCATTAGGCGTTATGCCTTTGGATATGCCTGAATCCGTGTTGGTTCGTTTTAAAGGCGAAATGCAGCCTGGTATTACTTTGCGTGACTTGGTCAATGCGATTCCTTATGTTGCCATTCAGCGCGGTTTATTAACCGTTGAAAAACAAAATAAGAAAAATATTTTCTCTGGTCGCATCCTTGAAATTGAAGGATTACCTGATTTAAAAGTAGAACAAGCATTTGAACTTTCTGATGCCTCGGCGGAACGCTCTGCGGGTGGTTGTACGGTACATTTAGGGAAAGAGTCAATTTGCGAGTATTTAGAATCAAACGTAACATTATTGAAATGGATGATTGCAGAAGGTTACGGTGATGAGCGTACTATTCAACGGCGAATTGATGCGATGCAAGCATGGATAAAAGATCCTCAGCTACTTGGTCCGGATAGTGACGCAGAATATGCAGAAGTTATTGAAATTGATTTGGCTGAAATTACAGAGCCAGTGCTCGCTTGTCCGAATGATCCCGATGACGTTAAAACATTATCTGAAATTGGTGAGGTTAAGATCGATGAAGTATTTATCGGTTCATGCATGACTAATATCGGTCACTACCGTGCGGCAGGTAAGGTGTTGGAAGAGGTAACTAACGTTCCTGTCCGTTTGTGGATTGTGCCGCCAACCCGTATGGATGCTCACCAGCTAACCGAAGAAGGTTATTACTCTATTTTTGGCCGTGCTGGCGCGCGAACAGAAACACCGGGTTGTTCATTGTGTATGGGTAATCAAGCGCGTGTTGCTGATGGTGCAACCGTTTTATCTACTTCAACACGTAATTTCCCTAACCGATTGGGTAAAGATGCCAACGTTTATTTAGGTTCTGCAGAATTATCGGCGATCACGGCCACGCTAGGCCGGTTGCCTACAATGCAAGAATATTTAGAAGCAATGAAAGGGTTGCAAACAATGAGCGATGAAATTTATCGTTATTTGAATTTCCACCAAATTTCAGAGTATAAGCACATTGCGGATAATCAGGCGCACGTAAATATTTCTTGAAGCAATAGGTAATAGTTAAAAATATTTGTTGAATACATGCAGACCGTGCAAGTCTTTTCTTTAGCCGATACTAAGCTTAAGGAGAGGCGGGCATGGTCTTCTTGTAGCTATCGTTATTTTATTTAGCGTAGCAGCTAAAGTTTAAAGATTGATAAGGTTTTTAGACTCAGCCAGATAACGTTTTCGAGAAAATAGTAACTGTAATCGCGAGCCACCGGATTGTCGCCACAACACAGCAGAGCGAACCGCGGCTAATAACAAACTTCGAATTTTATTGGCGTTATCAGGGTTAGTTAGGTGCATTTCCTCGCCGTTAATCATAATCTGAGGCTTGAGTGTGCTCAACGTATCAGAATAAAGGCTAGCAAGAGAGGCTAGTATATTACTGTGCAACATAGAGAAATGTTCGATTTGTTGTTGTGTTTTTGAAATTCCATTCGATATTTCATTGAGCATCGCAGAATTTTTGTTTAAATTTCGCTCAAGTTGAATGACGGCAATAATATATCGCATGAGTTCATTGCGATCAGCATTACCAGTCATGGTTAGTAGCTCGCCGGTATATTTTAGGCCACGCTGTAAATGATCGCCGGCATTAAAAATATCTTTACAGTTTTTCGCATCAATAACGAAGATACTATGTATGCAGGAGGCTAAAGAATCAGTATCGACCATCCCGGTTTTTGCGATTTGTTGCGCGCACTGACAAGCCTGGACGATACCGGCAAATGCGAGTACTCGATCTGAATATGATTCAGTCATCTTAATTAAACCCTTTAGTAATAATGGCACCACCCAGGCATTGTTGGCCATCGTAGAGGACTAATGATTGTCCAGGTGTAATCGCACGTTGCGGATTATCGAATTCAACATGCAAAACGTCATGGTCAATAGTGACTCGACAGGCCTGATCTGGTTGGCGGTAACGTGTTTTTGCCATGCAGCAAAATGAATGGTCATTAGTCGCTGCATTAGGAGGGGAATTTGAAACCCAGTGGATGTCGTCAGCGGTTAACTTTTGTTTGTAGAGAAGAGGGTGTTCACTACCTTGAACGACAATCAGTTGGTTAGTGTCCATGTCTTTTTGGGCGACAAACCAGGCATCGCCGCTAGCGTCATTGCGCCCACCAATTCCAAGCCCTTGTCGCTGCCCAATAGTGTAATACATTAATCCGCTATGACTACCGATAACTTTACCTGAGTCTGTGATGATATCTCCAGGCTGCGCAGGTAAAAACCGCGAAAGAAAATCTTTAAATTTTCTTTCACCAATAAAACAAATACCTGTACTGTCTTTTTTGCGACTATTAACAAATTTATTAGCAACAGCAATGTCTCTTACCTTGTCTTTCTCGATATTTCCGAGTGGAAATATTGCTTTTGATAACTGTTCTTGTCCTAACATGTAAAGAAAATAACTTTGGTCTTTGTTATTGTCGCGGCCCTTGATGAGTTGATATTGGTTGTTTTTAAAATGTGTGTCGACATAGTGACCGGTTGCAATAGCATTTGCACCTAATGTCTGTGCATGATCAAGAAAGGCGCGAAACTTTATTTCACGATTACATAAGACGTCAGGATTAGGTGTGCGACCTGCTTTGTATTCGCTAAGAAAATGTGCAAAGACACGATCCCAATATTCAGCTGAAAAATTAACAGTATGCAACGGTATACCAAGTTGATCACAAACTGACTGAGCATCTTTAAGGTCTTCGGCTGCTGTGCAGTACTCTTCGCTATCATCTTCCTCCCAGTTTTTCATAAAGAGGCCTTCTACATGAAAGCCTTGTTCAATGAGAAGATGAGCAGCAACAGAGGAATCTACCCCCCCTGACATGCCGACAATAATATGTTTTTTCGTTACCATTCTGTAATCAAATCCATTGGGTATCGCATGCCGAGCAGATAATCATCGATACATTTTTTAACCATCGGGCTACGCATTTTTTCAGCATTCATGCTAAGAAGTTGTTCGGTCGGTATCCAGTCAGCACTTAGGATGCCATCATCAAGTTGTTGTGTCGGGTTATGATTTTTTACTGAACCAGAGAAGCAAACCCTAACAAAGGTTCTATCAATATGCAGCTTGCGCCATTTGTAAAGTCCAACAATGTATTCAGGGGTGAAACACCAAGCAGTTTCTTCGTTTACTTCGCGAATGATCGCATCATAAAACGTTTCCTGATTTTCAACATGCCCAGCGGGCTGATTATAAACAACACAATCGCCATCGTTTTCTTGAACCATCAATAACTCACCATTGCGTTCAATGACAGCGGCAACAGTTAAATGTGGTTTCCAGATCATGGTTGCAATCTCTTACTTACAATATCGACATCCTGCCACTGGCCTGGTTTTAGTGTATCGAGTTCCCATTCACCGACCGCGACACGCACTAGTCGCAAAGTAGGGTGACCAATCGCTGCAGTCATTCGTCTTACTTGTCGATTTTTACCTTCACTGATGGTGAGTGCGAGCCAAGCTGTCGGAATGTTTTTTCTAAACCGGACAGGGGGATTTCGTGGCCATAAATCAGGTTCTTCAATTAACGAAACTTGAGCAGGGCGAGTGACACCGTCTTTTAGCTTAATGCCATCACGGAGTTGCTGCAGTGCAGGTTCATCAGGTTGCCGTTCTACTTGAACCCAATAGAGTTTCGACTTTTTGAATGTTGGATCAGCAATGCGTTGCTGTAACTTGCCATCATCAGTGAGTAGCAATAACCCTTCACTATCACGATCCAGTCGCCCAGCAGGATAAACGTTAGGCACGTCAATATAGTTG
>Ga0316207_10000800_pt1 | contig 44669 bp, 34 predicted proteins | sample 6weekpyrite_MG_FD_204943 | JGI IMG/M metagenome (GOLD analysis project Ga0316207, IMG submission 204943) | Microbial mat bacterial communities from mineral coupon in-situ incubated in ocean water Damariscotta River, Maine, United States -... | ecosystem: Environmental > Aquatic > Marine >... | reverse complement strand
CAACCGCCTTTAAAGTTCTGCACAGCGATTACCACAGCTTCTTCATTATCAGCACGCCAAGGTTTTGTGCCAAATATCTCACGCATATGGTTCACTTCTTTTAAGGTATACCCTACTCGTCTGCCTCGAGCATCGACATCGGGTTTAGGTAAACGGCCCATTTTCTCAGCATCACGAATGGCCGTTGTGGTTCGATTAACCATGTCTGCAACTTCAGAAATCGTAAACCTAACATTCAGCTCTTTTTGTAAGTCAGGGGCAAAAACTTTATTCCGTAAGCCCTCTATGATGTCGTATGATTTTTTTTCGATTTCTCGAATTTCGTCCAACCCAATTGATTCAGCATAGTCTGCTATAATTGAATCAACAGCTGGTTCCGCAACAATAGACATACTTATTTACTCCTTGCATAATTTCACTTCTTATCAAACACTTTCGCTTTTTTCACTAATATATTTATTATTTGCAAAGTATAGCTGTATATCCTAGACTTTAGCTAATAATTCAACTAAATTTTTGTTTAATTGGATAATTTTACGACTTTGGGTTAAAAGGATTTTATTTGAATGGTAGATAAATCATACAACGATGATGAAAACACTCATTTATCACTTGATCCTGAGAGCAAAAAAGATACAAGTAATAATCTTGTCGATCGTGTTTTAAAAATCCAAGCGAAAAATACAAAGTCGAACCATAAACAAATTGCCGATAATTCAGTCAAAGAAAATGTGCAAAAGAGTCGTGGCAGGGCAGGGAAGTCCTTAGTTCAAGCAGCCCAGTTAGAATTGTTTGAGCGCCAACATAAAGGTTATTTTTCGAAGTCTGATGTACATCCTGAATCAGAGTTTCCAACATTTCTCACACGACTACCCATATTCCGCCCATCAAGACGTAATAATCAACGAGAATTATTAGATAATGAAAACGCGATGCCTTTTGTCACTCCTTGGGGCGTTGGAAAAAAACATGGTCCACCACTGACCACTTATGATGAAGACACATTAATTGCCTTAGGACGATTACGACAGAACCGATTAATAGGGCAGCCACATCGATTACCCGTACCTTTATCAAACATTCATCAACAAGGTCATCGCGATGTAAATGTTCATGTTGCTCAGTTTATGTTGAGTGATGTTCAAAAAATTTGTGGCACCAAACTTAGTGGTCAATCAAATCGAATGAGGCTAGATTCTATCAAGCGTTTAGCTAGTACTGTTATTGAATTTGATACAAAAACAGCTAGCAAATTTATGGGCACAGGCACATCAGTAAAACTCGTCGATGTAATTTGGCAACACTATGAAGATAATGGATTACTCTATGTTCAGTTTACACCAGTCATGGCCTCTTGGTTTGAAAACGAATACACCTACATTGATTTATCCATTCGTCAACAGCTCACTGATACCGGCAAAGCCGTTCATCGATTTCTATCTGGACAACGCCGAGATTATCAAATCTTCACCAAAAAACTCATGACGACTATTGGATATGTTCGCCATCATCAAGTTTTTGTTGGTGATCTTCGAAAAGCGATGCAACAACTTGAAGATACTGGGTGGATTGAATCTTGGGATATTATTGGTTCAGGCCGTAGTACTCCACGAAAATTAATTTGTACACGTGGCATTAAAGATAAGAATTACGATTCATCATCTGATGCTTTAACAGACACTGTTGATTAATATAGCTCCGTTTTGGTGATACTAAACAGTAGTAACTTTTTAATTGATCACTTACCACGCTCTTTAATGGGCCATAATTCGGTCATTACGTATAAAATTACACCTATTTAATTGATTTAGCTAAATAAATATAAGTCTATCCTGGCTTTCAGCAATATTAGTAAAGCTATTACAACCAGTGATACTAAACAGTAGCAACTCGTTTAATTTTTCCAAAATAATCGCAAATCAATAAGTTAAAACATTAAGATTTGTAAATTCCGTTATGCTTAATTTAAGAGTAGGAGATACCTACAAGAATGCATTTGCTAAATGTACTGATTGATCTCAAAGTGGTGATACCAAACAGGTGTAATAAATCAAAAAATCAAGGATCAAGGGAATTCAAGCATCATAAGTAAGTGTTCACTTCCTACTTATCCCAATATCAGTAGGCTTTTATTCATAGAATAAAGTGGTGATATTAAACAAGTGTAACTTTGATTTTTACACATTAGTGATAACTTTTATTATTTATTCGCTAAAAAAAACATAATTAAATAGTGGTGATAATAAACAGTTGTAGTGGTGATACTAAACACGTGTAGCGGTGATATCTTAGAATAGTAGCAGTGATACTAAAACTCAGTGACTGGTGATATTAAGCAAGAGTGAGTGGTGATAGTAAACATAAGTAACTAAAATGTTGAATCATTTTAATACCTTTATTTATAGTGTTTTACAACATCTTTAAAAAGCGTAGTCCTTTTTGTAGTACTTTATATAGTCCTTTTTTATAGTCCTAAGTTCTAAGAACAATCACGTTGTCTACGTGATAAATTTTTTCTTTTTCAAGACTCTAAAAACAAAATCAATTTGTAAGAAATTGATAATTAAATTCGCATATTAATAAAGGGCAGGGCAACTCAATATTAGATTTAATCGTTCATTTGTAGATAGCAATTAACGTATTAATACTTGCACATTATTGACTTAAGTAGTGAATAGTTTTTAAGTGATCGTTGTACTTTAGGGACCTTGATTAGTACTTTTCATGCTGAGTCAGGTACTAAACAGATTTAACCGAATACCATACACGCCAAGCTTTCTAAATAATTTTATATCATACGGTTTTTATTAATATTTCTAATTATTTTTTTTTAGTAATTCTTTATAGCTTTTTAATAATCTAATTTTCATTTTTATACGCAATTTTTTTATACATCCTTCTTTTTACTAATATATAATTGAGGGTTGTGGAGGTTTGTATAGTTGATAGATTTAATTATGGATATTACTTTAAATATGGCGGATGTATAATATTACTATGTATATTGTGAGGCTTTCATTTTATAATGTCTAAAAAAGAGTATTTTATGCAGCCTGCAGCTGATTGGATTATCAATAATATGGCGAATTAAATGGATATTAATGAAATTGCTATTTGGCGCACCGAGCTTTTTGAATCATTGGAAACAGTAGAGCAGGGAATTGATGATTTATGTCGCTTAATTCGAGAGGACAAACGCCTCCCTGGCTGGGTTTATGACTCAGAAACGCAATGTGTATTAGATGGCGATGTTGCACGTGAGAAAGCTTGCGCCGTTATAGCTGCTTTGGAGTACGTTGATGAGTTAGATACGCGAGAGGCCATCACATTGCCAGGCGTCATTGGATATTCTTTTCCTACTAAACATGCAGTAACGCAATTAAATCAAGCGAAAGCGCATTTCCGAATGGTTTTACAGAAAGTGCAAGGCGAAACCGTGGTAGTTGAAGTGTATGATACGCGCAAGCGTAAGATACAAAAACGTGTGCCACTGGCAAAACATACACTTGAGAAGATGGGAAGAGGGCGGTTACATATTATTCAAACCTATCGCCTTATTAAGTTATTTTCTGAACGTCCTCAGCGAGTGGGTTTTACCTGGGCTCGAACCAACAAAGTCGAAAAAGTCACTAAAAAACAAGTCACACGAATACTTTACAATTTAGGGGAGGGTGATGATGTTTATACCGCACTTAATACGTTGAGTGGTATTCCTGAACATGAGACTTTAGCACATGTACGTCCACCACATCTCCATGCGCGTGCGAATTTACGTTGGGATGATATGAATCCTTCGCAAGCAAAAAAACCACAACAAGTGAATTGTTCGTTACCCTTATTTTTCCCCTGTGAGGACAATCAACCCCTACCTTTTGGTAGTCGCTTGGAAAAAACTAAAGAACGTAAACCTCGACAAAAACGTTTAAATCAAAAACTTGAAGAATTTCCATTATTTGATGTGGCGAGTATTTATCGATATTTGCCTAAATATCGATAAATAGAATAGAAAAATGGGGATATTCGCTTTTTTTGATGGTGTTAATACCAAAATTATTTGATTAACATTAATCCAAACAAGATGCATAATGTAGTAATGTTGAATTCAATCGATATAAAACCCAATAACGTTTTCTATCGGTTATGGATTTTTACGTATATTTATTCTTTTAGGATGATTGAATAGTGAATATTATTCTCAAGATTATAGTTATTTATTTATTTTCATTTTCTGTCTTTGCGCAAGGAATTGTTCATCATGAAATGATGGTTGAATTAATTCCAGAGGAAAATGAAATTAAAGTAATTGATAAAATGAGACTGACATCATTTTATGAAAATGATAAATCTGACTTAAAATCCCTATCATTTATTTTATATCACGGAGAAAATGTAAAAGTAATTGAAAAAGGAAGGCAGTTAAAACAAGAAAGTTTGTTCGCTGCCAAAAAGTTATTTCCTAATTTGATCGTTAAAGATAATAAACTGATGGCAGATGAAATTCCTGTCAATGTGTATAGTATTGATATTTCGAAAAAGCCTCAGCAATTGACTGTTGAATATTCGCGAAAAATTAATCACCCAGGTTCATCATATAATGATATGGCTTCAGCAGTTGGAATAATATCACCGGAAGGTGTCTTTATTTCTTCAGAAAGTTATTGGTTTCCTGTTTTTTATGATCAATATGTCACATTTAATTTGAGTGTTAGATTACCTGTGGGATGGCAATCAGTCAGTCAAGGGACACGATTATATTCAGATGATAATAAAATATCCCATATGGATACATGGGAGGAAAATCGACCTCAAAATGATATTTTTATCGTTGCTGGTAAATATACGGAGTATTCTAAAAATGCAGGAAATATTAAAGCTATGGTATTTTTGCGAAAAGCGGATCAAGCTTTAGCAGAAAAATATTTGGAAACAACGAGCTATTATTTGGACATTTATCAAAAGTTGATTGGTGACTATCCTTACACTAAATTTGCTCTAGTAGAGAATTTTTGGGAAACAGGTTATGGAATGCCATCGTTTACATTACTTGGGCCTCGAATAATTCGATTCCCTTTTATTTTGCATTCTTCATACCCACATGAGTTATTGCACAACTGGTGGGGGAATAGTGTTTATATTGATTATAGTCGCGGAAACTGGTCTGAAGGATTAACCGCTTATTTGGCAGATCATCTCACAAAAGAACATACAGGACGCGGTTTCGAATATCGCCGAACAACGTTACAAGAATATACAAATTTTACACGAAATGGTGGTGATTTTGCGTTAAAAGATTTTATAACACGTTATGATGAATTAAGTTCGGCTGTGGGATATGGCAAAACAACTATGCTTTTTCATATGCTTCGACGGAAAGTTGGGGATGATACTTTTCAACGTGCACTGGCTCAGCTTTATAAGCAATATCGGTATAAAAAAATTAATTATACCCATATTGAAACTGTATTTTCGCAGGTTTCTGGATTAAATCTATCTTCCTTTTTCCATACATGGGTTAATCGAATTGGCGCACCGGATATTGTGCTAGAGAATATCACCACAGAAAATAAAGTAGATGGTAATTTTACATTAAAAGGTCAAATACTCCAACGCCAAAAAGAAAGTGCTTATCCAATTAATTTACCAATTGCTATAACGCTACTGCATATGAATGGGGAGCTAGAAACAAAACAGCTAATTCTCGATGTGCAAGAAAAACAGTTTGATTTTAGTTTTGAATTTCCTGCACAACCGGTCGATGTTCGCTTAGATCCAGAACTTGATGTATTTCGCCGATTAGATATTAGTGAAACACCTCCTGCGCTTTCTCAAATATTTAGTGCAAGCGAAGTGCTTATTGTTTTGGCCGAAAAAGAATCGGTGGAGATGAAAAATGCTTATGAAAAACTGGCTCGGCAATGGATAGATAAAAATGTTTCAATAAAATACGATTCGGAAATGAGAACATTACCAATAAAGCAAGCAATTTGGCTAATTGGTAAAACAAATAAATTCAAATCGAATTTTATTGAAATACTGTCAACATATGAGCTAAAAGACGATGGAACGTCAATCTCCATCAAGGGGGATAGATTACTTTATGATGATCATTCAATTATTTTAGCCGGTAAAATTAAAACAAATAAAACAGTAACTAATAGAGTTATGGGTTTTATCAGTGTCGACAATCCGAAAGCGATAAATGGTTTAGTACGTAAATTACCTCATTATGGAAAGTACAGCTATCTCGCGTTCAAAGGAGAAGCGCCAACGAATTTCTTAAAGGGTCAGTGGCCCACTGAGGATACCCCACTTATTGCCCATTTAGGTAAAAAACGTTATCAACCTAAGCTTCAACCTAGAAAATCACTGATAAGGCCGTAAAGTTCGATCGTTAAGGTCTTATCAGGAATCAAGTGCTATTGTTTTACTGCTGCGGTTACCATTAAAATCGATTGCTTCAATTTGAAGTTTATAATTATTATGGGACTTGGAAATATCTTTGGGTAAAGGGATTTTATAGAAAAATTCTCGTAGATTAGTCTCTTTCTTCATTTTTCCTGGTTCTATTAATTTGCCATTTATTTCAATGGGTTTAGTAAGGTACATATCAGTACCTTTTGTAAATCGTTTTTCAGGAAGCTCTTCAAATAAGATAGTTTTTAATAATTTCTTTGACCCATTATTTAAACTGAATGCTTGTAGTTTATATATTCCAAGTCGTTGTTCTGAGTTGGTTATCATTTCATAGGCATTTATTGCAATGATGTTCTCTTTATTAGCGTATTGACTTAATTCTTTAGCATCAATTTTTAAATAACCTTTTTCATTTGGGGTTGCGATAAATACGTCGTTTATTAATGGCGCCGTTTTATCCACAATCTTTGGGTAACGTCGCAAAGGATTCGTATAGATTCCATCTGGATTTACTAAATTAGTATGCAAGTGCATGGGTATACCCATTTTGGTAGAATCATAAATGGTACCCAAATACGTACCTTTTTCAATATGACCGTTTTCTTGGGCTAGCACTTCGATTTCCTTGGGAATCGTCCTGGGATCTATGTGGTGTAACTCAATGCGATAACCGTCAGCCAAATCGATAGAAACTTCGTAGGTATATGGACTTTTTCTTTTATAATAATATCGCGTACCTACCTTTCCGCTGGCTGGAGCATAAACTTTTTCTTCACCATCTGAAAGAATATCCAATCCATGATGGAATCCAGGATAAGGTCCATAGAATTGCAATGTACTAATGTTGTTCATTATCTCCATATTATTGCGCTTATAAGGCCAATCCCAATTGTGGGTATTGGAAGAGAGTACAGGTGCGGATAGTGCTAAGACAACGAGTAACAACAGTAACTGATGAGTTCTTCTTTTCATTGATAGATTCCTTGCTGAGTAATGAAATGAAAACTAAAAAATAGCACTAGTTTCACATTTAAGTCGATAAGCAAAATATGGATATAAGCAGTATCATGTCTTTATGTTGTAAAAAATCATATAGATTTGATCAGTTTAACTTCAAGAAGCATAGTAATTTATTTAAAAACATTGCTCAAGCGTATTGAAAAGGGATTACTAAACCTATTTTAAACAGACTAAATACTAATATAGCTAGAACTTACTCAGACTATGGGTCTTTCATTCAGGAAAATGAGTATTCGAGTAATTCTGGGTAATTTTCGAGTAATCATTTATTGGCATAGTTTAAGTAGCACGCCATGATCAGCGTCTCAATATTTGCATAGAAATTACTATGTAAACCATAAATTTGCTAACTTCGGCAGTTATTAAATACGTGAAATTTAGTTTTTCTAATCCACTCAATTAACTAATACTCTGCAAGTTGACAAACACTGAAAAATCACTAGCGATTGTAGTGGAATTAAGCTTTGTTTATATAATGAGCATGGTTTTTGACAACACATTGCATTAATAGAATTCTTTCTGAAAGATAGGCTTTAATTCGATCAGCATTTTTATCTTTTATTTTATCCATACGAAATCCAAATACTGTTTGAATCGCCTAAGTACTGGATTACTATCATCTAAATTCCAGTTTTTAAAATTACATATATGTAAAAATGTTTTTTCGTCTTTTAGATTTGTATAGTAGTGACAATTTGCAAAACAATAAAAATAACGTTTGCTTTCAACACAATTAATTCTTTAGAAGTAAGTGAAAATTATAAGAAAAAACAATATATAAATTTTAATTTTCTTGGCCAAATATATTGTTTAAACTAGCTGATTTCGATACCAAAAAATGTATAATGATCATTTAATCTATTTCCGATGGAAGACAGAATTATGCGTTCTTCAATAATCACACTAAAGTTATGTGCGTGATAGCTTTTCACTCTATCTTTCGATTACATCAGTATAGGTATCTGTCTTTATTCACGTTTTTTTTCTTTGCTCCCTTTTTATTCTGCTCAAATGTTCTAGCTGATGATAATGAAAGCACGCTTCCAAAAAATATCGATATAACGTTAATTCTTAGTGCCCCAACTTCTCCGTCGTTAACATTTGTTGCCGCTCTCAAAAAAAAACTTAATGCATTAACTCCAAAACTAAATCTCATTTATCACACAATAGCGAAAATCCCTAATTTGTCTCAGAATAATCTTATGATGAGTCAAAGTGATTTGATCATTACAGTTGGTCAAAGCGCAGCCATGGCTGTTGTGCATCAATCTAAAATAAAAACACCTGTTTTACTTACGTTAATTCCACAATCAACGTACCGTGAAATAATAAAAACGGGTAAACCGAACATATCTGCATCGTTTCTGGATCAACCCATAGAACGACAACTTCAACTCGTCAGTCTAGCACTACCAAATACGCATTTTTTGAGCACTGCATTACCCTCAAAATTGGCAGTTAACGAACCTTATATTCATCAATTAATCCGCAATCAAGGATTGACGCCTAAATTAGACATTATCGATAATGCAAAAGACATGTATTATCTTTTTAATAAGGTATCAGGCCCTTCAACGGTAATATTGACGATGCCTGAGCCATCAATATTTAATAAACACACCATTCCATCTATATTAGCAAATGCTTACCAAAGAGGTTCTCCTGTCATTGGCTATTCTCAAGCACAGGTTAAAGCTGGGGCCTATATCGCTGTTTATTCAACCCCCACACAATTAGCTCATCAAGCTGCAGATATCGCACATTTATTTATAAAAAATAAATTTAAATCACTGACACCACCAGAATTTCCCCGATATTTTTCTGTTGCGGTAAATAATAACATCGGTCGCTCATTGAACTTTCCTTTTCTCGATCAAAAATCCTTAGAAATGAAAATGCGAAACTCGGCTAAAAAAATCGTCACGCCATCTTCAAACGAAGTATTTGTCTATGCTTCTCAAAATCTAAATCAATCACATCAACATATTCTTAACGCTTTGGGAAATGGAATATATGAGGAATCAAACCAACAGATTCGAAATACAACGTATTTTTCTGACCTATTATACAGCCCTATCGGTAATTTGAATGTCCCTCAAATAGTAATAGGGAATAAAATGTATCAATCTATAAAGGAGAAAACCACTACGCCCATTGTGTTAGCGGCATCTTCCCTCCCCCCTAATGAAACTAACGACAACATAAATTTAATTTCTTTATATATAGATCCCAATGAATATTTTAAGTATTTAAAACAAATTGCTCCCCACATTACAACTGTTAGGGGAATTGTAAATCCTTCCTACACAAATCATGTAAATCATATTAAATTAGCGGCGGCAAAAAATAATTTATTTTTTATTATCTACTCTGCAAAAACATTAGTTGAAACATTTAGACAATCTGCTGAATTGATTAATGATGTACAGCCGGAAACAGATGCGGTATGGATGACAAAAGATGTTACTGATTATAACGATGATAATCTAGTTCAATTCTATGTTAACAACACATGGAAAAAACGCGCCATTTCATTCTCTTCCAGTAAAATTCTGACTAAACGCGGAATTCTTTTTTCTTTATATCCGAACTTTAAGAAAATGGGTGAACAATTAGGCCGAATAATAACAAGCATGTCTGACGCCACTTCCAAACCTAAGCATGCATACTTGAAAGTATTTGATACTGCCTGGAATCAAATGACTGCTCGGCAAATGAATCTTTCTGATAAACTTAACACCAAACTCTCTGTTACTGAAACTTACCCAATGAGAATGATGAGATGAGTACGAATTCAGTTAAACCAACAAATGATATTCAGACAAGGCTTTCAAAGATAATTGCCTTTTCACTTAGTATATTTACATTCGTTGCTTTTCTGTCAGGTACAATTATTTATTCAAAACAATTATTTGAAGATAACTTAATGGAAGGGGTGCAGCTGGTAAAAACATTATCAGATGAATCTCGTTTTTCACTTATTTTAAATGCGCCAGAAAACGTTGAAAAAATACTGCGCTCAATTAAGCACATTCCTGACATTACTAATGTTGAAATATATCATGCTAATGGCGAACTATTTATAGAAAATGGACATAAAACAAAAATAAAAAACATAGATTTTGAATATAAACAAAATGAGCCAGCGTATCAATTAACTATTCCCAATCTTGTTATTTTTTCACCAATCTACAGTACTCCCTATTTCACTACTGACAAAACTGAACTTAGTGATGCGTTGGGCACTAATACTCAAAGCAAGGAATTATTGGGCTACGCCGTTATTCGCTATGACAATAAACCTTTTTTTAAATCTACAGGACTTTTTGCACTTGTCTTAATCAGCAGTCTCCTGTTAGCCAGCATCGTACTCTGGATCTATTTTAGACGTGTTATGCGGCAAATAACCATACCGCTTAAGCAACTATCTTCTCAGATGGCCAATCCAGTACGTCTCACTCATGTTAGTTTAGAAAATAGTGCTACTGAAGAAATGATCGAAATAAATCAAGCATATAACGATATGCTCGATATATTACATAAACGCGATAATCAATTGGAAGTATACACTAATAAATTAAACGATCTGTTAGACAATAGAACACAAGCATTGGAGAGCGCAGACAATAACGCACTTAATGTATTATCGAATGTCAGCCATAATATTAAAACCCCGTTACAAGCAATTCTCAGTCGCGCAACTTTTATACGCGACAATGATAAAACATTATCAGAGCCCGGTTCAAAAAACAATGCGGAAGCAATCATCGAATCAACGCATTCTATACTTCAGTTTGTCACTCAACTTGTCACTATGAACGCGTTAAAAAGCGGCAAGTTTGAGCCCATACTAAAATCAATATCGATAAAAGAACTTTTAAATAAGGCCGTGGAAATGCATAAACCCATTGCAGATCGACGTAATAATAAGCTTTGTCTAGAAATCGATGATACCGTAGATGCAATTATAAGTGACGATAATATTATTTATCAAATTCTCATTAATCTTATCGGAAACAGTGCAAAATACTCAGAAAACAATGACATAATCGTTTCCGCCAAATCCAGTCCGCCCTACGTACTCATATCAGTATCCGATAATGGACCTGGAATTCCTGACGATATTAAACAAACTATTTTTCACAGTTTCCAACGGTTTCCACTCAGTGAAGATAAACGAGAAAATGGATTTGGAATGGGTTTGTATATAACAAACCAATTAGCAGCACTTTTATCCGGTAAAATTGAAATGTGTAGCGAAGTCGGAATAGGGAGTACATTTACACTTAAAATACCGATGAAGTCTGCTGCAAGTATAGAAGCGAATGTTATAAATTTTAAAACTCCTCAAACGAACAGTATATCCAGTGATTCCTTGAATATTCTCATCGCCGAAGATAGCAGTGAACTTCGTGAAATATACCAAAAAATATTATTCGCGCCTAACCATAAAATAAAAGTGGCTCGCAATGGCGGTGAGGCCTTATTTCAAATTATCAATAATCAATTTGATGTTGTTGTTTTAGATGAAAACATGCCCATTTTAAACGGCAGTGACGTGATTGCAATAGCCAAACGATATTTTTCAAACTTAAACATTCATTATGTTTTAATCTCCGCTGAAGAAACAATAAGGCATATTGATATTAGTAGCCATATAACTTTTTTAAAAAAACCCATTGAAAATGATGAACTATTTCGAGTCGTTTATGGCCAACGTGCAATAAAACAAAACACCATTGAATCCTCAAATATTGATCAAATAAAAAGTAAGCGAATTATTGACAAGTCCACGAGCGTAAAATTACTCAATCTATTAGGTGAATCAGAGGCAATAGATTTCATTGATACCTTCCAAGATAAAACGCAATTAATCCTCAAGAAAATGGACGCAACAAGTGATAGAGATCTCCTTGTAAAATCCTTACACAACTTAGGAGGGACTGCGAGTACTGTAGGAGCAAATCGATTTGCCTTTGCTGTGAAAAATTATGAGAAATTAATTCGCGAGGGGAGTAATATAGATATAAATGAAATGTCAGTTCAATTAATTCAAGAGTTACATTTTGCTCACAATAGTCTCAAAAAGATATTTGTACAAAATATGAAAACCCATGAAAGCGTCAATTAATATTGGTTAGCATCCTATTAAAACTAAATCTCCATGAACCGAAAAAGTGCCTATATTAGGAATCTTGTGTACGACAACATCCAAACAAAACTCGCGTATACAGCGCAAAAAAATATATCTATTGGAAATGGACAGTTGCGGTAAGGTATGCTCTTCGGTTAACAGTACTATCAGGATCGAAATCTGCGATTTTTTTATCTAGTACATTTTGCACAACTATGGCGATATCAGCATCTGTTTTATTGAAATGAAAATATTTAGCCAGTCTAAAATCGATTCGGCTATAACTGTCCACGGGATCGCTCCCTAACCACTGCATGTCACTATTATAATAGTAGGCTGCACTTCCTTCAATTCCATTTGATAACCTATGCAATGCTAACAAGCTAAATTTATGTGTTGGTGCAGTATCAGAAAAATTCCCATCTAAATCACTACTTTTAACTATTTCATATGAATAAGTGGAATATATTCTTGTACGTAGCTTGGGCTGGTAAACTATTTGTAATTCAGCGCCGTAAATATCTGCCCAATCTCGATTTCGAAAATCTATTGCTCGGGTGACAGGATCGGAAAAACTTCGTATGAGATTTGTTATATTGTCTCGATATACTTTTATATCAATTGTAGTTTTTTGTTTTGGTGCTCTACCGTAGTAGCCTACTTCTAGAGAATCAATTTGCTCATGATCTAAGCCACCAGATGCATCAAATAATGTAAAAACCACGTTACCGTCTGCATCTTTAAAAGTCGAACTTCCTTTCTCTTCAACCAATACTGGATTGCGAAAGGCACGAGAGTAGCTTGTACGGAACGTATGATTTGGTAAGAAATGATAGTTAAGCGATGTGCGAGGAGAATAATCAGTGCCCACAAAACTATGTTTTTCTATCATAACTCCGGTATTTAATATGATATTTTGAGTGAGTTGTGATTCTGCGCTAATAAAACCACGATATATATCAATTTTTTGTTTTTCTGTAGTATTAAAAGATATAATATCACTGGTTGTATCTTGTCTATAACCAGCTCCCCAAACCAAACGATGTTTTAATCCAAATGCGATGGTGTGTTGTAATTCAAAATCATATCGATCTGCTTTGGTATCTCGATCATAGACAAGTCCTCGTGTTTCCCAATCTTCAGTAACGGTAAAGCTGTTATGAAACATTTGAAAACGTAGTTCATTGTTATTTGATGTCTTGTGTAACCATTTTAACTGTTGAAAACTGTTTTCTACCTTTAAAATATGAACAGGAGAAAATGGACAACAATTTTCTCCTTCCAGATTGCTAATACCTGCTTGAGCGATTATTGTATCGGAGTTTGTTAATCTTATATCTGATCGAAAAATTGCACGCTTAATTTCAGATGTATCCGGTATCGATGCAAAACCATCATTTTCTCGACTTTCCATGGTTACTTTATAGTCTACGCGATCACCCGCATGCCCATAACGAAGCGTCCTTTTTCTAATTCCATTAGTGCCATGAGAGATATTTGCATAAATTCCTTTGTCGGAAGATGACTGACGCGTTTTGATACTAATTATACCAAGAAATGCGTTTGCACCATGCGTAGCAGCATTTGGCCCACGTATTATCTCAATTCGCTCAATATCATCAATAACTATCGCTAAATTTTGCCAAGGTAAAAGGCCGGCAATTGGATCATAAACAGTTCGACCATCGATTTGTACTTGCATTCGTCTAGAGTAACCGCCACTTAATCCATGGTAGGATGCTGTAACACTTAAATCGTCTTGATATCCTACAGCCATGCCTGGTACCAATCTAAGTAACTCAGGAATATCAGTTGCACCACTTGCCTCAATCATTGCTCGATCAATAACTGTTGTGGCAATAGGTGATTCGTTTGCAGGTTGCTCTAGACGCGCCGGAGATAAAACTATTGGTATTTCATCAAAAAAATCATCTTCTGAAAGAAATGCAAGGTTTTTGTCTGCATGACACCAAAAGGGCATTAAAAAACATAACACGCCTAATAAATTATTAAATTTACTGACATGGGTTATCTCTGTAGGTCGATTATTAATTAACGGGTAAACCATGGTAGGTGACATTTGTTGTAAGATTTGAATTAGTCATCCAAATTGAATTTTTTTAAACACATTAAGTCTACATTTCCATGCAAAGTTATCACTACATGTGTTCCTTGTTTTAAGCGATTATAGACTACTCACTTTAAAACTGGTGTCAAGAAACATTTGCTTTTATAGTCTATAAAAAAGCCATATTCTGTAATTGTATTTCTACTATTATTATTTTATTAGTAAAGGGATATCTAATTAACGTCGAAATCCCTACTATTTTCCAATACGATTAAAGCGTAGATTGCCAAAAGCTAAATATATTGACACATTGCTATAGCCCTATAGTGTTCTTTGTGATTGATAAATACCAGCATTATTCATCTGGACTCATCACGCAAAGCATGTAATTTTCAATGTTACGCATTAGAAATATGCAGAATTTACCAATATTTCATGTCAAAGGACAAGAAACATCTATTTTTTTGCTAACATTAAATAATAAAAATTAACTCTAATTATGTGCGTAATTATTAACTAGCTTAAACCTGAAATTCAAGATCAGAAAATAAGCTATGTGGGCGCTGAAACCGATGATTAACAAAATGATTGACTAGTATCCGGCGGCAGTATTGTCGTAAGACCGGTTGGGTTTCAAACAGAACATTGGATAAGTGAAAGTCTATCTGGTAATCCACTATCAACACACAAAAAAATAATTATATGCACTCTAAGACAGAATTTTTTGTCGCTGTATAAAGCACGAAAGCTTTACAATTTTTAATAAGCTCAATCGGTTAACCTCATCAAATGATGTTGATAATATCTAACAGATAGCTAAGCGAATGATGATAAATAAAGTATAGATTTTAAAAAAGAAATTGGTAAAATTTGTTTATCGTTGCCCGAAGTTAAAGAACAATTCAAATCAAAGAGAATTCACTTTTGTGTTTGATAATAAATATTTTGTGGCTTTGGAGTTAATGAGTATGGACAAAATTATATTGGCATCAAATTATAGATGTTAATGATCCAAAGCAGGCTGTACAATATGACGATCGATTTTATCCTACATTGCATTTAGGATAATACGGATGAGTTGATATGATGATAGAAGATATTTCCGAATTGAGTGAAGTTAAAGCTATATTAATAAGAGCTACTGCTTAGTAGCACCAAAATCACTATTACAAAAAAATGCCATTAAACATTAATTGTATGAAATATTTTATGTTTGAACCATAAAAAATCTGTTTAAATAACGATTAGAGTCGAAACAAAAAACTATTAAAATGAATTATAGAGACGCAAAGCATTCTGATTTGACAGTTATTAAAGAACTGCTTCGAACCAATCGCCTTCCATCAGATGACTGCGAAGCACATTTGAGTAACTTTATTCTTGCTGAAGATGTCGATGAAATTATAGGCATCGGTGGTCTTGAGACTTATGATAATGTTGGTCTTATACGATCTTTCGTAGTTGAGCCTAAACATAGAAGAAGTGGAATTGGTAAAACAATCTTCCTATTGATTCAGGAAAAAGCGTTAAATTTGGGGGTAAATGTTTTATTCTTGTTAACAGAAACAGCTGAAAAATATTTCTCAAATTTTGGTTTTTCTGTTATACCCCGAAACCAAGTTCCTAATTCAATAAAAGAAACAAAACAATTTAAAGATCTTTGCCCTTCTTCTGCAAAAGTTATGTTCCGTGAGTTGTAGATTGGACCAGGGTAGTCATGAAAAATAGCAACAACTACCTAATATAGCGAATTTATTAATCGTAAATAGTCATTCTTAATAAAGAGAGAGAATAGAAAACCAGTTTAGTATTTCAATTCTACTAGTTTTCTATCGAATACAAATTATTTTTCTACTTTTAGGTCTTTGAGTTTGATGTAAATGTTCATCTCTACAAATTCATCCGTTTTCACATCATTCAAATAATTAAATAATACCGGATAATTATCAGGTTCAAAGCCACTGCTCGGAAACCAATGTGAGCACAGTTCTATCATAAAATGATTAATTTTTGCTGCCTCATCCTTAAAATAGGCCACAGCATATTTACCCGCGGGAATAGAAGAACGTCCATAAGGAAAAATAATCTCCACGTCAGATTTAACAACAATTGCAGCATCATAACGACATTTATTTTCAGGTGTAATTGATGGATTATCATGACAAATAGCAAACCTTTTATCTAATTGAGTATCAAGACCCTTGTTTTCTCCCCACTGTAAAACTTTCTCCCAAGTGGAAAACACCGAATCAAGCTCGTAACCATCAGGCGACGACAAATAAGCGATATTCTGTTCCTGCATTTCTTCGACTTTTATATTCATTAGTATTTCCTTCAGTTTATCGGGATTAAATATCCCGGAGTTAGTAATAAACTGAGAATACAGATCTTTAGGATTAAAAACTTTTCCATATTTGCTATAAAGTTTTCCGATCTTGCTATTTTCACTGGTATTTGGGTTGCGTAATTTACTCGGACTCACTCCAAAATATAGTTTAAATGCTTTAGAAAAATTTGCACTAGATGAAAATCCACCACTTTCCGCCACTTCTGTTATGCTTAATTTTGGCTCATAAAGCAAACGCTTTACTGAACGCTCCATACGCTTTCGTAATATGTATTCATTGACAGTTTCGCCCACTAAACCATGAAAAAGTCGATGAAAATGATACGGAGAAAAGTGACTGGCCTGAGCAACATCGTTGAGTTGAATAGGATCATCCAAATTACGCTCAATAAATTCAATTGCATTGTTTATTCGGCGTACATACTCCAATTGAGTTTTACTTAATGGCTTAGATTTTTCTATACTAATATTCATATATTCTACAATAGCAAATATATGATGATGAAAGCGAGACTTATGTCCGAGTGTATAACTGTGGGTATCCTTTTTCTACATCATGATGTGAAAATCCTTTGTTAAGAATACTTATCATAATTTGTGATAATAGAATTAAATGATGTTAGCATTATCGTCCCAGGCCAGATTTTGAAAGTCGGCTTGGAATTAATGTCAATCGAATATATTTAGATGGATAGGCGAATTCATTTGAGTAAGCTTTTTTTTGATATTGATAATTATTTAGTTTAATAGAAATGAAAAATACGGATAATGGATTTTCTAGTTAAGTTATAATCAGATGTTGAAAACATTGAGGCTAAAGATATGAAACTCCGGGATTTAAAAGGATTTGGGCCAAAAAGTGAAGAAATACTAGCTGAAGTTGACATAACCTCAGTAGATGAGTTCATGGCTGCAGATCCATATGCTTTATATGCCGAGTTGAAGATAAAAGTTAAGGGTACCGGTCTAAATTCAATTTATGCAATTATCGGCGCTCAAGAAGGATTACATTGGCAAGAAGTTGCTAGAACAAGAAAGGTAGAAATATTATTACAACTCGATGATATGGGATTAGCACCTAAATAACAACAACATGTAGTAGCACACAAAAATTCTATTTCAAGGCAATAAAGTTGAACTATTCTAAAATAAAAAAAATATCGATAATTGGCAATTCCGCTGCTGGTAAATCTACTTTATCAAATGAATTAGGTGAACGACTAAAACTGAATATTTTTTCGATCGACAAAGCTTTTTGGCTACCTGGCTGGACGTTAAGAGATGAAGTTTCATTTAAAAAAATACATGATCAATGGCTTAGTTTAGACTCATGGATTATTGAAGGTGTTGGATATTGGGAAAGTATGGTGGATCGCATAACTAAATCTGACAGAGTGATTTTTTTGGATGTACCTGCATCCGTGTGCAAAGCGCAAGCAGAAAAAAGGATAAAAGAGGAAAAAATATTCCCCAACCCAAATATAATTAGAGGATGTGTATACAGTAAAGTAAGAGATCGCCAAATGAAGGTGATAGATAACTTTCATAATGATCTCAGGCCAAGAATATTGGAATTATTATCTAATCTAGGTACGAATAGAGCTGAGATTATAAGTAGTATTAAAGAACTAAATATAGTACGGGAAACATGAATAGTTATATTGAGACAGGAATCTCATTCATATCATCCTCATAAATTATCGAAGACCCTTAAATGACATACGAAGAATTTAACCGATACTGTAAATCACTTCCCTCTACGTCATATGTTATACAATGGGGTAATTCCCATGTTTGGAAGGTCGGGGGGAAAGTTTTCGCCATCGGCGGTTGGGAGTATTTGAAAAAGCCAGCATTTACATTTAAAACATCTAAACATAACTATCTCTTTTTAAATGAAATTCCAGGATATCGGCCAGCTCCTTATCTAGCTTCACGTGGAATGAGCTGGATACAACAATATGATGCACAGGATAAAGATGACAAAGAACTCAAGTATTATATTACTGAGTCTCATCGCATTGTGTCTTTAGGGTTAACTAAGAAAAAACAAAAAGAGCTCGGTCTAAATCAAAAATAACTACGAGATCAATATTTATTATAATTTATAAAATATTAAAGCAAGTATTACATTCCCTATAGTAGCTCATGTTGATATTAAAGATAATGATTTCTCGTATAATATTTCTATATCATGAAAAGCGTCACCTAGATTATTAATAGTAAAATTCAATCTTTTTAAACTTTTTTCATTTAACATTGGCGTTACAGAATCCCCAGGATCGCCTATTTCAAGACAGCGACTTATAATGCTAGCAACATGGACAATATCGACAATAACATCTTCCTCCCCATCTGAGGGTTTGTGGTATTGATTAATCACATTTATGATAATTTTTGGCAATTTCCACCTAAGCGATACTAATGCTCCTATGTCAGCATGGGTTACACCTAGGACATGCTGTTCTGCCTCAATTAACAAACAATTATGCTTGTCTCTATATTCAATGACTTGACCAAACATTTCATTAAAGTGAATATCTAAAATTAACTTACCAATATCATGTAATAATCCCGCAGTAAAAGCTGCCTCAGAATCATGATTAGTTTTCTTAGCAATTACCGAAGCTGAAATAGCGGTTCCGAGTGAGTGATGCCAAAATTCCTCAGAATTAAAATGACAAAGTCTTTCGGCGGGTAAATTTTCGACAATTCCCGCAGTTAATACTATATTTCTAATACTATGAACGCCTAACACCATGCAAGCTTCATTTAAACTGTTAACTTGCCCAGAAAAACCATAAAACGGTGAATTAGCTGATGCCAACAAACGACCAGTTAGGAATGGATCCTTAGCAATTATCTTTTCGAGTTTTTTTAATTCAATTTTTTCTTTATTTAATTCGTTGATTATTGTTGTTACCGACATTGGTAATAACGGAACATTTTGAATTATTTTTTTAAGCTCCGTTTTGTCCAACATTATTCAATACCTTGGATACGGTATTGAACAACGATTTTTTTTAGTTTTTGCATTATTGGAACATCTTTCATATTATGAAAACGACTATCTACTTGACTGGTCAGCTCAGCAATTTTATTCTGCTTTTCTTCTTCACTTAACTGTTTATTTCGAAAAACTTCTAAATTATCAATATCTCTTTTTAATAATCCGGTTAGTAATTTATCATCAAGAACAATACCCTCACTTACAATACAATTTCCAATGTTATCAGTTATATCGCTGGCTATTGTGTCTCCAAGTTTAACCTCTGCTAATGTGATGGTTAATTTTTCTTTCATAAGTACAACGCTTTTGGTATTAATAGAAATATAGTACCTTTGGATTGCGAAAATTTACTCATTGCCTGACAAATAGCAATATATTCACAGTCGCCAAGAATTTTAGATGAAATGCGTTCACCGGATTCTTTATAGCGCTCATATAAAGCAAATAATTCCTTTGGCAATGCCCCATCTACAGTGTTACCAATCAATCCACAGGTTGTAGGGGGTAAAATTTTATGTACCTGTGAATTTACCATGGCAATAGTGTTATCTTCAGAAATCCCAATAATCCCAATAGGAATACTTTCTAGTATATCTTGAGCGATTTCTAAACTTCTAACATTGACATCAATCCTTCTTGATGTTCTTTTAACATCGACTTTAAGATCTTTATTAATGTCAATTAATTCCGCATTTGCTTTTGTTAATTTTTGTTTTAGTTTTTCATTCTCACGACGCAACTCATAGTGCTGAAATGCTTCTTTAACATTGATTCTCAGCGATTCATCTTCCCAAGGTTTAGTAAGAAATTTAAATATTGCACCTTGATTTATCGCATCAGTAATAGAATTTAAGTCCGTATAACCGCTTAATATAAGTCTTACGGTAGTTGGGTAAAGTTCTTTGACTTGGGTTAGAAACTCAACGCCACTCATTTGTGGCATACGTTGATCAGATAGAATAACACCTACTTGATGATCTTTTAATATCTCAAGACCTTCTTGGCCACTATTGGCGGTCAGTATGTTATAACCTTCTTTACGCATCAAGCGAATTATTGACCGTACGATATTTTCTTCATCATCCACCAACAATAGCGTCTTATCCATGTGTTCACCTAAAACCTGATTCTAACACGTCGTTTTTATATATTAATTTACATCAAAATATCAATATTCTTTCAATATGACATCTTGTTAACTTTAGTTATACTTACGATGATATAACTATCATATTGTGGTATTTTTTAGAATAGAACGATAGAACACGAATGTCCACTTTTGGATTGACATTTAAACAAACTTGCCAATATATCGTGGTCACACACGCCACATAAAGATAATATTTCCTAAAATAACCATTAAACCCACTGCTATACAATTAACTCTGTATTAGCTCGCCAGTTTTTGTTCATCAGGTAATATTGGCAACCAAATCGAAAATCGCGTAAATTCGCCAATTTTACTTTCAACAGTAATTTCTCCTTGATGCTTTTGAATAATACCGTAAGAGACTGATAAACCTAAGCCAGTTCCTGTGCCAACAGGCTTAGTCGTATAAAATGGATCAAATATCTTATTCATACATTCCTCAGCAATTCCAGCACCATTATCTTCAAATCTAATTAAAACCTGATCCCCCACCTTTTCTGTACTAATAATAATTCTGCCATTATTCTCAATGGCTTGAGCTGCGTTAGTCAATAGATTCAAGAAGACCTGATTTAACTGATGGGGCACACAAAAACATTCAGGAATATCGCCATATTTTTTTTGTACGATCGCTTTGTTTTTAAGTGTATGATTTGCGATATTTAGTGCCGAATCAATTCCTTTATGTATATCTGACTTCTCCCACGATTCACTGCCAACGCGTGAGAAATCTTTAAGGTCTCTAACGATTAGTTTTACTCGCTTAATACCATCGATAGTTTCTTTAATTAAATTAGTCGTATCGGATTTAATATAATCAATGCCTATTTCCTTTTTAATTTTCGAGACACGATTACTCATCTCATTTGAATGAGAGCTGTTTTTTTCAAGTGAATCAAATTCATCCAATAATAAAAAAACGTCATGGAAGTAATCGGAGAGAGTTAATATATTTGAATAAATATAACCGATCGGATTATTAATTTCATGTGCAACCCCTGCTGAAAGCTGCCCTATAGAGGCAAGCTTTTCAGATTGAAGTAGCTGAGATTCTGTTTCCTTTAGCTCACAAACTTTATCTTTAATGATAGTCTCTAAATTTTCATTAATATAGCGAAGCTCTTCCTCATGTTTCTTAATTTTTGTTATATCGTTAATTACTATCTGGGAATTGTATTCATCTGAAAAATTCAGTCGTTTGTAAGATATCATAGCCGGAAATACTGTCCCATCTAACTTGACCAAATTAGATTCAAATACATTCAATCGAGTTTCGTTAGAAACAGCTTCACTCTCAAATAGTTTACCTGGGTCAAAGATATTCATATCTTGTTGTGAAGATTGAAAATCGATTATTTTCCGCCCGATAAGCTGGTCTTTATTGGGCGCTCGAAAAACAGTACAAGCAGTTTCGTTACAATTCACTATATGTTCTCCTTTAAAAAGAAGAACAGAATTAAGACTACCTTCAAATAGCGTTTTAAATTGATTCTTTTCATTATCCAAGTTTTTAGTTTGTCGAGCGACCGCTTTTCCAATAATGAATTGTAAAGAGACATTTACTATAATCGCAATAGATATAATGAGTAACAATATATTTTTTGCATCATCAATTAGGTTCGTTGTAGTCATTTCTGCAGAAATTGACTCAGCAGATTCGATTTCAACAAATTTATTTATTGACTCAATGACATTATATTGTTTTTTCAATTCATCTTTAAATATTGATATATCTACCGGTCCAGTAGTTTTGAGAATATGTTGAAATATTTTTTCTTGCAGTGGTTGCGATATACTTGCTGCAATTTTAACTTTATTAAACAACATTCGTTCTGTATTGCTTAGATTTAGCGCTTCAATATGTTTTTTCGCTTTTACAAACGCGCTTGCGCTAGCGTTAAATGCCATCCACATTTCATCTTTTATAAATATATTATTTTCTAGTGCGACAGTATGCAATACCTGAAGCCTGTGCATCGAAGCTAGCTGCATAATGTGCAATTCACGTACAAGCGTATTGTGTTTACTAATATCATTTACGATCAGATTTTTTGACAAATTAAGATCGAATATGGATATCGTTAGCACGATTATTAACAATACAGTCGAAATCCCAAAGCCAATAAATAAAGCAAACTTTGCTTTAGCTGTGCGTGACATGTGATTCAACATTTTTTGCACCATTCCTGCACATCCATTTTTGACAAAAGTGCGAATTTTTATAAGATTAACTACATGTGAGCAAACCTCAGGTAATGTAATATGTCGTATGTAGAATTAGATACTTTAATACGTAATGGAATAGATGTTATTTTCAGAGGACAACATTGAATCGTCCTAAATACTAGACGCCCTCGTGACGCGAGACCAATATTTAGTCCAATATTTGATCAGCAGACATTATTGATACTTAACTCCTGGGTTTACGTGCCGAATGACTTATTTACGTACTAAATAGTAGTTAAATATGAAATACATTAAGATCAAGTATCAATTTAAATTTGACGATAATCGTAAGTTTACTTATAAGGTGCGTTTAGATAAGGAATCATTATTATTAATAGCACCAAGGGCTACAGATTCCACTTCTTGGTCAGCGTTAGAATTTAATCAATGTGAGAATTGTCCCTTAAATTCAACAGATTCAATTGACTGTCCTGTGGCACTGAATTTGGTGCCACTGATGGATTTAGTTTGCAATCTCACTTCCTATGATGAAGTAAAGACATTGGTAACGACCAGTGAACGCAGTATTTATGCTAAAACTACTGTTCAGCGTGCAATAAGTTCACTTTTAGGTTTGATCATGGCCACTAGTGATTGTAATCACATGTATTTTTTTCGCGGTATGGCTCGTTTTCACTTACCCTTTGCGGATGATCTAGAGACTGTATATCGAGCCGTTTCTACGTATCTACTGGCTCAATATTTTTTGCACAAAAAGGGTGAAGCGCCGGACATGGAAATTTCAGGTTTAGCAGATCTATATAAAAATCTGCAAATTATCAATCGAAACATGGCAATTCGAATTCGAGCAGCTTCCGAGGAAGATGCTGCTTCTAACGCAGTCGTGTTATTAGATTTGTTTGCTAAAAATATTCCTTATAGCATTGACGAAGCTGTAGAGGAAGCAAAATACCCATTTTCTGCTTATATCAAATCGAAACCATAGAATATCACCTAAAAGTCTCCCATTTAATAAAGATTTTAGTCTAATTGTCGTAATAGACTTTGTAATATTGAATATACCCAAAGTCATAGCATAATATTTAATGATTCTTAGGCGAATATTATCGTTTTAAAGGGCTTTTTTATTTAACTAAAAGTAATATTTTAGATACATTACTATGGCTAAAGTTAAAATTGATATTGATGGTGAGCTTAAAAAATTACCTGATGATTTATCTGCACAGGAAATTCAACTTGCTAAACAAAGAATCGCACTGCAAAAACTCGCCTATGCTAGTGCAAAAAACGTCTTTCGAAGCCAAAGTGATCTTTGGCTGACATTAACACATATTGCCGCAACTGTGTTAGGTGTAGAGCGTGCAGAAGTATGGTTGTATGATAATGGCCATACTAAAATTATCCGTCATAATTTGTACACTCTTAACGAAAGTGAAGAAATTAAGAAGAGTCAATTATCCCTAGAGAAATACCCTGCCTTTTTTAAAACTATCTCTAAAACTCGAGTTTTAGTTTTAGATGACGCGTTAAATAATACTCAAATATCTGAATTAGTAGACGAACATGTTACACCGTTTAATATAAGCAGCATGTTAATGGCGCCAATAATCTACGGTGATAATTTAATTGGTATTATTATGCTGGCCCATGTTGGTGAAAAAAGAAAGTGGTTTACGGGAGAGCAGAATTTTATCGCATCTATGGCAGACATATCTGCTATGTGCTTAGCTGAGATAAGGCGTAGAAAAACTCGTAACCAGTTAAAAGAAGCAAGCACGGAATTAAAAATGCAAAAACTTGCAATGGACAAACATGCCATTGTCTCTGTCTCTGATTGCGAAGGTGTTATCATTGATGTAAACGATAAATTTTGCCAAGTGAGTCAATTTACTAAGAAAGAGCTGATTGGTAAATCCCATAGTGTATTGAATGCAGATTTTCATGACGATGATTTTTTTCGAAATATGTGGGACACAATCACCAAAGGTGAAATATGGCACGATGAAATTTGTAATAAACGTAAAGATGGTGAATATTATTGGGTTGATACGAGTATAGTTCCATTTCGAGATTCTTCCGGTAAAGTCTATAAATACGTCGCTATTAGAACGGAAATTAGTGAACTAAAACAAGTAGAAATGAAATTAAAAATCGCCAATGAGCGACTAATGGAAAAGGTCGATAAACAGGTTAAGCTATTGAGAGATGCACAGGAACAACTTGTTCAATCAGAGAAGCTCGCATCCATCGGACAGTTATCTGCAGGTGTAGCTCACGAAATCAATAATCCTGTTGGTTATGTTTATTCTAATTTAGGTAGCCTGAAAAACTATGTTGATGACTTAATTTCTTTGCTTGATGAGTATTCTAAATTTGATAACGAAATTAGTCAAAATGAAAATAAATTTGCTAAACTACTGGCGATTAAGAAAGAAATCGATATCGATTATTTGAAAGAAGATTTAAATGAATTGATTGGGGAGTCTCAAGAAGGAATAAAGCGTGTGAAACAAATTGTCCAGGATCTGAAAGACTTCTCACATGTAGAGACCGTAGAAGCAACTTTGGGAGATTTGCACAAAGGATTGAACAGTACATTGAATATAGTGCAAAATGAAATTAAATACAAAGCAGAAATAATTCAAGAGTTAGGTGAACTTCCTGAAGTTGAATGTGTGCATTCTCAAATAAATCAAATTTTTACCAATTTACTGGTCAATGCAGGACATGCGATTGAAGAAAGTGGAACGATAACAATTCGAAGTGGTGTCGTAGATGAGGACAATGTTTGGATTTCCGTTGAAGACACGGGAAAAGGGATTGAAGAAAAACATCTAACCAAAATATTTGACCCATTCTTTACAACAAAACCAGTAGGAAAAGGAACGGGGCTTGGTCTTTCATTATCATATGGCATTGTACAGAATCATGGCGGTGAGCTAAAAGTTGAAAGTAAAGTAGGGAAAGGTACTAAGTTTACCTTATTTTTGCCGGTTAAAAGCATTAGTAATTAATATAATAGCAATCTTGGCTTAACTTAAGAAAGCAAATTTCCTATTTAGTTTGCTTAGAGAGTAAATATATGAGTGAAGAAAACGATAAGTTTTCAATTTTATTTGTAGATGATGAAAAAAATATTTTGTCGTCGCTTAAGCGATTATTCCGATCTGAAGGCTACGAGATTCATATTGGGAATAGTGGTCAAGAGGGGCTTGAATTGCTTGAGTCAAACAACATTGATGTTGTGGTATCTGATATGCGAATGCCTAATATGGATGGCGCTGAATTTTTAAAAATTGTTTCGAATAACTGGCCAAGTACAATTAGAATTTTGCTAACTGGCTATGCTGATATCAGCTCAACAATAGCTGCAGTCAATGAAGGTAACATATACAAATATATTAGCAAGCCATGGGAAGACAATGATTTAAAAATTACAATTAAAAACGCACTCAAATCAAAGAAAATTGAGAAGGAAAGAGATCGTTTATTGACAATTACTAGGACACAGAATGACAAACTTAAAGAGTTAAATGAAAACTTAGAGCAAATTGTAGAGAAGAGAACTTTTCAATTAAAACTTACTTTAGATAAGATTACTGAAAGTAATTTAGTTTTGAAAAATAATTTTCTTGAAACAGTAAAAGTATTTACAAATGTCATTGATTTACGAGAAGGTAATGTAAAAGGGCATTCAAAAAACGTAGCCGAAGATGCAAAGTTAATCGCATTAGGTCTGGGAATGAATGATGACGAAGCACAGCAAGTGTTGCTAGCAGGTTTACTACATGACATTGGTAAAGTTGTGCTGCCAGACTTAATTATAAGTCGACCCTACAGATCACTGTCAAATGAAGAGAAAGAAAAATTTTCCAAACACTCAGAAGTTGGTCAAAACATGTTGAAAAGTTTGGATTCCTTTCGAGAGATAAGTGAATATGTTAGAAGTCATCACGAACTATATAACGGGAGTGGATATCCAGACGGATTAAAGGGAGGCCAAATACCTCTCGGTGGTAGAATTTTATGTGTAGTTAACGAGTTCTGGTCTTTACAGCAGGGCACATTGCTATCACAGAAACATAGCCTTACTCAAGCACTGGAATACATATCAAGACATAAAGGGGACCGATACGACCCTAAGGTAGTTAATCTTTTACTGAAAAACTATGGTAAAGGACCGTTGATTGATAAAGAATCAAAAAATTATCGGACTGTGCCAGTCAAAACTTTCGATTTACGCCCGGGCATGAAGATAGATAGCGAGATAAGAACACGCGACGGAATTGTATTATTGAAGGGCGGCAATCGTTTAGATGTTTCGGCAATTAAAAAAATGAAAAACTACGAAAAAGAAAGTGGAGAGAAACTAAATATTGTTGTTAGAGTCACACTGAAAGATGCTAATGATCCTGGTTAAATTAGTCCATTTTGCGCTGACTATTAATCTACAGTCGATGTTGCATCAAATAATGTTAAAGATTGCTTGAAATCTGGCATTGAAATGTGACTTATACAGGTGGAAAGAAACCAAGGGTTATTTAGATGAATATAAAGAATAGAACAATTGATTTGATAATGGCATCGAAAGTTCTAGATCGTAGCCCAGGATTATCATATATAACAAATCTGGAAAATAATCAGTTTAAATTTATTTTTGTTTCTACAAACGTGCATTCTTTACTTGGTTTTCATTCTCATGAGTTTATCGGCGACTCTGATCTTTGGATGCAACAGATCCACTCAGAAGATTTAAATAAGCTAATGTCCCATCAATTAAAACCAACTGAACAATTGAATCAAATAAATAACTATCGTTTTATGGATTCTAATGGGGATTATCATTGGCTAAAGGATGAGTTTAATGTATTACATGACGATAGTGGACAACCCGTTAGTTGTATTGGCTCTTGGAAAATAATCAGTAACTCTGAATATAAAAGCGAATGTATCATAAAAAATGAAGAGCGTTTTTCTTTGGCTTTGTCGGGCGCGAATGACGGTATATGGGATTGGGATTTACGTACTAACGAAGTCTATCTGTCTCCACGTTGGAAAAGTATGTTAGGTTATGAAGATAACGAGATACGTAACCATCTTGATGAATGGTCGAATAATGTACATCCCGAAGATCTTTCTACGGCATTAGCTTCAATTGAATCTTATATAAATGGTTCTTCTGAAGAGTATCGTGTTGAATTTAGAATGCGGCACAAAAATTCGCATTACGTTGATATATTAGCTCGTGGTTTTGCGGTTCGTAATGAGCAAAACAAGGCCATTCGACTGATCGGTACTCATGTTGATATATCAGAACAAAAGTATACTGAACTGTTACTGCGGGAGTCTGAACATAAATTTCGTACCATGTTTGACTCGAGTAAAGATGCCATTATGCTACTAGATGAAACTGGATTTTTTGATTGTAACAAGGCTACTCTTGATATGTTTGTCTGCAATTCACGTGAAGAATTTTGCACTAAGCATCCCGTAGACCTATCGCCTAAATTTCAAGAAGATGGTTCCGACTCTGTGGCTTCAGCAAAATTACATATTGCAAAAGTAATGCAAGAGGGCAGCAATTGCTTTGAATGGCTTCATTCCAGAATGAACGGCGAAATTTTTTCTGCAGAGGTTTTGCTCTCAACAATGGAGATTGAAGGAAAAGTTGTCATTGGAGCTACAGTCAGAGACATTTCTGCACGAAAGGAAGCTGAGAGGCAACTAAAAGAAGGCATTGAGACGCTTCAAAAAACGAATATCGAACTAAAGGAAGCTCAAGCTCAATTACTTCAATCTGAAAAAATGGCTTCAATAGGGCAGTTGGCTGCTGGAGTGGCTCATGAAATCAATAACCCAGTCGGATATGTAAATTCCAATATCGTTTCCCTCAACGGTTATATCGAAGAAATATTTCAGTTATTGTCAGCGTACGAAAATATTGAACCTCAAATTCAAGATTGTACAAAGAAACAAGAATTGATGCTTTTAAAAGAAAAAGTAGATCTAAACTTCTTAAAGCAAGATATTAATAATATAGTTTCAGAATCAATTGAAGGCGTAACTCGTGTAAAAGATATAGTACAAGACTTGAAAGAGTTTTCACATGTGGATAAAGGGGAGTGGTTTGAAGTTGATCTTCACAAAGGTATCAATAGTACCTTAAATATTGTAAATAATGAACTGAAGTATAAAGCTGAAATAATCAAAGAGTTTGCAGATATACCACAAGTATATTGCATTCCTTCGCAGTTGAATCAAGTTATTATGAACTTACTTGTCAATGCAGGTCACGCAATTGAGGAAAAAGGAAAAATCTGGATTCGAACAGGGCTGGAAGGGGATGACAAGATCTGGATAGAAGTTGAAGATACTGGTACAGGTATTTCTAATGAGAATATTGCACGGATATTCGAACCGTTTTTTACAACCAAAGACATAGGTAAGGGAACAGGTTTGGGATTATCTATGGCTTACGGCATCATTAAGAAACATAAAGGTAGTCTGGATGTAAAAAGCGAAATAGGGAAAGGCACTGTTTTTAAACTATCACTACCAATTTATAAAGATGACTAACACTATATTCTGATCTATAGAGACTCTACATTTTGTCGATATCCAGTCCAAATTATCCAATATTGGCTATTAGGTTGAAGTTAACTACTACTTGTGCCATAAAAATAATAGCAATTTCTACCTCGCTCTTTGGCAGTATAACAAGCTGAATCAGCGATGGACAGAATGTCTGCAACATCTATAATATTTGTGGTCACTGCTGCAACACCAATACTGGCACCAACATGAAAGGTTTTTTTCTCCCAAACGAACTGAAATGCTTGAACTTCTTCATGCAATATCTTGACAAATTTATGTGCATTATTGATTGGGCAGAATTCCAGTAAAATGGCAAATTCATCCCCTCCTAAACGAGCAACGCTATCACTAGAACGAATATTTTGCTGGAGTAACACACTGATTTGTTTCAGCAATTCGTCACCAGCAAGGTGGCCACAACTATCGTTAACACTTTTGAAATGATCTAAGTCAATAAACAAAAGCGTGTGTTCTTTATTGTCAGTTTTAGCTCGGCTTATAGCAACGTTTAGCCGACTCTCGAATTCTCTTCGATTGATTAATCCCGTTAGAGAGTCATGAGCCGCATTGTATGCAAATCGTTCTTTCTGCTCGGCCAAATCTCTCGTCGTTTGCTTGTGGCCTTCAATCTCAAGTTCAACTTGCGATTTATATTGATTTAATGCATTTCGCATAACTGTGAAATTACTAACTAATTGTCCAATTTCATCGTTGGTGTTGGAAGTCATCAATGAAGCGCTATAATCACCTTTAGCAACTAACTTTGAAGCTAATGATAACCTTCGTACTGGTCGGCTAACAATAACTTCCATCAAAATAATGTTTAGTACACTAATTACTAAAATGAGAATTATTAAAGCTGTTGTAAAATATTTTTCTAATCGGGTTATCTGATTTAATTCACCGGAAATATCAATATGTACCACTAATGTACCAATTTTTCGGGTATGAATTTTTATTGGATATTTCATCAAAATTTCAGATAATGAATCTACAACAATTGGTGAGTCCACAATCGGATACAAAAGATTGTCATTTTTATCCGTTAGGCGGATCATTTTCCATGATGGATTAGATTCTAATAATGAATCTAATGTGGCATGAACATTGGCTAACTGCTCTTCTAACAATAATGGCACTAAGCTTTCTGCCACACTATGTAAATGCGTCCGTAAATTTTCTTGATTTTGTTGTGCTATCAAATCAGTAAAACGTGGCAACCAGTGCAACTTTGCAAAAGAAAAAAATATACAAAGTAAAATAATAAGAGGTAAAAATAGTTTTGTACGTATATTCATAACGATGAAACTTCTATATGTTGGTATTGCCTACACTTTCTCAACGTTTTGAAAATTCCTCAAGCCTTAGTTCTTGCAAAGCGGAAAAGTCATTAATCGAAGCTTCTTTTACAGAAAACATTGGAATTTTATTTAGCAGTGAAATACCTTCTTCTTGTTTGCCAAGCTTTAGGAATGCTAACTTTATTTCTTGAATGTATTTAATAGGTACCCTAGGGTGAGCTACTACTGGGTGAGGATTCACTTTATCAGTCTTGTAAAGTATTCGTAAGGCGTTACGAATGCTTGGTTTTTGTCTTTGCAGTGTGCTAGCAACTCCACCACCAGCAATTGCCATTCCTTTTAAAACATGCAAATAGACAGAAGTATGTGTTTTTACATATTTTGTTTTTACTTCAATGCCATGGTTTCTGGAAAATTCTGCGCGAGGTATTAAGGAAGCACCTAAAGCGCTAGCGGAGGGGAACACTAATAACCTATTATTAAGCTCTTGAATTGTTCTTATTGGGCTGTTTTTTTGGACGACTATGATACCGCGTAAATGTCGAGAACCATCATTGACAAGTGGTTGATAGCCCTGAGAGTCATGTGCCTGAACGATATGATAAGGGTTCATATAGGCAAAATCGAACTCACCGGAGAGAAACTTTTTTTCAAACTCAGGTATTTGGTTAGATCCAAGTAATTCTAAGCGAATACCAGTCTCTGCTTCAAGTTTTTGAAGAATAGGAATCCAGATCCTAAATATTTTACGCTGCTCAAATTGAGGTACCACACCAAAGCTAAAGACTCTATTACTTTCATTAGTGGTTTCGGCTTGAACCGAGGTTATTTGAAGCATAAATATTGCTAATATCATAACCAAAACAATGCGTATTTGATAATAACAAAGCCAAGCATATTTAATACTAGTGATGTTTTTGCTCATATTCGCCTATCTGGCTCTTTTATTCTTAATTTCTCGTTTATATCAGCAAAAAATGTACCCGTGACTAATAAACGTTCAAAAAACATTGAGCATTGGACAATAGTAAAGTGATAAGCATTAATTTGCTATTGCCTTAGTTGATGAAAGTTGTGTATCAGATTGATTAATTGTGCATTTAGAAGAATTACCGCTCTTGCTTTGGATAAACTTTGATTAGCTACTCAAAATGAACTTAACCGAGAATAAACACTTGCTATCGGGAGAGATAGCTTTAGACAATATTTTTTAACTAATTAGACTCACAATATTTTTAAAGCGATTTGCCTTCCTAAATTTATAAAGTCAAATTAGCAAATTGAGAGCTCTCGATAGCAATTATTGGACTCATCATATTTCTTTGATTCATTGTTTTATTTACAATGAATCATTTATTCTTAAATGAGCTTCGGAATGAGGGTGTTTCAAATTCAATGATGGGAAATAGACAGCATTATATAATTATTTATAATCTGTAATGGGTGTGCATAGTGAAAGTGGGGAACGATAGAATTTTATCGAAAAGTGTAACTTGTTACGCAATTAAAAATAACTAAAAATGAACGCTCCGAAGGCTGCATGGCATTGCAGCCTCCACAACGAACAATCTTAGCTTTCTTTTATGTATATTTCTGCTTCTGGATCTCGTTTGCTATATACCACATTGCTAGTTGGTGTATGAGGATTTTCTCTATATTTTTTAGCCGCGGGGCTTAATTTGCTAACCATAGCTACATTTCTACACTCAGGACACTTTGTGGTAAAGAACCAGTAGACAAACAAAATAGTAGATATCAATGAAAATGGTAATGCAATCCAAAATAATTGACTTGCCAATGACCACGTTGTGGTTATTGCTAAGGTAAAAAATAGAATGGCAAAAGCACCTGATTTTTGTCTAATTGGTTTTCCTTCATAGCCACAATTTGTGCAGAGTTTCATTTTATATTCTCCTTGCTCTAAATAAATACTTAGTATTTGTGAATTAGCAATCTGTTTAATTTATCTTACAAATGTAATTGTAGCACATTAACATATACTAATTGTTGTAATAAAATCGTTTTAAAGAATTAAATATACAGAATAATTATTGATTAATTTACTACGTTATTATTTGAAATATCGAAAAAAAAAATAATACAAGAGTGTTGAAAAATCTTTAGTAAAAAACTCAACTATTAATTTACTCAACGTTGGTCAAAATTATTTAAATTTAAATACAGAATTAGATTGAAGAAAAGATAACAAAGAATAGATTGTAAACATTTCAATGTTACAATTTTATTTAACAATTATTAAATATATTTAATCAGTACAAATTACTAAGCAACCAATTGTTGTGCGAGATGATCAATGTTTTCCTGCCATTGAACCACTATTTTTAACATATCGTGTAATTGGTTTTCAGTCAGTTTATATTCCTCTAATAGATGTGTCGGTAGTGATACACTAGAAGCGTCGCCCACATCGACTGTTTTTAATAATGCATTTGCAATATAGCTAATGTGGCTATAAATTTGGTGTGGTCCTGTATATTCACTATTATGATGGGTTTTCATTATGATGCTGTATTCCTTGGGCATGGACCAGGATTTCATAAGTAGACTCCCAGCACTAGTGTGAGTCACTCCCAATACCTTTTTTTCTAGTACCCGAAGGGGAACCTCTTTTTTTGCACTAATGGCTTTATTAAATGTACTGAATTCATCAGAAAACATGTGTCCAAGTGCTAGAAAGCCAATATTATGCAATAAGCCATATAAGTAGGCCGTTTTCGGATTTAAATCAGGCTGATTCGTTATTTTTGATGCAATGGCCTGCGATAACACCGCACAATATACAGAATGCCCCCAAATTGACCTTGCACCGACTGGACCTTTTAATGGCCCCTTAAACTGGCTCCCTACAGCCATGGACAACGCGACATTCATGCTCATATCTACACCCAACACATGATGAATTGCCTCTTGTATGTTCTCTAGTTTACCTTGATACCCAAAAAAGGGGCTCGCTGCATATGAAATAATTTTTGCGCTAATCACAGGATCTGATTCGATTAATTCCACAAGCTCACGAATATCGATGTCTTCCTGACCTTTCAATGCAATTAATTGGCTACCTACTTCGTGCATAACCGGCAAATCCTGGCTCTTTTTGAAGCTTGATTTAAGTTCTTCATTGGTTAATAGAGTATCACTTCCGTTCGTCATATAAACACCAATTTTTGTTGACTGAAATGTTGGTTATTAACTTAGAATCAATATAAATAAGTCATACCTGCGCGCTGTATCTCTATAGCGAATCGCAGCTCAGTGGCTTTAATAGAATCGGGCTTTTTGTAGTTAATTGCACAAATTTAACGTTAACTAGTTATCAGACAATCAGTTGTTGTTAGTTTCAAAGGGATATTTTTCTTGTGTGTGTAAAACGAAGATAGAGAAATACATTGAATCGTTATTGAGAATATACCTTTACTCAAAATCGTCCATTTTAGTCTTACTCATTTTCTATTGATTTTATGTGATCAAATCAGATTTCGCCTTAACGAAGCTCAATACTAATGACTGTCTTTACAGTCAGGACGAGAATGGCGATGCTTGTCTTTTTGTTCGTTTCTACGCCAGTTCAAAATCTACAGATAGATAAGAATACCCTTTTCATTTGCTTAAATTCCTCAGCTTTCAGTATTTGATTAGAAAGAGCAAATAATGCCTATTTAGTGAGCAAATGAATGGTCGCTTTGCAGAGTACTTATTAACTTTATAAGTTTTATACCGATATATATTGAGCTGAAAATCATAATTCTCAATTCTGTGAAGGATCACAAAGTATGAAGATATTAGGCTTTATGAAAAATCAACAACGAATTCTGCGTTTTATCTCAGGTGTTTTCGTTTGCCTGACTATTTCAATATTTCTTACGGCATGTAACCAAAAGGAATCCTTGTTACGAATCGCTTCTAATGTTTGGCCAGGTTATGAATTAATGTACTTAGCACGAGAGAGAAAATATTTTGATGAAAAAGAAATAAGACTCGTTGAAGTACCATCCGCTACGGCAGCAATTCAATCTTTGGCTGCAGGTAATATTGAAGGCGCAATGTTAACGTTGGACGAGGTATTAACCGCTCGTGCGGAGGGGTTGGAATTAGTTGTGGTTGCAGTTTTGGATAATTCTGTTGGAGCAGATGTCCTGATGGCATCCCCAACGATAAATGATTTATCTTCGTTAAAAGGTAAACGAATTGGGGTAGAGAAGTCTGCAGTGGGCGCAGTTATGCTAGATGCAGTATTACAAAAGGCCGAATTATCGGCAGACGACGTACAGTTGGTTTATATGACTGTAAACAAACATAAATCAGCCTATATCAATAAAAATGTTGATGCACTGGTCACCTTTGAACCAGTAAAAACGCAAGTAGCAAAAGCAGGCGCCAAACTACTATTTGATAGCTCACAAATTCCTGGCCGCATTATTGATGTATTGGCCGTATTGCCTGAAGCCATCAAGAATAACCCCAAGGCAATAGCAAAACTAATTGATAGTCATTTTAAGGCTAGAGCTGACTATATGGCAAAGCCTTTAGATGCATCTATTATTTTGTCAAAACGTTTACAGATCAATCCCGAAGAGGTGCCATCAAGTTACGAAGGTATCGAATTACCTGGTGTCAAGGAAAACAAAAGTATGTTGGCTGGCACTAATCCATTACTAAAAAATTCTGCTCAAGAATTAGTTACAGTAATGCAACGCGCCAAGTTGCTTCAAGGAGATATAACTCTAGATCATTTAATTGATAGCGCTTTCTTACCTAAATTATGAATTCGATCCACCCACGTTCGCTAAGTTTTTTGCTACCCGTAGGGTTTGCAGTAATAATGTTGTTGCTTATTGTCGTAACGATGACTAGTGCTCTTTATCAAGGCTATTCAGAAGTTAATGAGAAAGCCAAAGCAGATATTAAACGAGAAGTAGCGAAGATTTCACGTGCGTCTGAGCGCTTTCTTTTAACTGATCCTGATCTGCTTGAAGACGAAGTAACGCAAACTAGATCAGATCCAAGAGTTTCTTTTTCTGCGATAATTAATCATAAAGACGAAGTTTTATTTTCTACGAATTTTCAGTGGCGAAATATGTCAGCATTAGATAATTTCCCCTATTATAATTTTGACGTTGTATCTAAGGTAAAGAATAAAAAAAGAGCTAATGTTCAATGGATTGAAGATAAAAACGAATTGATTGCTTTGATGAGCTTTACTGAAGCTTCATCTAAACACGTCATTCGAAGTCAGTTCAAAGGGATAGTTATATTAGTTTATAATTTGTCCGAAACAAAAGAGAAAGTTTTTACACGTGTTTTAATTAGTCGATCTATAGATATCTTGGTTACTTTATTGATCACACTAATCCTTATATTTTTAGTTAGAGCTTATGTAACTAAACCTTTATCGAATTTGCAATACGCTGCTAAAAAATATTCAGAAGGAAATTTTTCTCACGAATTATCTTTAAAAGGCCCAGAAGAAGTCTCTGAATTAGCTCGTGCCTTTAATAAAATGGCGGAACAAGTCGATGTTTATGTCAATAAAATTGAATCAAAGAATTTGCATACAAGAACGATATTGGAGAATATTGTAGATGCCATTATTGCAATTAATCTCAAAGGGGAGATAACATCAATAAATTTCGCAGCAGAAGAAATGTTTGGTTACAGTAGAGAATCAATATTAGGAAAGAATATTTTGCAACTTATGCCTGACTCTTATAAAACAGCTCATTCAAATAGTTTGAAAAATTATCCTAATAGAAATAATAAAAATGAGTTGAAGAAAATACATGAGGTTGAAGGTATTAGAAGTAATGGTGAAGTTTTCCCGATTGAATTAGGCATAAATGAGATAGAAATTGATGGGACGAAATCTTTTATTGGAATAATACGTGACATTACGGAAAAGAAAAAAGTTGAGTTATTAAAAAATGAATTTATTTCAACGGTTAGTCACGAATTACGCACTCCACTAACGGCTCTAAATGGCGCGGTCAGCTTAATCGCCTCAGCTAAATTTGGCGAACTGAATGAAAAATCAGAGATGCTTATACAAACAGCTCAACGAAATGGAGATCGATTATTGAATTTGATTAACGATCTTTTGGACATGGAGAAAATATCAGCAGGAAAAATGCATTTTAATATGGAAGTGCATAACTTACAAACGATTATCGACGAATCATTGATCATTAATAGTGCTTATGCAAAGCGATTCAACACCAAATTCAATAAACAAGGCGAAATAAATCAACTTTTGGTAAAAGTAGACAACCAACGTTTGGAACAAGTGCTTTCAAATTTTTTATCAAACTCTTGTAAATTTACGAAGCCTGATACTGAGATAATCGTTTTTATTGATAAGAAAGATAACATAGTTCGAGTCAGTGTGACTGACCATGGGGATGGCATATCCGAAGCCTTTAAAGAAAAAATATTTCAGAAATTTTCCCAGGCAGACTCTGATGATAACCGGCGGACAGGAGGAACAGGACTGGGGTTAGCGATAAGCCGTGAGTTGATTAAACATATGGGTGGTCAAATTGGATTTGAGAGCACAGAAGGGCAGGGATCCACTTTCTATTTTGAATTTCCGATTTATTTTCCAGAATCCAGCAAGTCAAATTAGTGATTACGTTAACGGATATCGTGAACTCAGTTTTTTTGTTTAGTCAAGCAACTAATTGCCGAGCAAGGTGATCTAAATTTTCTTGCCATTGAATAATAATCTGTAACATTTCTTGTAATTCAAGCTCTTTCAAATCATATTTATCCAGTAAATGCAACGGTAAAACGTCGTCTGAAGCGTCACCAATGTCGACTGATTTTAACAATACATTAGCGATATAACTTATATGGCTGTAGACTTCATGTGGCCCAGAATAATCACTATTATGATGATTCTCAACAATTATGTGAAACTCTTCGGGCATGTCCCACGACTTCATTAACAAACTTCCTGCTTTCGTATGAGATACACCTAGAATATTTTGTTCCAAAACATCGAGAGACAACTCATCTTCGGATTCAACAGATTTATTAAACGTGCTGAAATTTTCAGAAAACATATGTCCAAGTGCCAAAAAACCAATATTGTGTAATAAGCTATAGAGATAAGCGGTTCCAGGTCTTAAACCAGGCTGATTTGAGATCTTTGAAGCAATGGATTGAGATAAAACTGCACAATATACCGAATGACTCCAAATAGACATTGCACCCACTGGTCCTTTAAGTGGCCCTTGAAACTGCTTGCCTACCGCCATTGCGAGTGCGATATTCATACTCATGTCCATGCCTAATACGTGATAAACGGCTTCTTGAACACTTTCTAACTTTCCCTGATACGAAAAAAAAGGGCTTGAAGCATAAGCCACGATTTTTGCGCTGATTACGGGGTCAGATTCAATTAAGCGTACCAATTCTTCCATTTCTACGCTTTCTTTTCCTTTTAATTCAATCAATTGACTACCTACCTCAGGCATAACGGGCAAACTGGGATTGTTATTAAAAGTTGATTCGAGTAATTCAGTCGTTAATAAATCCTTATTTTTACTTTTCATATAGATCGCCAGAGCTGGTTTTTAAGAATTAGTACAGTGATAAGTCAAATTGTATTACTTAGAATATTTCTATTCTAAGGCCATTTCATCCATAAAATAATATAACGAGTTCTCACCAATCTGCTTTAATAAATTAGCATATTTTGTGGTTTAGCACACAAAAGGCTTGTTAACTCGTTAACATTTTAAGCATAGACTAAAAAGACATATTTTCTATATTTAGCCTAATCATATAGCGCTCTAGATTCATCAATGTTAACCGCTAATAAAGAAATAGCCTCTAATGTATATTTGAGAGTTTATTGATTTGAATGCAAACCAGAACGATGATGTAATTTTTAATGAGCAAGTACGGTTGCTATATGCTGCTATGCCACTTTCCATTCTTGCATCATTGGTTAATGGCAGCATATTGGTTTATATTGAACGTTCGACTATTAAACTTGATGTATTAATCATTTGGTTAACATGCCTAATTCTGATAATTAGTCTGCGCGGAATCGCATACCTATTTTATAATAACTTACAATTTTGGCCTAAATCAGATCAGCGATGGAGTTATTTAAATACTAGCGGTGTGGTATTAATTTCAATAATTTGGGGTAGTACCAGTATTTTTCTTTTTCCTTCTTTATCGGTTTCACACCAAGCTTTTCTTGGTTTTATTATTGCTGGTATGAGTGCAGGTGCCATTAGCACATTATCTTATCAAAAACACACCGTACTCATATTTTTAACATGTGTTTTACCACCCTTGGCCACACGTTTTTTCCTAGTAGATACAGAGTTTGGTTATGCGATGGGAAGCATGGTGACACTTTATTATTTTATCGTCGTAAGCTTGGCAATAAAAAACTATAATAATACCTATAAAAATATAGAATTACGTTATCGCGCAGAAGAACAACAAAAAGCATTAGTACAAAGTGAAGAAAAATATCATACCATTTTTGATTCAGCACCTTTAGGCATATTGCATTATACAACTGAGGGAAAAATCACTTCAAAAAACAAGATGGCAACTGATTTAATTGAAGTAAAAGATGATGTCTTGATGAATATCAATTTGCTAAATGACATTCAAGACGATGATTTTAAATTCGCAATATCAAATTCTTTAATGGGGAAAATAGGGCAGTATAAAGGATCAACAAAAGCAATATTTAACGCTAGTGACAAACCTATCAGAATGTATTCTCGCGGCATACATGATACTCATGGGAAAATTTCCGGTGGTGTTGTTATTCTGGAAGATATTACAGAAGATAATCGTGTCGAGAGATTAAAGAATGAATTTATTTCCACGGTTAGCCATGAATTGCGGACACCTTTAACCGCGATTTTTGGATCGGTTGAACTTTTAAAAAATGCCAAATCTCAGTTTACTGAGTCTCAGTTTAATTCTTTGATTGCTATTGTTTCGCGAAACTCAGACCGCTTGCTTAATCTTGTTAACGATATTTTAGATATTGAGAAGATAAGCTCGGGTAAAATGAAATTTCTATTTGAAGATGTGGAGTTATCTGGACTACTGAAACAATCTATTATCGATAATCAACCCTATGCAGAAAAACATTGTGTAGAATACCGAATGGATGATTTTCCAAAGAATATCACGATAACAGTAGATAAAAATCGTTTTCAACAAGTTATGGCAAACTTACTCTCTAATGCTGCGAAATTTTCCCCTAAGACTTCACAAATTCAGGTGGGATTATATAAAAAAGATAATGTTGTCAGGATTTATGTAAAAGATAACGGGCCTGGGATACCACTAGAGTTTCAAAATCAAATTTTTGAAAAATTTACGCAAAACGATGCATCCGACACAAGAAAAGTTGGTGGAACTGGATTGGGACTCGCTATTAGTAAAGAAATTGTCGAAAGAATGAACGGACAGCTCGATTTCGAAACTGAGCTAGGGGAAGGATCTTTGTTTTATTTTGAGCTACCCATAACACAGTAATTTTCTTCATGTAATGAATTATTTAAATGAGGAATTTATAATGCCAATATATAATCCACCAATTTTGATATATCCTCATTAGACATTCTATCTTCGTGTGCTGGCATAATTTTACCGCCAGTCATCTCATTCCAATTACCTTTACCACCTTTCTTAATCTTATGAATTAGAAAAGCTTTAGCGCCTGGATCATTTTTATATTTTTTTGCTACCAATTTCCACGCTGGACCGACTACGGTCACTGAAACTGCGTGGCATCCCATACAGCCGCTATCTGCTGCAATGACTCTCGCATGACTGCTTGGATTTTTCTTGGATGCTTCGCGCATTGAATCACCCACATCACAAGAGGCTAAGAACGTTAAAATGATAAATACTGTGCTTAAGCGAAACATATTGATCTCTGTATATTGGTAAATCGTAATTATCGCGTTTTTTTGTTAATTTGCACAGTATTATCACTGCGAGATGATTTTAAACATGTCTATTAAAGCTGATATGATGTGATTATAATTAATCGCATTTATGAGACTATTACATGAAAAAGTCTAATGTCATTATTGGTTTAACCAATCCAAAGAGCCCTTCTAATGTTGGTTCGGTAATGCGCGCTGCAGGCTGTTTTCAGGTTGACTCCGTGCTTTATACCGGCGAACGTTATTCATTAGCTGCAAAATTTAATACTGACACAAAAAATATCGCTCGGCATATACCATTAGTTGGCGTTGATAATTTCATTGAAAATTTACCGGAGAATACACAAATTGTCTGTGTAGAATTAGTTGAAGGGGCTACATCGCTACCTGAGTTTCAACACCCTGAAAACGCAATTTATATTTTTGGCCCTGAAGATGGGACTATCAGTAACAAGATAATCGAAAAAGCACATTCTGTAGTCTATGTTCCTACAATTGGTTGCATGAACCTGGCTGCAATTGTGAATGTTGTTTTGTATGACAGACTATCCAAATCAAAGTTGGAAATTGCAGGTGATGCATTAATTCGTAAAAGTCGCGATATTAATAATAAAACCAAAGTTGTTTGTTAATATTTTTTACAGCTCTCATCTACATTTTTACTTCCAAGATTGTTCATTTTGGAGAAATACCCAGTACGATTCAAATTAGACAAAATAGCCGTCTGATAGTATTTTATGTATCGAATCGGTTATAAATCCACCAGATTCGACTGTTTTTTTAAAAAAATGCGGGGATTTTGTTGTTTCTAAGCTGATTTCTTTATGGATATGCCAAACAGACATGTAAAATACGCGGATTGAACGACCTCGTGGGTGGAAAATAGGACATTCTCCTAGATGAGCAATTCATTCTACGAAGAATTGATTTTATATAAATATTTAACAAAATTAAGGAGAGATCATGTCTTTGTTAATTGGTGATAATTTAGTTGTCAGTATGCATTATAAGTTAACCGATAGTGACGGAAATGTAATAGATAGTTCTGAAGGTGCAGAGCCTTTAGCATATTTACATGGTGCAGGTAATATTATTCCTGGATTAGAAAAAGCATTAGCCGGAAAAGTTGAAGGTGATTCTTTGCAAGTGCAGATTGAACCAGAAGAAGGTTATGGCGAAGTCATGCAAGAACTTATTCAAACGGTTGATAAAGGGATGTTTCAAGGTGTAGAGACCATTGAGCCAGGCATGGGATTTGAGTCTCAAGGACCTGATGGTTCAGTTCACCATATTGTGGTAAAGGAAGTGGAAGGCGATCAAGTAACTATCGATGGCAATCATCCTTTGGCTGGTGTGCAATTACATTTTGACGTTGAAATTATTGGCGTAAGGGTGCCCTCAGATGAAGAAGTTTCTCACGGGCATGCACATTAATCTTACTTGAATAAGAATGTTAGAATAACAAACAGCAGGTTTTTCACTGCTGTTTATTATTTCTTATTACAATAATCAAGCCTTTTTACTTTAACAACGGATCATCTTTGGGTAATTTCTTAGAATACCAAATAGCAAGTTTGTGGCGCATGGATTTTTGCGATACTTGGTCTTCTGGCATGGGCTGTATAATTTTATCGTGTACTAATAAACGGTAAATATATTCTATTTTTTCTTTCGCAGAATCTGTTGGCTCAAACTCAACAGCACCGCGCTCTTCACCATATTTAACACCCGCGAGAATGGCGGCTTTAACCAGTTCTGCTTCATGCTTTAGTTTTTTCATTTTTATAGCCTTTAATCAGAGTGATAATTGAAAGACAAAAAAAAGCCCGCTAGTGCGGGCTTTTTTCCGGATAACCGATAAGGTCTAACTTAAGCAGCTACAACATTGCTAGCTTGAAGTCCTTTAGGACCGTTTTCCACTTCATAGGTTACTTTTTGACCTTCAGCTAGGGTTTTGAAACCTGTGCTTTGAATTGCGTTGAAATGTACGAATACATCTGCGCCACCGTCGTCTTGAGTAATGAAGCCAAAACCTTTTGATTCGTTAAACCATTTTACAGTACCTGTAGCCATATTTATTTTCCACCTTAAAAATTAAAATTAGAGTGCGTACAGGTAATGAAACAAGGAATTCATGGGTGTAACACGTAGGCATTAACCGTAACTGCCGTTAACAAAATCTGTCGCTAAGCATACTATAGGAGAAACTTTTCCATTTTGCCAGAAATATAATTGATTTTTCAGTGAGATAAGAAAATTTTTTGTCAGAAATATCAATGTTTCCCCCTATTCAAGACCTATCGTGGGTAAATAATCGCATTTAAAGGGCTAAAGACTAGTGATTTAAGATTTTTCAAAGAGCATTTTCGCAAAGATAGGTTAATTTGAGCTAATATTATGCCTCCCCATTGAAATCAAGCGTATAAGTAATTGATATAAATAGCTATTATTGTTTTTTTGCCCAATAAAAATTAGCAGTAAATACCTTAACAATTTCAGCTCTTTACTCATTAACCGATTGGGTACCTGGTAAACGTTTATATGAATGAAAACCTCTACGCCATGCATGTTGATGCAAAGAAGGTAAAACAGGCAATATTTTATTTACTCAGTAATTCCGCAAGAATTTCGATTCGGCAAAAGTTCGAAGAAGTATGGGAACAACCAAACTAAACGGGAACAAGGCAGCAATATTCTAATTGTTGAAGACATCCCTGCAACGTGAGAATTGTTAGCAAGGATTCTTTATTGAAAAGGATCTAAAAATTCATATGCACGAACTGATAAAGTTGCCATGCAAACTGCCAAAAAAGATTTGCCTGACAGTGAAATACTAGATATTAATTTACCAAACCAAGATGGATGATGGTCGGTATTATCTGCATTAATGGTTAGTGATCAGCTATCTAGAATTCCTTATATTATTCTAACTACCAATGAAGATAATTCAAAAGATTGGCGTGCGCTGAGTGTAGCAGTTTTTTTAAATAAACCCATTAATCGCGATGATAAACTCATTTTAATAAAAAAATACTTGAGGGATGCAGAAAATTTTAACTAAATGAATTTTTTTCTTGTGAGTTAGATGAAAGATTATCGCAAAGTTTTAGTTAATATTAATCCGAGAGTCTTGTTGAATATATGTTTACTCCTCTTGGCAAGTAAATATCGTTGTTTAAAAAATCAGATATTCACTTTTTTGTAAAACGAATTTTTTGATTTTTGCTACTAATATTGCACCTGGAATACAATATTATTTTAAGGCTTAATTGATACTGAATGAATCTTACATTGTAATCGAGTATGTAATAACAAGAGCATTAATTGAAGCCTGTGGCAACGGTAAAAAAATAGTCAACTCTAATATTTGAAATTATTTCTTAATATGTCCACATCAACTAATTATTCCTCATCATTTCCAATGTAATAGTTCAAAATAAGAACATTAAACTTACTTGATTAACATCTAATTCATTTAAAACAAGTATCCTACC
>Ga0316207_10000799_pt1 | contig 44707 bp, 25 predicted proteins | sample 6weekpyrite_MG_FD_204943 | JGI IMG/M metagenome (GOLD analysis project Ga0316207, IMG submission 204943) | Microbial mat bacterial communities from mineral coupon in-situ incubated in ocean water Damariscotta River, Maine, United States -... | ecosystem: Environmental > Aquatic > Marine >... | reverse complement strand
CCCAGTCTTACGTGATATCGAACCATCTCTCCAACTTCAATCTCCCCATGACAGCCATCACAGAGTGTACCTGAGTCTAGTACTAATTCCTCAAACCCGTCAACTGGCACTTCAACTCCATTAATTACTTTATTCCATGGTTTATCTTTAACTATGTCTGGTCTGAAAGACTCTTCTATTTCTCTCCAACGCAGAATAAGGTGCTCAGGAATATTATGTTTGCGTAAACAACTCATCATAATATCTTCACGATAATCAAATAGCTCATCAGAAATGACCATCCAGTGATGCGCATTTCTTGGCCTGTCTCCTATGTATACTTTTTCACCTGTGAATATCTGACGTAAAAAAAGGTATACTTTTTCAATAGACCTTTGCATGGTTATACCTGTAAAAAAAGGTGATAACCTATCATCTTTATAGACAATATTATAAAAATCAGTAAGAATCCTGGTTAACTTTTTCCCCTGCTCGAGCGCTTCCCAGATCTCAGCATCTGGCTCAGGGTAGCTGACTTCACTATATACACCTGTTGATGATTCCTCGTTATCCGTATTTCGATTGATATATTTTGCATTTGTTTCTGATCTGTTTTTTCTTAAGTCTTTCATGTCAAATGAATCTGAAAAAACCCTGTCACTTGCTACCCCAAGAGAGGTAACATAGAAATTGATATTAGAGACCATGGCATTGGAGCCCGCAAGATAAACTAACCAGTCTTTAAAATCTATATATTTATCTTCAATGATATGCCTGGCTGAATCTGAATAGATTCCACTACTGGAACTGGCACCTGGTACACATGGATAATAATTAATATTGCTATTTTTCTGTGCAATTTCTGTTAATACACCATGTAAATACAAATCATTTATACTACCTGCCTCATGAAATAGATGTATCTCTCCCTTATGTTTATTCTCCATCGCATCACGTAAAATACCAATTAGTGGGGCAACACCAGTTCCTGTACCAACCATCAGGATAGATGAATTATTATTACCCTGCTGATAAAAACAATGTCCATTAGGACCCTGGATATCGATTAAATCCTCTTCCTGCAAATCATTAAATATCCACTGACTCAGCTCACCGTTTTTCATAAGCTGTACATGCAACTCAAGATAATAATCATTCGCCTGACAACTCGCCAGCGAGTAGCTTCTCACAACCCCTCCATCTGGCTTGCAAATATTAATAAACTGTCCTGGCCTATACTCTGTAATCTTGTCACTTTCAATAAGTAATTTACAAACAGTATCTGACAGAAATTCTTTTTTATAAACCATGGCGCTAGAAAACAATTCATGTCGATCAATTTCAGAAATTTCCAAATCATTAACAGGCTTACAGATGCAGGGCAGAAAATAGTTTTTTGATATATATAATTTTTTTAAACTTTTTTGTGCTTCATCAGGAAGTGAGCCTTTGTCACATTTAAGCATACAGACCTGACAACTACCCTTACGACAGGAAAATGATAACTCTACCCCCTGCCTATGTAAGGCTTCCAGTACGGTTTCATTATTGCGACAGTGATAGTCTATATTATTAAGCCTGATTCTATGCATAGTCATTATAGCTTCGGTTAAATTTCTTATATAACAAGGACTTCCAGTCTACTTTCTGATCTCTACCCGTAATTATAGTCGAAACAATCATTAAAACTGTGGGGAAAAACCTTTAAAAAGGAGCAAGCATAAACGAGAAGAGATTTAAAAAAGTATTCAGTTTCAAAATGTGATAAATACTGCGTAGTTACCTGAAAATATTAATCTCCCCCAACCCCTCTTTTGCAAAGAGGGGGAGGTTTTATCTTTAAGTAATGAACGGCTTAACTAGTTAACGCTTTAACCCCGGATCTAAAGTTGCTAACAGGCTTAATAATAAAAACTTGATATCTTTTCGGTTTCTTGCATCAACTTCAAATATAGGAACGCTCATATCCATATCACGTAATTTTTTATGAAAAGTATAAAGTCCGGGTCTGGAGTTTACATCCATTCGTGCCACACCTATAACCACTGCATTGTTTTCAATGAATGGTTTAAAGGCATTTAGAAAAAACTCCAGATCCGCTAATGGGTCTTCACGGGCATTATCAATCATTAACACCAAGCCTAAGCCACCCACAGTCAGGATATCCCACATAAAACTAAATCGTTCCTGACCCGGCGTACCATATAAATGAAACTTAACGCCATTATCAAGATTTAAAACCCCGTAATCCATGGCAACAGTGGTATTCGATTTTCTAAGCTTAACTTCATCTGTCGCATTCGCTTCTGTATTAACAACGGGGATATCGCTAATACTGGAAATAGCCGTTGTTTTTCCCGCACCGACAGGACCTGTAAATATTATTTTATGCTCCATAATAAACCTCTCAATTATATGCGTGATATTTTCTGCAGTAATAAACCTAACAGGGCCTGATTACGATGTGGTTTTAAAACCGGTTCTTTCGCAACCCTGTTAACCGCTCGTGCCAGCCCGGCACAGTGAGCCGCACTGTAGAACTGATAGATCTCTTCTTTATCTACTTTCAGAAAATGTCGCGCAAGGGTAATTGAGGTGGGACAGCTCGACAAAAGAGAGGCTATACGCATCGAATTTTCCGTGCCAGGCAATCGAGTCAGGTTTGGCCAATGCATAAGTTCAACCACATCATGTCGCAAACAACCTTCCAGCAGCCTTCCACTTGATGCATAAAACCCGCTCATCCACATTAGTTCGTCTATATTGCGTCCGGTGTCATCTGTCACAATATCTTTATCACCCAACACAGATACCTTGAAACCGGTTGCTTCGGTAGCACAAAAAGCCTCAAGATCTTCCGTATTATTAAAGTACTCCCCAATTGAGGGTAGAACGGTAATGCTGCCATTACCTGCCAAGCTAATATGGATGTTTTGCCTGTTGTTAACAGCTCGTTTGACAATATTTATCAAATAATCGTCAGCTGAAAAGGTCTGGTCTTCAGATATGTGATCTACTGGTTCTTCTACAATCATGAATGTCCTTAAACTCAATTTAATAAAAATAAAACTATTTCGCAGGATATGAAGAAACCTGAGAAAACTAAAAAGGCACTAAGCCCCCAAGCTATATTTTTTATCATTTAAGTACCAGGAATGCCCCAAAAGAGGGTTACTACAAACAGGGCTTTCATCTAGCATGGAACAAAGTATGGACTAGTTGGTATGAACTGTCAATTTAATCATTATAATCATTTTCGTCATTTTACAAATAAATAACCTGCATACAACTGACTAATTCACTATATAACTGATTTAATTAGAAAAATTTAATTGAGAAATTTATCTTCGAACCCATAAATAAATTGAAAAAATGACAAAATTGATGACTGCAATGGTAATTGATTACCATAATCACCACATGCCAGGCACTGCTAAAGTAGGCTGGGGACGCCTGACTAAGGCCATCACCCACATGCAGGCAGGTACCATGCCACCGGTGAGGGCTCTACGGCAGCATATAATTTATGGCAGCAGACATTTGCAATTTATGCCTCTGGCAGAATGAAATATTCGTTAATTACACTACAACCAGTCCACCGTACGCTGTTTACGTTTACGCTCTTCTTCTTCATCAATCGCACTACGTGCGCCACGTTTAAATGCCCAGCCATCTTTGGTGCGGACCAGTAGCGGAACATCTGGTATTAATGACCTTGTACTTTCTTCAGTACGCTCCTCCTCACTATATTCCGTCAGGAAGTCGGGCCTGTCGACAATTAACAACTGACTGTCTTCCTCCTCACCCGTTAAGGCGGTAGCCTGTGCATCGGCACTATTCGTAATTGTGGTTGACTGCCCCTGTGCCGCTGCTTCCAGACGATCAGCCAGTACATCAATCACATTACCGGCATCCGGGCCACTAATAAATGAGCGATTGATATTATTGATGTAGGCCTTATCCGCCCCCAATGAAACACTAATCGAACCTCCGGTTGCTACATCCAGGGTAATGGGCTCTCTGCTTGATGAACCGATGCGGTCACCCGCAACCAGGCTTGTCTGGCCAGCAAAAATGTTAACCGGCGCCTCCAGTAAATTGGTAAATGAACCATAAATACTGAGAATATCAACAGAGGCGCTCAAATTAACTTCCCCTTCCCCCGCATCCAGTTCGGCTAATCCAATTGAGCCATCATTGGCAGCGTAATCGACTGTACCTCCTGGGGTACGACTACTGGCTGTATTTGCCATGGTTATAGAGCTGGCTGAAACCAGGCTGATATTTCCCGCATTACTGCTGAGTGTTTGGGCCTGTATTATCTCTCCTGCCGTTAGACTTAAGTTGCCATTTACAGCAATACTCTCAAGCAGATTAAGCTGGCTTTGACTCGTAACACCTAAACTTGCCAGCGCTGTAGACTGCCCCATGCTACCCAGCGATATTTCCCCGAGACCCGCGATCAAAACCAGATTGAAGTTTCCATCAACACTTGCGCCACTCAAGTTAAGTGAACCATCTGTCAGTGTGGTATCCAGGCTAACATCATTGCTTAAATTGATATTACTCGCCGCAGACAAATCGATACCGTCAACACCCTGGCTAGTAATATCTCCATTTAAATCTGTACTACCTGTCCCTGTTACTATGAGGGATGCCAGGGCATCTACCTGCCCCATATCAGCTAACTGGATATTGCCATTGCCACTGTTGATATTTAGTACAAAGTTTCCATCCACTGCTCCACCAGTCAGCTTCACTTCCCCATCACCCGTGGACGTATCTAAGGTGATATCGGTAGTCATTAAAACAGAACGGGCAGCACTGAGGTCTATACCAGCTGTACCCTGGGTACTTATGTCCGCACCGAGTGTAGTAATACCATCACCAATAATCGTCAGTGAGGCAAGCGGGTCATTCTGGCCAACCGGGCCCAGCAATAATGTTCCCAGATTCCCGGTATCAATGGTCAATGCAAAATTACCATCCACCGCACCTCCATCCAGTGTAATAGCACCCCCAGTAGTTTCACTGGTTAAAATAACATCGCCAATTAAATCAATATTCTTCGCATGGGTCAGGTTGATACCATCCGGGCCCTGGGTAGTAATATTGCCTGCCAGATAAGTTTGACCCGTGGCATTTACAGTAAGTGAGGAAAGTGAATTTGCCTGACCCATAGTGCCCAGGGTGCTTGTGCCGTTAGCCGCGTTAATGATGAGTGCAAAGGGACCATCAATATGACTACCCCCTAAATTAATCGCGCCATTATTCACACTACTATCAATTGTTATATTGTCACCTAGCAAAATATTAACCAGGCCACTTAAATCCAGTCCAGTAGAACCCTGAGTTGTAATGTTGCCATTCAATAAACTTTGACCACTGCCTGTTGCGGTTAATGACTTTAAAGCCGTAGACTGACCCACACCACCCAGGGCTACACCTCCAGTGCCGGCATTAATCACGAGTGAGACTTCCCCCTCAAGAGAAGTCTCACTCAGATCAACATCACCATCAGTTGTTATACTGGAACCTATTTGTGTTTCAGCACCGATAATCGATAACCCTGTCAAAGCCACACTTTCACCCACACTTCCCAGAAACACATTTCCCGCACCCGCATTCAGCGCTAATTGAAAGGGGCCGTTTACATCAACACCGAAAAGATTAATCAGACCATCATTGGTGGAGCTATCTATTTCACTGTCACTCAAAAGCACAAGTGTATTCACATTCGCCAGGTCAATATCACCCTGGGTCATAATACTGCCATTTAAATTCACCGTGCCCGTAGTGGTAATATCAAGCCCCGCCAGGGGTATAAGCTGACCAATATCACCAAAGGTGACCGGGCCATTACCACTCAATATGGTCAGTATCTGGTTACCATCCAGTGAACCCCCATTAAGTATAACAGTGCCATTGCCCCCGCGGGTATCCATAATGACATCTGCACCCAGACTCACCGTGGCAACCGTAGAAAAATCTATAATGCCATCGATGCTTAGGTCACCGAGAAGATTTAGCTGACTGCTATCAACGATTAATGCACCACTGCCATTAACAACATCAAGGCTAACGCCAGCATTCGCCTGTAATGTCAGCTCACCACTCCCGCTAACAGGGCTGGTACTTAAATCGATTGAACCCGTACCACTATTCATAAGCACATTGGCATTCAGGATAATACTATCCGCACCGGTCAGGTCGATATTATCCGCAGTGTAGATATTGCCCCCCAAACTGGTCGGCCCACTGCTGGTGACACTTAGTGAAGTTAGGGGTGTAGCTAATGTTCCAATGCCATCCAGAGTTGCCGCGCCCCCGTTAGCCAGAATAGTCAAAGCGCCGTTTCCGGTAACCGGTACGCCCGAAAGATTAACCGCCCCGGCACTGTCAATGATGACATTACTGTTTAATACCATATTGGTACCATTACTGAAATCCACATCACCCGCGGTGGTACTGACATTACCTCCCAAATTGATCTGCCCCGCCGTGTCTACAACCAGGGTGGCCAGATCGGTATTTTTACCGCTCGAGCCCAGAGACACCTCACCACTACCGGCCAGGATAATCAGGTCACCATCGGTCACCCCACTGCTAAAATTCACCGCTCCATTACCCGCTCGTGTATCCAGTGTAATAGCGCCACTCAAACTCAGGGTTGTTGCAGCAGACATGTCAATACCACTTAAACCCGCGAGCCGAACATCACCTGTCAGCAGGGTTTGTCCAGTGCTATTTATGGAGAGGCTGGATAACATAGCGCTGGTACCCACCTCGCTCAGGGTAATTGCGCCACCGCCGGTAAGCAGGTCCAGGCTGTAGAAACCACTGTTATCACCATTAATATTTAATGCACTGAAATCCAGTGCACCATTTCCACCACTGGTATTAATGATGGTATCGGCAAAGAGTTCTAACTGGTTAGTGCTTAATGATATATCACCTCGGGTAACCAGCTCCCCACCAATGCTAACCAGGCCATCACCATTATTAATTTCCAAACCACTCAAGGCCAGGGTGGTGCCCACATCAGACAGGATAATGTCACTGTTATTCAGCGCCGCATTAATGGTTAATTTATAAAGATTTGACTGGCTTGGGTCACTGTTTACCGCTATATCACTCAGATCAACCAGCCCGGTACCGTTATGAATAATGGTGAAGTCTCCATCGAGTACAATGCCATCACCGGAGGTCGCAGCTAAAATCAAAGAGCCCCCTGAGGTAAGCTCACCTCCGCTCCCCATAGTAATATTGTCATTACCATCGGGTGTGTCGTTGGCATCCGCATCAAGAATGAGATCCCCCGTTGTTGTCAGGTTTGCATTAACAAAAATACCATTGTCTGCAAGGGCGGTAAGGTTATTAAAAACAACAGGGGCCCCCATTGAAATTTCATTACCCGACTGTAAAACAATGGCCCCAATATCAACCAGTGCCGGGTTACTTGCATCAATGTTTCGAACAAACACATCCAGCGGAGATGAAAGCGTTAAGGTCTCTGTGGTAATCCTTCTCAGCTCGGCTTCTGATATATCCAGTGCTGAAGTGTTCGTATCTGTCGATCTAAGGTCTAGCCCTGAGGTTCCATTTATGACAACTGAACCAAGACCTGTACCCGTGTTCAAAGCTCCATTTGTGGTATTTAAATCAAAGTCCCCTGCATCAATTCCAATAGCATAGCCCTGGGCAGTAATCGCATTACGAATCTCAACTCCATTGGAGATGATATTAATATCACCCTGTGAATCTACTGCACCAAAAATAAACGTGTTACCACTGGTAGTCACATCAAGCCCAGTCAAAGGTGAGCTTTGCCCAACATTTCCAATATATACACGACCTGTGCCTGCATTCAGGGTTAAAGAATAATTACCGTCTATAGAAGACAAACTACTTGTATTGGTTAAATCGAGATAATTAAATGAGCCGGGTAGACTTGTATCAATAATAACATCATTGCTTAATACAATACTTGGCGTTTCAATAGCAGCCAGGTCAAGTCCTATCGCCGTAATATCACCACTAAGATCAATTTCACCCGTCGTATTCACCAGAAGAAAATTAATCGGATTTGTTTGACCTATATTTCCTAACTTAACATTTCCATTAATGTCATTGAACGAAGTGTCCTGGCCAAAGCGTAAACGTGAATCATCACCAATGATACCTTCATTGATGTCGGTTGCAGAAAAATCATAGTCAACCATTGTTGTGACCAGGTTTACAAAGTCATAAATATAGGTATTGGGAGCAACAATAGTGAATATTTCAGGGCCACTAAAATCATATCTGTCACCATAAAAATGTACATCGTTTACGCTAGAGAGAATGAGTTCACCCGTTGTAATATACCCCAATTCGGTATTATCTATTTCTAAAGCACCATTTGATCCAGAACCTAACCTGATACCACCCGCTATATCACTTATTGTTGTGGTCGCCGTTCCACTATTGATAGTACCTGTAAGATAAAAATCACTAGCTGTAATGTTCACGAGACCACCATCTCCCAACGCCGTACTCGTATCAACGCTACCGTTGAGAGAACTTCCATTATTAAGAATTTCTAGACGATTTACACTGTCCAGTAAAACCTGACCGCCGTCTGTAACAATTGCCCCACGAATATAGTTTATGTTATCTGAACTGATAGTGACGTTTCCGCCATTACCCGCCAAGCCGGAATCGGTGGTGTTTATTTTACCGTTATAAGTCGTATCATCATTTATATATACATAGGAACCTGCATCTATAACAACATTACCACCCTCACTCGTTAGGCTATCCCTAATCGCAACATGACTGGATGCTCCCGTTGTAATGATATTGATATTACCTCCAGCCGTTTGCACAGGCCCCCTTAAATCAACCGTTCTGGTAGTATCAACGATCAACCCACCCGGACCCATAATATCTATCGCCGCGTTACCAAACAATCCAAACCCATTGAAAATAGAGGCAGTAGATTTATTAAAAGTTGATGTCATACCTGAAAAACTGATATCACCCGTTGTTTCAATTGCCTCGAAAGGACTAAATTCTCCTGTTGTGTTAACGGTTAGTAAATCGATAGCTTGAACCTGACCGACTTGAGCAAGCTTTACTGTCCCCCCACCGGCATTAATCGTTAAGCTTCCAGAATTAAGCACATCACCATTAATCGCGGTATTAAAAGTTGATGCATTATCACTAAACAGGATATTGCCATCATCACTCGTGGTTTCTAATATAACCGTTGCACCATCGGCAATAATCACATCACCATTGCCATTGGTTCCAATGTTGGCGAAGTTAAGCCCGCCATTGGTGTAAATGCTGCCATACAAGGTAAGATCATTTCCGTTGCCGGTATTTAACGAAAGCCCACCTAAGGATGCCCCACTTGTGCCAACATCACCGAGAAAAATATGACCATTGGTTGCATTATTTGCAACTAAACTAAGCGAGCCACTACCACTAATTGCACTGCTTATAATCCCATCTGCAAAAATGATATCTTCAGTATTTGATGTGATTGTAATCAAACCTACGGAGGCAAGTGAGGTACCACCTGTGACACCAGCAAAATCAGCATTACCTGATGTGGTGACATTGCCATTGAGTGTTAATACGCCACTGGTATTAACATCTAGGGAAGTTAAGGAATTAACCGTTGATAAACTAATATTTCCCGTGCCCGCATTAAGAACCAGTGAATTGCCGCCGCTTAAGGTGTTATTAAACAAAATATCACCCGCACCGGACCCGGTTGATAATGAAATTCCCGCACCGATTGATACCAGCCCATTCAGGGTTATCGTACTATCCGCAGTTGTGATGCCATTATTAAGTATTAAGCTGCCACTCGAAGCGCTTAATGTCACGCTACCACTGTTTGTGTTTATACCCGTAACACCATCGACCGTTGTCGCTGTAAAACCATTACTGTCGGTAAACTGGATATTGCCGGTTGAGGTATTAATGGCCAGGTTAGTAACATTATTGGCCTGGGTGAGTGTTACCGCACCCGCGGCTTCTATCGCCAGGCCCGTTTCAGTGAGGGTAGCAGCAGCGTCTTGACTGACCGTGCCCCCGGTAACCAGGTGAAGCGTTGAAACATTTCCAGCGTTAATTGCCGAGCTTATGCTAATGGCACCCGCCGCGGTATCGCCGATGATTAAAGTGCCTGCATTAATATTATCCAGTTCCGTATCTGATAATTCCAGGGTATTGATTGCAGCCCCACCGGTGGACCCCAGGTCGATTGAATCCGATGTCAGGGAATTAAGGGTGACGCTTCCAGTTAAGGCAGTAAGGTCACCGAGAAAATTCATCTTGTCCGCTGTCACGATGATATTGTTCGCGGTGGTTTCAACATCAGCACCACTGGCAACGGTAAAAAGTTTATCGTCTTCCGATAAGGTAATATTGATGAGTCCCGTCGCTTCTATATCATTTATTGCAGTTGTATTGGTAACTGAAAGATCACCCGTGGTTGCCGTTAAGGTAACGCTTCCGCTATTTGTATCAATTCCCGTTATGCTATCAACCGTTGTTACTGAAAAACCATTACTGTCAGTAAACTGGATATTTCCTGTTGATGTATTTATCGCCAGGTTATCAACATCATTCGCCTGTGTAAGGCTGACCGCACCCGCAGCTTCAATCGCAAGGCTCGTTTCCGTTAAGGTATTCGTTTGCCCAACGGTACCACCGGTAACCAGATGAAGCATTAAGGTGTTGGCCGCATTGATTGCGGAACTAATACTAATCGCCCCCGCTGAGGCATCCCCAATAATTAATGTCCCGGCTGTAACCCTGTCCAGCTCCCCATCAGACAGTTCTAATGTGTTTGCCGTTGAATCCCCGGTGGCTCCCAAATTAATCGCATCCGTTGTTCGAGGATTCAGGGTCACGTTTTGAGTGTTAGCGGTAAGATTTCCAATAAGGTTCATTTTATCCGCAGTAACCACGATACCACCCGAAGTGGTTTCAACATCTGCATTACTGCCAACTGTGAAAAGCGCATCATCTCCCGACAGTGTGATAGCAATCCCAGTAGTCGCATCAATATCATTTGTGGCAGTTGTATTCGAGACTAATAGAGTCCCCGTTGTTGCGGTTAATGAAACACTACCCACATCCGTATCTATACCTGTAATGCTATCGACTGTATCAACAGTAAAACCATCGCTGTCGGTAAACTGGATATCCCCTGTTGATGTATTTATCGCCAGGCTATCAACATCATTGGCCTGGGTGAGTGTTACCGCATCCGCGGCTTCAATAGCCAGGTTGGTTTCAGTGAGCGTATTAGACTGACCAACAGTACTACCGGTAACCAGATGTAATGTAGAAATCCCCCCCGCATTAATTGCTGAACTTATCGTAATTGCACCAGCCGAGGTATTACCAATGGTTAACACGCCCGTTGTAAAAATGCTATCCAGATTATTATCTGTCAGACCAAAATTAGTATCCGCACCCAGAGTGATTGCCGTACCAGATGTGGGAGTCAGGGTGATTGCGGCATCACCACTGTTCAAGTTAAAAGGTGCAGTGCCGCCATTTAAATCTATATCAGCCGCACTGATTGAAATAGTGCCATTGGTCGTACCTGTTGTATTTATCGTTTCTCCATTATTACCCACGGTTACAGTACCGGTATGATTTAGAGAAACTATTCCACCATCGGTATTTATGACTGAATTCGCCGGATTATCAAAATCAAAATTAACACCACTACTAGTGAAACTACCGCCATTAGTATCAATATTACTATCAATAATAATGTTTCCACCAGTGGCACCGTTAACAGCGGTGCCCCCATTATTATTATCTGAGTCAGCTGTTAGCACTAAATCCAACATGCGTGTTCCCGCATTTGTTACAGATATGCCACCACCAGTTGAATCTAGCGTAATATCATTATGCGCTGTGAGGGTCAGCGAAACAGCTGTAACACTATCACCCAATGCCATATTCTCAAGACCTGAATTTACGGTGATGTCCCCCGCCGTCGCATCATCGGTACCCGATGTATTTATAATGACAGAAGTGCCACTTGCCAGAGCCGTAACAATAGTGTCACTATCTATTTGAGAACTGTTAAAAGTGCCACCTGCAGAAGCGTCAACACCCGTGCCTGATACAATCTCTACAGCATTGGGATCAAGTAACCAGGTACCACTTGAACCATTAGGTGCACTCGCATTGGCCGCACCACCAATTTCAAGGAACTGCTTGCCTGAGGTTTCAATAAAACCACCATTACCTGAAGTAGCGCCCCCCTGAGCTGTGATATTTCCAGACCCTGAAACAGTGGCTGTATCATCTGCCCAAACAATCACCCTGCCCCCATCACCATTGACATTAGCATTTGCGTTGATAGATGAATTTTCATTTACATAAACCATTTCAGCGTTTTGAATAGCCGTATTGTTACCCTGATAATCCCCCCCCACCAACACAGTTCCACCACCACTATCACCCGAAGCATCGATACTCGCATTTTCAAGTAAGGCAACATCATCACCCAGCACCTGTACATTACCTCCGTTATCACCTGGAGTTTGCCCAGCAACATTAATGCTGCCACTGTGTAATGTATTTCCACCCAGACCCGAAAGGCGCACCACACCGCCAACATTTTCAATGCGACCGGCTTCAATAATCCCTTCATTATTAACCGCATTATCAAACACCCGGCTTGCCACGCGAGCCGTTAATAAAACCTCACCACCCTGTGCACTTAATGTGCCACTGTTATTCACCGCGTCACTGATACCCGCGGCATTTTCCAGTACGGCTTCATCCACGCTAAACCGCATCAGGCCATCACCATCAAAATCGATTGTGACCTGCTTACCTGCTACTAAATTAATTTGACCATAGTCGGCAATAATGAAACCTTCATTCGAAACAGTGCCGCCAAGAAGACTGATTGAACCCCCGGTCGCCGCCTGCAACAAGCCGTGGTTAACCACCACACCCGTTGCCTGATCGGCAAGGGCGCTGAATTGATAATTACCCTGCATGAAGTCATCGGTATTGATATTAATACCACTGGCAATCAGTGCCCCCACATTAACTTCAGCGGTTTTACTAAAAAACATACCATTCGGGTTGCTAAGAATGACTCGACCATTAGCCTGAATCGAACCAAAAATCTGGCTCGGGTTCTGGTCAAGAATGCGATTCAAAGCAGTGGAAGTTGTTGAGGGTTGTAGAAAGCGCACCATCTCCTGGGCACCGACATTAAAGCTCTGCCAGTCGATGGCAAGATTATGAGTTTGCTGCTGAATCTGGGTTGTGTTTCCTGAGGTGCTTATAACGCCTTGCCCACCGGTAACATGCCCACCCTGGGGTTGTGCCATTGTCAGACTAATAAATAGTAGGGCACATAAACCTGTTATCAATGTAGTGCCAGTTAAATTTATCTGTAATTTTTTATTTTTCATAGCAACTTCTATAACTAGTCTGGTTAATGGATACACACAAATTATGTTCTGTGTATAACTGTCTAATACAATCAATTAAATTCAGCCAGCTTATGACCCGGCAACACACCCACTCACTATGTCACTGCCTGTATATTTACATTAAAAGTGATAGCCCAATTTAAAAAAGTACTGCAAGCTCTGTTCATTTGAAGGCTCTTCACTGCTTAGCGCCCTGGAAATATCCAGCCTTGCTTCGAACTCAGCATTATGTGGAGAAATTTGTACCGCAGCACCAACTCCCGACAGGTTTACGGAAGCCGCATCATTTGTCAGAGGCTCATTCACCTCACCTTTGGCATAATCTAAAAACACTGATAACTGTAGTCCCTGTAGCCAGTTTGCACCCTCCGTATCAACCGCTCTGGCGATCCATTCAGCAGAAAAAAAAGTCGTTGAATCGACTAATTTCTCAGAACTTGGATAGGCTCGAACGCTATTAGGGCCACCCAGTGGAAATTGCTCAAGTGAAGTCAGTAAATCTTTTGAGTACTGCATGGTCAAGCGCAACATAAGTGACTGGTTTTTAAATGTGTCACTGGATGTAATCGATTTAATCGGTTGCACCCGAACATAGTTTACAAGCAGCTTATCGAAATCACCTCCAGCCCGATTTCCTGATGAACCCTGACGACTGGAGTTACCATTACCATTTTCATCCATAGAGCCTAAAAAATCAGGCAAGCCCTGACTGTATTGAAAAATACCCTGGTTATAACCACCGAGTACCTTATCAGAATAAGTAAAATCCACTGAAGCACTAAGTACCGTTAAAATATCTTCTCCTATGCTTTGTATAGACTGGGTACTTTCTGCATTTTTTTTACTAAGATCAAGACTGAAACCATAATTACGATCACGACTACGCTGAATATTTTTTCTCAGAAAAACATTTGTAATATCCGAAGTGCCCTCAACATCTAACTCCGCGAGAAACTGCCCTACAACAAAAGCATTATTACTATAGCCAAACCCTGTTGAGTAAGAAGAATTCAAAAAAGGTCGTTCATAATAAAAAGAATAATAAGTACTATTCGTGGGGTTGACTGTTTGTAATATATTAAGATTCAAACTATCGGCACTGTGCGTTAAGTTATTGCCATGTATGCGCAGCATGGTCCGGTATAAACCCGTAGATTCGGTTCCCGCATTGTCAAAGGTCAGGTAATTTTCAAATTTTTTCTCACTCAGAGCTTTAATAATCAGAGTAGTTTTCCCCGCTTCAGCTCCAGGCTGGAACAAACCACTGACTTTAAGGCCGGGATAGTCATCAATTAACAATAATGATGATTCCATTGTGTCACTTAAAACGGGTTTACCAAGTTGAGGCTTAAAAAATTCTGCCAGCTGTTTATCTGAATAAAGTTTATTACCCTGAAATTCAACCTTATCCAGAATGCCTTCAATAATATTAATCTCCACCGTATCATTTCTCACATCCTGTTCGGGAATAAAAGCCCGTGCCAGAAAAAAGCCACGTTGGCGATAATACTGGGTCAGGGCGTCAGTAACTTTTCTAAATTCTAAAATGGAAAACCCATCTGTTTGAGAACTGCGTATTTCTTCTACAAGTTTTAAAATTTTCTCACGACTAATATCCTTTTCAGGCCTTTCAACAATACCATTGATAATAAATTGTTTAACAGCAATTCGGGGGGCCTTTTCCGGTGTATTTTTAGTAACACCTCCTGGATAAACAAAGTTCTCCCGGCCCAGTTTCTGGGCTTCTTCTGAGCTTATATTTTCATCTTTTTCAGTTTCAGCATAAGCATTTGAAAAACCACATAATACACAAACATAAATAATCACCAGGCGGTAAGACACGTGGCCCATGAAAACAGACCGTAGATTTTTTAAAGCTGAAACCAACAGGGGGTTAACTACCTTTATCACAATATTTCTTTTTATTTGTTAAATTAAAAAAAGTATGAAATAAGAAAAAAATACTTATTTCATAATCATCACTTTTACCTGTGCCGGTGCAATTGTTGCCCCGGGCACATTCAGGCTCATGCCATTTTGACCTGTCATACTGGTCATTTTAGTTGCTGGGCTTCCACCAATTAAGGTAGTAAAAGCTCCCATATTATGACGACATGGCCCCATAACCATACCGGACATGACTCCCATATTTACACCTGCATTATCACCATTACTCATGGGAATTGTGGTATTCATATTGTGAGCCGGACCACCACTGAACAACACCTTTAAGGCAGCCGTTGGTGGCAAAGCTGTTGGCCCCATAGCAGTATTAGGATAGGGAATTGGTGTGGGTATAGGACCTGCTGGAGAAGGTATAGGTGTCAGGCAAACATCAGGTGCCGCCATATTCATTCCACCTATCTGGCAATTAGCAAACATAATAATTTCCTTTGATATTTCACGGTCTAAGAACGTGGTTTTTAATTTGTTATAAATTTCAGAACACTGAATAAAAAACAGCTCAGCCTATGTGGACACGCTCACCATCAATCTTTACATCCTGTTCTGCTGTTACCATGGTCTGTTTTGAGCGCACAGAAAATAATTTCTTAACTGAAGTTATCATCTGTCCAGCTTCAATTTTTTCAAGAACCTCAACTGCACGAAAACAATTCTTAACACGTTGCATAATCAAGCCAGCTACGGTTGTAACCGAATGCGCAATAACATTAATTTCATTTACCGTTGAATCTAAGCGTTCACCATTAGCCTTGATATTTTTTATATTCATATCTGCCTCTGATGCAATAGTATTAAATTTTTCTGTGATAATTGAACAGGAATTTTTCGAAACCAGATTAAGTCCAACAGAAGCTGTCATGGTTAACTGACCATTCTCAGCCTGCATATCCAGATCACCCGGTATCTTTAAAGACATATTCCTACTTTCACGTTTCAGTATATTAAGCACATAACAACACCCTGTTTCGTCCTTTAAGTAAGTCACCTTATCTCCGGCTTCAGGCTTAACCAGGCAACTAAAAGCACACTGGGAAAAAAATCGCCCTGCGACTGATTGCAATTCATACTGGTCATCATTTACCGAAATAACTATCGCGGTTAATATTACCGGCTCTTCATTTAACTGTAGATCTATAGGTTCAAGAATATAATTACTATCATGATATAGTCTTGTAACATTTTGCTGTTTCATAAAAACACCTCGGAGTTTTCTATATTAGTTTTTTAATTTAATACTTAATTTAATTATTTAGGTTGCCATTGCTCCGCCCGTTGACGTTTCTCATCCAATGGCAAAGCATGATTTCGATTCGCACCAGACCACAAGACATTTTCTTCCTTAATAGCATGAAAATTAGCACGAAAAAGTTGAGTGTTTGTCATGTCTGCGTTAGAAAGATCTGCATGCGAAAAATCCACATAGGTTAAATCTGCATTGGTAAAGTTAGTACCAAAACACGTGCTCTCACCAAGTTGAGCCTGAACCATATGCGCACCTGATAAATCAGCATTAGTCAGGTCACACAATTGCATACTGGCCTGCTCTAATTTTGTCTTACGTAAACTTGTCGACAACATTCTACAACCGTAAAATATAGCCAGATTAGCGCTAGCGTTATCAAATTTACAATCACTAAGATTGGCTTCCATAAAACCTGTCTGCGTCAGATCACAACCAGAAAAATCGCAGCCCGATAAATTAGCATCTCTAAACTGGGCCATGGTTAAATTCATACCGGAAAAATCCTGACCCTGTAAATCTGGCGACTGAAAGACAGGCTGCTGCAAATTAGCATCACGAAAATTAACATTTTCTAAATTACAATCAATGAAATTTGTGCGCTCAAGGTTTGCCTGAGAAAAATTGGCACTGTTTAAATCTGCATTAATTAGAGATGCCATATTCATATTAGCCTGTTCAAAACTTGCTCCATGTAAATCAGGTGTAACAAAACTTGTTCCTGACAAATCACATCGACTAAAGTTACAATTATTCATCACTGCCGTTATAAAATTTATTCTTGAGACATCTGTATTACTAAAGTTAGCCCCACTCATTTCGGGTTCAACAAAATTAGTATTTTTAAAAATCGCCGAAGTTAAATCAACCTGTTCAAAGCGACAATTAATGAAATTGCAATCAGTTAAATTGGCACCCGACAAGTTGGACCCATCAAAATTTACTTGTTGAAAGACACCACCAGATATATCTGCACCACTAAAATCACCTTTACTAATGTCGATTTCTACTAACTCCATAACTTCTCCACCTTTAACCAGGCTCACGAGCTCATCACGGGTCATCTTGATGGCCTCCAGTCCTGAAGTTTACTCATATCCAGGTTGGCATGACTGAAATCGGTCTCACCTACTGTGGCCCCCATAAACTCTACTGCGTATAAATTGGAATAACTAAAATCAGCTCCGGTTAATCTGGCCTTCATCAAAGTGCCTTCCATCATATTCATAGAACTCATATTGGCATTCGCAAGATCAGATTTTATAAACTGTGAACGTTTTCCTATCGCCCTGAAGAAAGATGACTTTTGTAAATTGGCTTCGCCAAAATCAGCCATTTCGAAACTGGATTCAGTAAAGTCAGCGCCTAAAAGATTTGTTTCCCTGAAGTTGGAATTATTTATATTAGACTTAATAAAACTGGCGTTACTAAGTGATGAATTATCTGGAAAACGATTATTAAACATGGAGGCTCCATCAAATACAGCATTATCAGCACTCACACCTATCCAGTTACTTTCATCTATTACGGCGTTGGAAAAATTTGCTCCGTTTAAACTACACTTTATAAAATTAGTGTTCGGCATTATTGTTTTATTAAATTTTGCCATGTCCATGGGCGTTTCTAAAAAACTGATTGATGAAAGAACTGACTCACTTAAATCCACTTCAGTTAGATCGGCCTCCAATACTTCACTTATTCCCTGTAGGTTACATTGTATGAGTTTTGTACGTATCAGCTTAGATTTACTTATCGTTGCATCCTGCAAATTTGCACCTGTGAAATCAGCATCTGATAAATCAGCATCGCCAATATTAGCTCCCTGCAGATTTGCACCCTGCAGTTTTGCATTGCTTAAATTTGCATGTGCAAGAATAGCATTATTAAAATTGGTATTATGGAGAATAGCTCCAGATAAATTTGCGTATTCAAGATAGCAGCCACTTAAATTTATATTTGATAAATCCATACCAGATAAATCAATACCTGCATAATCACCTTCTGCAACTGATTCCTTTTTATCTAATGATTTTTTGAAACGATGTAAAATTATATCCAGGGGTTCTTTATGTGGCGGACGACCCTCTATAACATGCGCTCCTTTGCGATAACTTTCTTTTACACTTTCGCTCATCTCTTGAAGATTTTTTTCCACGTCATCAATATCTATATCTACACTAGGTAAATCATCATTAGCTATTCCCATATCCCTTATCTGTTTAATTTGCTCTTCTATATCACTAATTTGTTCGCGAACCTGATTATTAATATTGTCAGAAGGCGGCCTAGGAAGCTCAGGTTTTTTGTTCATATTTTCAAGATTCATTTTAAGCTTAGTTATCTCAACGACGAGCGAGTCACTAATTTTCTTATTATCATTTGCTTTATTTTCCAGATCCTGAATTACATTAAGGATTTCCTGTTTTGCCTGCTGTTTTTTATTCTCGGCAATTTCACTTATTTTTTTATTAAACTCTTCCATCCTGGACATATCTAATTTTTTAAAATCTAGATCTTTTTCATCTCCACCTATGACACCTGGCATAATTTTATCGACTATGGCCTTCAACTCTTTCATATCTGAGTCATCAGGAACACTATCAATATTTAGTTTTAATTTTTCAATATAAGGTTCAGGATCAACATTAGCCTGTGTTAGTTGCTCTCTTAACTTAACTCGTTGCTCTTCGACTTTTTCCTCTACTTCCTGCTTAATGCTCTCAACTTTAGCATCCATATTTTTGCTAAAAGAACTCTCAGTAGTGTCTCCTGCTGCTTCCAACATACGTATAAATCCGCAACGAGCTCCGTCGGGAATTAGCTCAGCAGTATCCATCAAATACAGGTAGCCTGTATCCGGGTCTAGTCGTTTTAATATTGCGTCTTCATAATGATGCTTATCCCTGGCTGGATCGAGCATGTTTTCATATCCAATTATCATATGTTCTATATCACTGGCATCATCTGTCTGTATTTGAATGGTACCCCTATAAATAATTACCCCTGTTTCAACTTCAGGAAAAAACCAGACTGTCTCCGCATTCATTTCTATTTCTTTAAATGTCATATCAGACTGTTCAAAATCTAATCCATTTTTTTCTTCTAAATTCTCCTTTCGCTGATTCACAAAACAACGCGCCCGATATCCGGGTAATTTCCCTTCAAGTCTTTGTTTCTCGGGATGCATATTTACAATAGAAAATTTTTCATCCCCATTAAAAAAACCATCAAGCCATTGATCTTTGGGTGCCGTATTAAAGTACGTCCAATCAAGGTCATCCGCATAGCCAGGTGCACGTTCTTTTATCCATTTATCATCATAAGTTCCTACCCTTGACGAGCGTTGTTCCCACATAATATCCAGAGGTCCAAAACCAGCTGGTAATGGTGTTTGTCCTTTTGCAGTCATTACATGCTCAGCAGATTCAATATTCGGTAATGGTCTACGCATTTCTCCGAATACATCCACATCCTCCATTCCTTTTCCGAGGGGATTTTTTTTGTAATCCATTCCACCAAATGCATGTGAATAATCAACTGCCATGTTATTAAATAAATCGGGCTCACTAATACCTGTCAAACCCCAGTATCTATCCCCATATACAACAAGTTCTTTTTTTAAATCGCCAATATTTACACCAATTGCCAGGGATTTAACTGGTTTGTTACCTGGTGAAAAAGCCTTTCCCGTAACCAGAACTTCTGCATTTGGTTTAGGCATACCCATGTCAAGTATCTGGCCATCACCTAATTGCTCAGGTATGAGTTGCCAAAAATCCTGCTCAAGAACAGGCTCAGAATCAACTGTTGAAAAACCAGCTATAATCGAAACAGAAAAATGATTTTTGTCTTTCCAGGCAAACTGGCTGTGTTGAAGTGACAGGTCTAATGGTTTAAATACTCTCATATGTTTTATTTCATGATAAATTTCAATTGGTAATTAAAGTTCTGGCTTCTAACTACATTATTTTTAATTTTGATTCTTCTAAAGAAAGAACTCTATTTTCTAATTTTGTTTGATCCTTAACGATTGTCACCGTCCTGTTTTTTAATACTGTTTGAGTATTCTGCATAAATACTTGCTTATCTTGAATATCAGCCGTTGTACTTTCTAATTTAGTTAAAGACTTTTCTAATTTTGAAACCTTTGCCTCCAGTTTATTACCCCCTATTTCAGTTTCACCCACATCCAAAGTAAACATAGGCCCTCCCCTTAAATTTAAACCTCCTGAAACTTCAAAAGCCATTCTGACACCTAAAAATAAATCAGTAGTTTCACCAATAGTCAGGCTATTTGCATTTCCCGCCAACATGTCAGTAGAACTACCTAAAACATCTGAGCGAGAATCACCATTAACCCAGCTACAGGAGTGTCCATACACATAATCCCTTGAATCACCCCAGGTCCAGCTATCACTATTTCCTTTTTTAACATCTAGCGAAAAACCTTTGTGGTATGAATAGGTGCTTCCGATGGTATATTCATAAAGTGCATTACCAGATGTACCACTACCATTTTCATCATTCTTCAACAGAGCTTCATAATTTCTAGCTGTATATGGGTTTGGTACTGTACCGGCTGGTCTGTCTGCTGCTGGTGATTTAGCTGTTTCATTCAACATGTTGAAATGATCGTCTGAATCATCCCCTATAGTTTCACTAAACCGACCACCACTGGAATTAATTAAATTTTCTGTAGTACCATTTCCATAATTAATTACTTCAAATGAACCTCCGTCACCCTCACCACCACTCCAGCTATAAAGTTTTCCCCAGGCATAAAACATCTGGTCACCCCAACGCCTGTCTTCAGTTACTCCTCGCACCCCAGTCGGGTTTATATCTTCTTCCTTAGAGTTTTCATCCTGATCTGCATCACCGCCTGGGGCGGGAAAATGAAATACTTCTTTTTGTTCGGTATAGCTGGCAGCTGAATTTGTAAAATCATCTTTTAAGTGAAAATCTTCATGAAATGTACCGACAAAATAAACTCGTTCATGTTGAGGGTAGGCAAATGTACGCGCATTAGCATAAACATAATTCTCACCTGATCCCCTGTCCGTACTTACCTTGCTTAATTTGTCCGCCTCTTCATTTACCGAGGTAGTTGTATCATCAACCGTGGGTACAAAAGTCTCGTTATAGAGTCCAAATTTAATAAGTTGTGGGTTGTTAACGGCTGTCTCATCATACTGATCATCTGTTGTAGCTATTGACCAGGGAGGCAACATGGAGCGGCTAGTATCATTAATAAATTCTGTACCCCGAATGGCTGCGGGGCCGGCAATTTCCTCAGAATTAGTTGCTATATCACTCGCATTTTTATCAATATCCAGGCGGTTATCCTGAATTGAATTTCTGTTTTTCACTACTTCATGATAGACATTATTAGTCACCAGACTCGACCAGTTAAGCTCACTATTTGATAGCGCAGGCTTTTCTGCATTAGGCAAGGCGGCTGAAATAATTGGCCTGTCCGGATCTCCATTAATAAAGGTAAGCAGAACTTCTGTCCCAGACCCCATAGGGAAATACATTCCCTGGTCCTGGCCCACATAGGGTGTAGCCATACGAATCCAGGCACTGGCTTTGCGATCCGGGTCATCACTGCTTTTTGCACCATCAGCTCTATCAAAGGGTAAATGAACTTTATATCGTCCTTTGGCATTCATTTGAACTACATCCCCTGCACCCTCATTTCCCGTTGTATCTTCAGCATGGATAAAGGCGGTCATAGTGCCGTAAAAACGTGGCTTTGGTGTTTTTCTTTCTGGGCGAAATAAAACAGTATCTTCAATAATAACCAGTGTATTGGAATAAGCGCCTATTATTTCTGGATCTTTACTATCCAGGTTCTGCGCTTCATGATTAACTTCAATGGTCAGGTAACTGGCTTTATTAAACTTCTCTTTTGGATGAGACTCCATTGCAAAGGTAAAACCGGCATGTAAATTAAAAACGCCACTTTCTGCATAATAACGAGTCTTATGGGTTAATAATTCCTCGCCTCGAATAATCGCCAGATCAATCGCCTCAACATCTTCTGAAATATTCTCACCATAAAGATATTCTGTGCGTATACCTGATGTAGAAATATCCGGGGTACTTACACTTGATGTGGTAACACCAGACGAAGGGGCAATCTCTGAAAGAGATGCCAGATCCAATGAAGGTTGATTTGAATTGTAATCACGTACTGTTACTTCTACCGGTAACTGTCGTTTACGACAAACCCATGACTGAATAGATTTATAAACCGCGTCACCCTGTGCTCCCGCATCAAATGTAATATCGACACCACCGGGATCAGCCTCATAAGCTGTATCCGCAAGCATATTTGAGATAACCAGTTTATCGATATTGCCAGTCTGCTCAAAATAATAATGAATACCTTCGTGTTCCATAAGCCTTGAGATAAAGGCAAAATCTGATTCACGAAACTGACACACATAGTCACGTTTAATCAGATTCCCTGTAATGTTAATTACAAAATCAGTACCTTTGGTAAAATTCGCATCAACGAGTACATTTTCAATTATTTCTTCTATGTCCATTGTTGGGATTAGATCCCCGGTAAGATCTGTAGATGTATCCACATCCGTATAAATTTCATTTGTTTTAGAAACGGATAAATTCCACAGCCTGGGAACAAGAACTGCCGTGTAGTAAGTATAATTATTTACGGTTTGATTTTCTGAAAACTCGGCCAACATGCCATTCACTGGAAACTCATCACCCGATTCTTTTATCATTATCAGCTGAGCAGTTTCATCAAAAACACCCTCCACATCTTCATCAGAGAGTGCATTTTTCTGTGCCTTCAATTCAATTTCATAGCGATAGAGTTGAGAAATCCCTTCATTCCCCTTAAAACCCACAACAGTAAATTCATCTTGAAAAGAATCTGTTTTAAATATAAATTCTGGCGCTGCCATAAAACCTCCTGATAACTTCTTTTCCTGGTAAGATTAAAAACCAGGTTTATTTTTTATAAATAAAATTCAACCAATAAATATTCACAAATTAATGGGTACTTCAACTGTTCCTGTCACCTCTCCACTGGTAACCCAGGTATCGGTTCCTAAACATGACCAATGTACGTTTCCTAAGCCAGTCGTTACCATTTCTTTTTTTTCAACTACCAGCACAATAAAAACCTGCAATGGCTGCATCAGGTAAAAATTAATCATAAAACGTAAAAATGTTTTTAAAGATTCATCGTGCAGATAATATTGAAATTGTTCAGCAGATAATGGTCCAATGCGTATAGAAAAACTGCCCATACGATCAGATATTTCCTGGCCAATGGTTATCGTATTTCCAAGCTGACTACGAGTTTCACCTAAACGTGTCATCTGGTCTGCTGGTATGGGAACCTGTCTTAGCAAACAGGGTTCAATATCTACAGAGTTAATTTTCAGGTAATGCTTCAAAATTGTTTTTAGTCCAATAACCGATCGCGGTTTTTGCACTAATATGCCTAGATACGGTAGTAATTTTTTTGGTTCATCTACTGGTGATTTAAATTCTTCTCCATTCAGTCCAATTAAACTAAACAGGACATCCCAATATGCCTCGTTTTTCTTTTCTACTGTATTGTGGGAAAAGCGATATTTAAGCCAGGCGTTATATAACATGGGATAAAGGTGGTGATGAATTATATCCAGGAATTCACGTGAAGCGGTTTCTTCTTCCCAGTCATTATCTAACAGGTCTTCAGTAAAGAAAGTGGGTAAGGGGGAAGAAATTCCATACAAACCCATAAAGGTTGTAAGCACCTCATAACCATCACCGTTTTCTCGTTCAGAAATTTCGCTAATATCACTGCTGGGGTAATCAAGACTTAACTCCGGCCTGACACGTAACCACGATAAAATGTCCTGATCATGATCATCGTTACGATTAGCTGGTACATCTCCATCGATTGTTTTCTTTAATCGAGATAATAGATGTATCGCCTGAAAAAAATCATAATCAGGTCCGTCATCGAGTAGTGAGTCTTCTATATTAATGGTTTATCTCCCAGACGTTCTGGCCATTGAAATTCTTCACCGCTATTCGTTTCCCGAATATTCATAACAGTAAAACAGTTAATACTCGCAAAACTGGACATAAGATGATCCAGTACACTTCCGAATAAATAAAAATCTCCCATACTTGCAAAGTGATCACTACGCATGGACAAATTGAGCGTTTGACCACGCATAAGCTGACCATAAACCAGGCGATCCGAAGCAGATACTTTCAACTCCTGAATACTATCTACCCGGCGCTGATTGGCCATTTCTTCTTTGTGATCTGTAGTACCGGAGAAAATATATAATTTAAGTAAAGCCTTAAGATTTTCTGCTTCAGCAAACGAAAGATAATTCAGTGCAAGATGGGAAATGAATCGCCACAAAAGAGCACCACCCGTTGGCATTTGCAAGCAGTCAGTTGGTGGTGTGATATTTTTAAAATCAAGCATTGCTGATGAAGAGCTGGTTGGTTTATTAATGTCACCGGGACGAAGCTGGGAAGGTAAATTTCCATTACAACAGGTAAGCTCAACAGTTAGTGTTTCCTTTTCAGGAATTTCATAATCGCCTGGATAACTTAGTGTCAAATATGTTTCCGGTAGTTTTTCTTCATCACCCTGCCTGTTACTAACCTGATAGGCTGGATCATTCTGCTCTGAATTACCATACATATTTACTGATTTGTAAGCCACTTTTTTACCGCTACGCCTGGAGTGGCCAATGACATTATTAACTGAAAAAATCTGATGACTATCACCCTTGGAGCGCCCAGGACGAATACGAATTTCACTCGCTCTTTGATCAAGTGCCACAGGCTCTGCATCATTACTAAATAAATTAACCGCTGGTGTGGCATGCAGTACAAAACGTTCAGTACTTATCCTGGGAAGTCGAGATGTTAATTCTGTCAGCTCAAGTTTAACCTTGAAACGTCCACTAGTGCTTCGACTGGTCCATCTATCAAGACCCGTGATGTCAATAAACAAAAACTTCTCTTTAAGTGAAAAATATTCCTGCAATAATCCGTAACTGGGAAATGCAGTATCAGGATATGGAAGAATACTTTCACCCTCTGCAAAACCAACTGGGCGTAAACAATCTGCTTCTAAAAATAAAGGCTCATCAGCTCCATCAGATTCAATAACAATACTTTCAAGATTTTGCTGTAATAAATGATATAAATCTGCGGCTCCTGGATAATCGCCACCAATGAACAAACGAATGTATTGAGCATCCCAGGCAGAAAGTTGCATACTCCTTAATTCGAACTCCAGCTCTATTGCTTTGCGAGTACCACTTCGACCTTCTACACGAACCCCGCATAAAAAGATCGGCGATACATCCATATCGAAACAGGTTCTGAAACGACAACTGACATCATCAACGACTTTAGAATCCATATAGGTTCCAGCTGGTACTTTGATGTTTCCTTTTAACGCTGATTTAGGTGTAAATTCCATAATCGTCGCTGAGGGTATTGGCCGTAGGTAATGCGGATAAACTATTTGAATTAAACTTTGAGCGAACTCAGGGAAATCATCATCCAGCTTCTGTCGAATTTGCCCGGTTAAAAACGCCGTGCCTTCAAGTATACGTTCCACATCCGGGTCCGGGCTGGGGCCACTGAGCTGCGGTGCGAGGGTAGGATGTGATTTAGAAAATTCAACCGCCAGGTCGCGCAGATCATTAAGTTCTTTTAGATAATATGCCTTCGACATAACTATTCCTGCACCTGTAAGGCAATACTTCCATCACCTTGTAATATGGCATCAAATTCCAGGGGTATATCTTGATCTCGAAAAGATAATTGCCCCGCGACAGTGAAACGTAGAAGTCCGTGGTCATTTTCTCTTGCCTGATAATTCACTGTTACGCCTTTAAAACGTGGTTCAAATTTCTGTGCCTGTTCACGAAAAGATTTCTCCATTCGTTCAAGCTCCGGTGGTGCCAGGTTATTAAATGAATTTGTAAAATCCGGCATACCGTAATTTTCATCAATCAACACGGTGCCACGCTGTGTATTAAACAGCTTCACCAAATCATCCAGTACTGATTTTGTATAACTGTTTACGTCCACAGTCGATATAACTCCACCATCTCCACGTGACCAGTTTTGTACCCGTTTTAATAATCTTTCCTGTGACATATCAATCTATATCCAAAAATTATTCAACCATTTCGCCAAAAGCATCTTCGTATTCAATGCCATCTAATTCCCATGTCCAGATAATTTTTTCATAAATTATGGACACATCTTCCATATGCCGAAAACCAGCCTTATCTTTATCCAGCACATTGGGTACCCACGGGTGTACTTTTGAAATCAGTGCATTTTCAAGTGTAATGATAAAATAAAGTTCCTCTGTACCCGTGTCATCAATGCGATACCATTCAAGTTCCACCTCTGTTAAGCATTCACCTGTACACAGAGCCTGATAAAGCATAGGCGTACTGCGATCGATCTCCTTGGTAATAGTAATGGGTCGGTGTACACGTCGCCCAGCGGTCACGCCTCGATCATCCGTAGGAATCTCAACGGTATGATCAAATGCCAGAACAAGAATAGAACCCTCACGTTCTTCAAGTTCACAAGAACCTTCAAACTCACCTTGCTCTTCACCAACGATTGTTAAATTTCCAGCTAATGGCATGTGCCTTCTCCAGGTATTTCAATGATTGTTCTTCGTAAACGGACAGCTTAATTCTTATCCAGCTTACCTGTTTCGGATAGAGTGAAAGCACTCCCCATATATTTAAGATGAGGAACCACCGTTAACTGAATTAAATACCAGTCACCTTTTCCCTCAACTTCATTTACTTCAACTTTCGCTTTTCTTAATGGCCGTCTTCCACGCACCCCTGGTGCCGGATTATCCATGTCTGAAACATATTGTTTTAGCCAGTTATTTAACTCATGTTCGATATCATTTCGATTTTTCCATGAACCAATATGTTCACGCTGCATCATTTTTATGTAATGCGATAATCGACTAACAACAAACAGATACGGTAACTGTGCGCCTAATTGATGATTTAATGCTGCTGCTTGACCATCCTCAGAATCAGAAAATTTCTTTGCCGCCTGCACAGAATTGGCAGAATAAAATGCGGCACTATCATCACCCTTATGAATACTGAGTGGTAGAAAACCCTGGCCCACCAGTTCAGATTCACGCCGATCAGAGATCAACACCTGTGCTGGTATCTTGCTTTTACTCACACCCCGCGCACCACTCTGCTGCATATGCAAGCCTTGTACTCGCCCGTCTTTATTACCGGAAACATTCATACACCAGCGAGATTTAGCGAAGCTATCAAATAGTCTTGTAACGAAAGCAAAAGCACTATTCCCCCACAGACCGGTATCTGTACGTGAAAGTTTTTCCTGATACTCAAATGATGTAACCGGATTATCATCATCCCCATAAGGTGTACGTAACAAAAATCCAGGTAATGTTAAAGCCAGGTACCGTGCATCATCTGACTCGCGATAACTCATCCATTTAGCAAACTTGGGTTGTTCAAAATTAGATTTGAAATCACGTATTTTTGTAAGTTCGGAGTAACTGTCAATGTCAAAAAATTCTGCGCCCGCAGCCGCAATAAATGGGGCATGAGACATGGCCGCAACACTGGTAACCTGCTGTAATATTTTTATATCTTGTGCAGTCGGCTTAAAGATATAATTACCAATTAAAACCGAATAAGGGTGACCACCAAATTGACCAAATTCAGAACTATAAACCAGTTTGTAAAGGCTGGACTGAATAACTTCAGGCACATCTTCGAAATCTTCAGCGAGGGCTGTTTTGTTAACATTAAGAATTTCTACCTGGCAATTTTCACGAAAATCTGTACGTTGTACTAAAAAATCGAGTGAGCGCCATACCGACTCAAGTTTTCTGAAATCAGCATGATGTAACAACTCATCCATTTGCTCACTCAAACGAATATCGATTTCCGCGACTATTCGCCCGACTTCATCATTTTTGATATCATCAAAATAATTTTCACCGGCTTCAATTCCCATTGCTTTAAGAAAACGCTGTATAAAATTTTCATCAACATCGTGTTCAGGTGATAATGAATTGCCAATCGAAGCCAGGCTTTCTGCTTTGTCCTCACTTGAAAGTGCATTGCGAAGAGTCTGTAACTCCTTAAATACTGGAATGGATTTTAAAAGCTGATCGGGATGGAAACTCTCTAATGAAGTAATTTTTATCTGAAATAGTAGAGCAGTATCTTCATTATCCGTCAGTTTATTTTCAACATTAAGATCAACTGCAATATTAAAACTGGAAAGTACAGAATTAATATTTTCGTTAGTAACATTTATGGGAACTTGCTCATCAAAATACTCTGAGTTTTCATTGCAGCTAAAATCCCCCAGCACAAGAACACGGAAGGGTAATTCCACGTCCTGAGCATTACCAGCTGCACTAGACTGGTATACCAGGTTTACACGTTCTACGATTTGTTGTGTCTGAGTAGCCAATTAAATTTCCTTTTTTATAACCAACAGGCTGCGGCATGTTCAGGTAAATCCAACGGGACACTTTTATTTGCCTGTAGAACCGGTTCCTGATTATGAATTTCATAATTTACATCAATCGTCTTCACGTTCTCATTAAGTAACTGTGCCGTCTGATTTGGAAAATCCTCGGCGACAAAAACATAATGACCATCACGAAAATCATCCAGAAATTCACCGAAACCCTTAATACCTTTCTGGTTTTTAGCTGCAAATTTTTCACCTGTATACAGCTTGGTTAATGTAATGTGACCAATATCTATTTGCAGTTTAACCTCACCACATTTCTCCAAAGACCATTTAAAATCCTGGCTTCCCGAATAATTATAATTAGCTAATTTTTGAACCTCATCTGCGCAACGCAGTGTCAAATAAGTCGCATATGGGGATATAGCCGCACCCTGGTTAACCCCTGTAGGTAATGTTTTTATGTTTACAACATATTCATTACCCACAATTAAACGGCCACTTGCAGCCTGGTTAACAAAGGTCATAAATTTTTCTGACCATTTAATATTTCGACCTTTAACTTTAGCTGGCAAATAACCTTTCTTATTACGTTTAACTAAATATGCTTTAGCATCCGTATCTATGAAATTCCACAACAAACCCGTCTCACCAATAAGCATATTACCCAGATTACTTTCACCTACCCCTTCCGTTTCGGCCAGAACTTTATTCTCCCATTGTTGTTGAACGTAACATGAGCTTTCCTGTTGCATGAAGTCGTGAGCAAGCTTTAAGGGCCCCATATACAGATCCCAGAATATTCGTGTACTCGGTTTTCTTCCTATCAATTTTTGCAGCTCGACAATACTATTCCATGCAGCCGAAGCATCGCCCCCTCCAGCGCCTGGATCGTAAGGTGGGGTAAACAGGGTGCTCATAGCAGTATGTGATTTCTCAAGTGACTCAGCATCAAACACCAGGTTATCCATTGACTTTTTGTAGCGAACTAAAATTTTCGCCGCTTCTTTAAGTGAGGAATCCAGCTCTTCCTTACTCTTACCCTTAAGCTTCTTAGCTTTCTTATTTGCCTTCATACCCTGTTTACCAGCCTTGGAGATGGCCTTGCCTGCCTTACCAAATTTACCTACTAACTTAAGTGCTTTTTTTGCTAATTTATTTTTTCCTTTCTTACTGCCTTCACCCTCAAAATTTTGCATCTCATCAAAGAAGGCTATATGTGTTTTAGATGGAAACTCATGGGCATCTTCAAATGGCTTTAACTCTTTAGTGGCCCTTTGCATAAAATTAAAATACGGATTATCACGGGTAGACATTATCTCCAGTGCATCTAACCATTCTTTACGAGTATCGAGCATTTCCTTTCCTTCATCAAACCGACTGGCAAAGGTTTCCCATGATTTTAAATAATTACGCCGATAATATTTCTCGAATTCCTTTTTAATTTTAGACATGCGATTTGCACCATCATTGGCTTCATCGAATTCATCAAGAAACGTCTGAATAAACTCTTTACCTTCAAGCGTGTAAGCACCGGCAATAACAGGGGGATCGGTAAGTATTAAACTACCCGACCAATAATTTTCCAGCAGCACTGAATTAATGCCCTGGCTATTTGCCCAATGAATCACCCAGCTATAATCACCATGATTTTTCTCAATGAGCCTCACTAACGCAACCTGTAACGATTCTTTTTCTTCTTTAAGTAATGATTTTGATTGCATCCAGTTAAGATAAGAAACATATAGATCGTTAAACAGATTCGCAGCATCGGGTTCAATTTTTTTATTAAGATATTGAAGGTACTTCGCTTTTACTGCGGGCTTATCTTCAATATACTCATCTGGGTTTTCCACCAAACGTGTTTTCAGAAGATTAATTCGACGAATCAGGCCACCGGCTAAACCACTGGTTTTTTCACCCCTGTGACGTTTTATATTTTTACGTAACTCTTCATCTGCCTTATCCAGTACCTGTGCTTTAAATGTGGCAATGTAGCGCTCGGTTAAATCTTCCAGCTCTGCACTGGCACCGTAGTGTCCCGTCCAGGGAATAATCCAGCTCTCCTGCGCTTTACTTAAATCAATAATTAGTTCACGAAGTCGGTTAAGCGAATGCATCTGTTCGCTAATTCCATTTTTTTGTAGATCAAACTTTGTGTACTCACTGGAGATTTTCGCCAGTACTTGCTTATCATTATTGTAAACAACACTCATAAACAACAATACCAGGGCTAATGAAACGCCACCTATACCTGCACTGTAGTTACGCATAGCACGGCGAAATCGCTCCGCACTTGGCAGGCTATCCATAAGACCACGGTCACGGGGCATTACCCGTGTGAAAATTTCGTGTAAAAAACGCCCATTATTGTTTAGATTCTCCTCTATGTGTTCTTTACCAGTTTCATACTGTTGACTCGAACTAAAATACAGGCCACGAAATAATGGTGTATCCTGAAATGGATTTTCTTTTAGTGCAGTTTGCACAAAATGGTGCAAACCTTCGCGAACTTTCTCTAGTGTGACGGGTAACTGTAACAAACTGTCACCCGGTTGCTGACTACGTTCCAGCATAAGTAAACGCATATCTTTCATACGGTCTGTCACCGCATCCAGTCCTTTGTCTATAACCTGATCTATATCACCGCCAGTTTCTTCATGTAAATACCCCATGGCCTGTAGTAAGGCATCATCAGGTAAATAACTGCACCAGTCAGAAAATCCCTCTATAAGATCGCACTTGGTCACCATTAGATAAACCGGTACCTGCACTTCTAGTTTATCCATCAGCTCGTTAATGCTGGCTCTTACCTGGCGACCTTCTTCAGCTAGTTGTTCACTGCTATCATTTAATAAACGATCAGCAGCCACGACTAAAACTAAACCATTGATGGGCTCTTTCTGTTTATGTCGGGAGAGCATGGACAGCATGGTAGCCCATTCTTTTCTATCCCTTTTATCTTCATCAGGTACCGCATAACGACCAGCTGTATCGATTACGATAGCCTGTTCATATAACCACCATTCCAGATTAAGCGTAGAACCATCCAGGCGTTCAGGTAAATCTATTTCAGGCGACAATAAACGTGAATTTTTTAGTGCCGTACTTTTTCCAGAACGTGGTTTACCTACCACCATATACCATGGCAAAACATATAATGGATCGCCACGCAGTTTTAATTGTGACTTGCGTAATGCACCAATCGCTTTCTTCCAGCGTTTACGTAAATCTTTTGTTAATTCTTTTGCTGACATACCAAGATCACTGGCCGACTCAGCTCTTTCCGCCTGAAGTATACGTTTAACCTGTTCTTTGGCTCGATAGCGAATGATAAGTTTACGAACAACAATTATCGTTATCCATATACCAAAAATAACGACTAGTGCGAGGACAGCCTCTTCAATGGTCCTATCTAGAAAAAGAAATCCACCAATGACTACACCACTTATCAGCGTAATAATTAAAAGATATAAAAAGAATTTAAGAATTTTTTTCCACATAACTCATACTGTCCTAACTAACAACAGATATAATATCGTTTATCATTTTTGAAATTGTAGTGTGATAATAAAAAGCAACAGCCAGTACCAGAACTGCCGGTATACCAAAAATCATAGGCATAATATTCATTCGAGGTTTGTAATCACCTTTCCCCTCATGTGAGTGTCCACTGTAGGCAGTTGGAAATAAAACGGCAGTGTCTAAATTTCTCTGATTCGCTTCAGGCATTAATAATGAAATATTAAAGTCCTTTATATCTTCTAGCTGCTTCCTTTCATCATTACTAAATAATTTTCCCTTAAAACCAAGCCCAAGACATAATGAATAAACTTCACGCACTGAGCGATCTGGCCCCTGCTTACTCAGGGCTGCCAGTTTTTCATAAAATTCAGCACCAATATTGGTTGTATTAAAAAATTTTCTTTGCAATGACTGACGTTGCCATTTTCCTTTTTCACACCATTTAGAGCATAAGATCATTTCATCCACATAAGCAACAATCGCAAACTTGGCAGCATTAAACGTTTCTGCATTAAAGCCCATTGCCTCTATACCCGATTCACTCTCTTCAAACATTCGCAGTAAATCAGTCTGTACTTCATCAAACTCGGGGCCATCAGCACCCATTTTTGGTGCCAGGCTTCTCACATGAATAATCGTATCTATAAAACAGTCAACTAATCGCACATTTACCTCCTGACAATAACAAGTTCGATCGTTACATCTTCCGGCGCCTCATCCCACAACAGGGCCACATCTCGATGACGTTCAACCGTTGCCCATTGATCGTCATGCACATCAAGACGTACATACGCAGTATTGGGACGGCGTGGTAATTCAGTTGGTGGAACAGGTACATTAATTAAACCTACGCCGGGCAATGATCGTTCTGCTAAAACTTCAACAGACTCTCTTGAGGCGAGTTTGGCAGCGGTTAATAATGATGGCTGATATTGCTCGACTTTTATCTCGGAATTTATAACCAGGTAAAAATCCACACGTTGATCAAAAAATTCCTGTGGAACAGGTGCTGTATAACAAACACCATCAGAAGGCATTTCAACCAGGTATTGTGGGCCTATGGTAATCTGGTTGAGCAACTGTGTGATTAAATTTTTTGCTGTAGAAAAGCAGACACCTAACGACTGATGATCATAAGATGGCATTAAACGTTCGCCTGATTTGTTTTCCCCAAGAATATTAACCAGATCGGTAAAGGTACTGATTTCTCCAATTAACTCTCGCAATACACCATATGCTACCCAGGGGTGTACCGGGCCATCTTCAGTTAAATGAAACAATCGTGGGATAAAACGACTTAACGAACGTAGAGCCTGCTTATATCGCATATGGGTCGCATCATACTTATTAGTTTCTTTATCAGGTTCGTTATAAATTCCTAACTGAATGGCACGGCCAGTTAATTCATCACGTATTTCTTTTACAATACGCAATAAATCCGGTGCTGCATTTAAAGTCATTACCGAGGGTATAAAATCTTTTGAATACTGTACTGCACCCTCACCCATTTCAACCTGGGCGATGGGTATCAGCATATAATCTTCCATTGCTTCAATTTCTGTTTCCCAAATTATCTTCAGTACATACTGTAATGCTTTAACCTGGGCATTCGGACTTTTCTGATATGCATCGCGCACCTCTTCGGGATTAGCTAAGCTCAGGTAGCGGGTGTGAACATCTCCCACTTTACTGAGGTTCTGCATAACCGTGACATTTTCTTCATACTGATCCTGTTTTTTAAGACCCAGGTAAATTGTAAAAGACTTATCAGTCTCCACCCATGCATCATCAAAAGAACGGGAAGCGACAACCGCATTATTAGCTATTTTTGCATAAGCCCCATCAGGAAATAAAAACTCCCCTGCCTGAATTTCACAACTCCTGTGCTCCAGTGCTGAAGTCAATAATTCAATCTGACTCGCACCCCAGAAATGAGGCTGGCTAAGTTGTCGATAGGGCTCTGTCAGAAACTGTTGGTATTGATCAGATAACTGAAAGTGCTGGGGCTGTAAAAACATGCCCTGATGCCAAAAGACTGGTTTCATATTTTCTATCACTACCCTGTCGGTAGTCGCCTCTTATTTATTCGTTTCATATTGCTAATGAAGTTACTCAGCAATATCTACTGGTTAAGTTCTCTTACAAAATTAATTATTTTCGTTAACTATTTCTTTTATTTGCTTGGTTCCTGACCTGCCAAGATCAACCTGCATAAACAATTTTTCCGGTTTTGCACTTGCTTCATCCTTAACAAGCTGTAATGAGACCAGCATTTTTTCTACTAAACCTCGAGCTGTCGCTTTAATCGGTACTTCAAATAAACCAACATCATTTTTCGGATTGATATTGTAATAACCAACAATCAAGCCCACATGTTGTGCCGTTTTTGCACGATTTATTACCACGGTACGATGCTCACCGGGTTGAACAGTAATGCGACGAAAATAGGCAACCGTCTCATCAATTCGCCCCATAGCCAGTAATTGCTCTGCACCTTCAGGTGTTTCTTTCAGGCCTTCAAATGTTTTTGGATCGTTTAACTGGTAAAAACCGATAGCCAGAGCATGTGGCCTGCCATTTAACGTATTCAAATCTGCAGGTGCATCTATCTCAAGGCTAATAGCTCTTTCCTCAAAAACCCACTCCTCATCTGCTACCATCAGTTCTGTGTTTGATGCACAGGCAACTAACAGATAAGTTGCAAATAAATAACTTACAGTTTTTATACCTGACCACTGAATCATTTAAAATTAAACCCTATCCCGTTATTTTTACCAAAAGTAATTATCCCAGAGTAGCAAACTGCCAGTAGCAATAAGCCACCCAGGGTCTTTCATCAATCACCAGGATTTTATTTATCCACCAGCACCAATTCGCCAGTCATCATTACCTTCCGTTCCGCCCACTTCGTGTGTCCAGGTAATCGAACTGTAACTAAATGAAATTTCTTCAAGATGCGTAAACTGGGCCATTGCGGGATCCTGGCAATTTGGCATAACGGCTTTGATGTCTACAATTACTGCCCCTTCAAGTTCATGTGAGAAATAATGTTCCTGAGTTCCTTCTGACGAAGTTCTATACCACTCAATCACACAGTTGAGGCTTTCACCAGTTACTAAAGCCTGATAAAGCAATGGCGACGATTTATCGAAAACTTTAGTTACTTTTAAAGGCTGGTGTACTCGTTGTCCGGAAGGTTGTCCACTGTGTACATCGCGCGGAATGATTATGTTATGTTCAAAAGCCTGAACCATAAATTGTTCATCATGACCTTCTTGAAATGTACTACCTACACTATCTTCTGATAATGCACCTTCTGTAATCATCCCCTGGGTTACACCCTCGACTGACATATAAGCTGGAATTGGCATTCGCTTCTCCTAATGGTTTATTTTAAAAATCACACATATCAACATGAGTGTTTACTCAGTGTTTTATGTTTTTATGTGGCCAAAATCGGCACCTAACTTCCTCTCTTCCAGTTACCAGTATCAAGCCGTAATTTTCACTCTTACTTACAACATTCTATGTGTGACTGGTTGAGACAAATCCTTAACAAAGTATTGATGCTTAGATTTTCTCCTTTATGGCCTTTTTTAAGCACAATGAACCACACAAGGAACTTAAAAATAGCACCTCAATACTTTTTAACTTTAATTTAACTAACTCTTATCGAGCTTACCTGCCAACGACAATGTAAAACTCGCACCCATGTATTTAAAATGCGGACGCACATTCATCTCTACACGGAAAAATCCAGGACTACCCTCATCTTCAGTAACAATAATTTGTGCTTCTCGAAGAGGTCTTCGACTACGTACGGCGGCTGGCGGATTATCCTGATCGGCTACAAATTGTCGAATCCAGATACTTAATTCACGTTCAAGTTCACTGCGGGTTTTCCAGCTACCTATATTTTCTCTTTGTAAAACTTTGATGTAGTGGGCCAAACGATTTATTACAAACAGGTAAGGCAATTCTGTGCCTAGTTTATAATTTGTTTCTGCCTGTTTAGATTCCGCGTCATTACCAAAAAATTTTGGTTTCTGACATGAATTTGCTGAAAAGAACGTTGCATTATCAGTACCTTTTCTTACTGTTAATCCCATAAATCCCTGTTCTGCCAGTTCAAATTCTCTACGATCAGACAGCATGACTTCCGTTGGTGCCATGGTTTTAATTTCGCCATTTTCTTCATATTTATGCATCGGTAAATCTTCAACCGCACCACCACTACTCGGGCCAATAATATTTGGACACCAGCGATATTGGGCAAAACTTTTACTTAAGTTCGTTGCAAAAGCAAAAGATGAATTACCCCATAGAAACTCATCTTTGGAGCCAGTGACATTTTCGGTGTAATTAAATGACTTAACAGGATTTTCTTCTCCATAAGGCTGACGTAATAAAAATCTCGATGCAGTTAAACCAACATTTCGGGAGTCATCAGACTCACGAAACGATTGCCACTTCGCATACTGCGGACCTTCAAAAATAGATTCCAGATCTTTCAGGTTTGGTAAATCCTGGTATGAATCAACACCAAAAAACTCTGCACTTGCTGAAGATATAAACGGTGCATGTGACATTGCACTCACACTGGCAACCTGTTGTAAAAGTTTTATATCGGGTGCTTTGGGACCAAATTGATAATTCGCAATGATCGAACCATATGGCTGACCACCAAATTGACCATACTCAGCAGAATAAACATGTTTGTATAAACCCGATTTAGTAACATCAGGTGCATCTTCAAAATCTTCAAGCAAATCTTCCTTGGTAACATTAAGCATTTCCAGTTTTACATTTTCACGAAAATCAGTACGGTCAACAACCATCTTAAGGCCACGCCAGGCTGACTCTAATTCCTGAAATTTAGCGTTGTGCATGATGGCATCCATCTGTCCACCCATTTTTTTATCAATTTCTGCGATCATGCTATCAACCAGTTTCTGCTCAACTTTTTCATTCGCACGATGGGGTGTTAATAAATCACCAATAAAGGCTTCAACACCTTTTTTCGCTGTATCATAACCTTCATCATCGGGTCTTAATCGAGTCTCCTGCAAAATTTGATCAATAAGGGACTCGTTCTCCTCAACCGTTACCGCTGCCTCAACCTGCTGTTCTGTATCCGACATCATTTCATCTCCAAATAGAAATATTCTTTTAATAAGTGAAAGATTTCATTTTCACTTTTCATATTTATTCAACACCCAGCTCTTTCATAATTTGCGAGCGAGAATCATCTTCACTGAGAATTTTCTGTATCTTCTTGCGAAATGCGGGTACGTTACCAAGGGGCCCTTTAAGTGCAAGCAAGGCTTTGCGTAATTCAAGCAGGCTATTTAATTCCGGTACCTGTGATGCAACACTTTCCGGACCAAATGCTTTCATGCTGTCAAATGAAAGTTCAACGGGTAACTCTTCCGTGTCACTGTTTTGTTCCAGTTTATTCGGCACACTGAGTACCATATTCAAGTTATAGCTTTTCATTACTTCATCAAAGTTATCCTTGTTTACATTCACAGGCTCACGATCTTCTACCACCGCATCTTCTTCTCTCCCTGTATAGTCTCCTACCATTAGCATTTTCAGAGGTAACTCAACATCTTCACTCTGATCACCCGTTGACGATTTATAAACAATATTGACTCGCTCTTTTGGCGCGACTGAACCATCATTCTTTGCCATTATTTTGTCTCCTTAAAAGTTAATGCGGTAACTGGATCAAAACGACACAAGTGTGCGTACGCACTGTCTAATTTCTCCGATAAAACTTTATCTTTCTGATTCTTACCCTGCATTTTTTTGCAAGCTTCATAAAATACCTGATAGGTTTGAGCAGATAACTCAGGTTCCCATTCGTCAAGGTGGAAATACTCAATTTGTTCAGCGAGTGACTCAGCCAGATGCGCACCAACTACGGTGTTACCTGTCTGTACCAATAACTCAGCCAGTGATAACTTCCAGTTAAAACGATCGCGCATACTGCCCGACCCTGAAATACCATCATGAAACACCTGAACCACTTCATTTATCTTGCTACTGCTGGCATTTTTACGTGCTTCAATCAGTGCATCAGTCCAGGGTTTTTTATCGCTTCCACTACCGTCTTTTGTCTTTACTGTGCCACCACCAGCTTGTTCAAGCATTACTTCAGTATCTAGCCACAGACGTGTTTGATCATCTACGAATGGCGTACCATCTGAAAATTTTAAGTCGATAATTTGTGGCACACGCACCAGGAAATTTCGCAGTTCACGCAGCACCGTATCCCTCGCATTTTTATATTCATCACCTAGTCCCTGAAGTGCAGTTGCCACCATGCGTTGACCATCAAACCAGTAAGGGGCACGGGACACGGTTTGTTCGAGCTCGGGAAGTAATGCGCTAAACTGGGATTGCTCGAATTGCTCGCTGAGTTGTTTAATACGATCTGCGGGCGGAGGATTTATCTGTGTTTTAGCATCGGTTGCGGGGGGCAGCTGATCAATCATCAACCAGGCCGCCATTCGATTAAGCCGATACACACGTGAATCAGACGCTTTTTGTTTTAACCAGAAACGGGTTGATTTACGACACACTTCCTGAATTTGTCGCAAGGCTTTTCGTGTATCACTATCAGATTCAATTTCTACAACCGTTGCAGATGAAGTCGCTTTTTGTTTGGCTTTTGAGGGTGATTTCGCAACTTGTACAGATTGCGTTTCGACAGGTTTCTGCGCAGGTGTTTTCACTTCTGGTGTAGATGAATCTGAAACTTGTGGTTTATCTTCTACCACTTTCTCTTTTGACAGTTCATGCTCGGCAGCACGTTTCATTTCTTTTAGTGGTCGACTAAGCTCTGTCACAATAGGGGCAGTGTCACCCATTTTATCTGCCAGTAATCCATCGAGTTCTTTTATTAAGTTCGCCGCGTGAACAACCGCCTTATTCTCACTTTCCTTTGGTCCATGAGTAGAAACATAAGCTCCGGCCTTCTCCGCCAACCAGTCAACCGCCGTTGAACGGGCACGCATACGTTTAGCCGGAGGAAACAATCCATCCCAGTAATTTTCTACCATATCGCGCATAATTTGCAGCCCGGCAGCTAATCCCAGAAAACCTTCACTTTCCAGTAATCCACGGGCTAGATAGGATGCGACCAGTAAATCTTTTGATTTATTTTTCAGAATTTCAGAAGATAATTGAGTAACGATACGCCAGTCTACAGACTCGGCAGCCAATGATTCCTGCTTGGCTAATTCAGCTTCCAGTTGCTCAAACTCTATTTCATAGCGAACTGATTCACCACAGGGATTCTCACCCGTAACAGGTATTTTCCCCAGCTTAGCAAACACATGATCTACCGCGTCACTCATCTGTGACTCCTTAATGAGTATTATTTACACTTCACACGGTAACTTCAGCTAAATTTTTACCGTGCACGCAAGTATTTCCAAACTAACTTAATACATCAGCGAGTTAATATGAGAAGCATTTCTCTTAGTAATATTTACATTAAAAAATAGAAAAACACGGACAATTATTAATGACGCCCTGATTGCCTTTTTCCGTGTGCAAAATATATTATGTGATCTTGATCAAAAAAAAATCATCCTAAAGGATGATTTTTTATAAAATATTGGAAGCCCTATATTTAGGATGACAATAACAAGCTTAAGATACATGTAATTTATATTTTATATAAAGACATGATTATAATGAATTTGTCAGAGATCATTACAATGACAACTAGACGTTTTAAAATTTAATTCAGCGTTTAGTTAAATTAGCGTATGTTAATGCAACATACTAACCTCACTTTATCATTTTTTTATACTTCCCCTGAGTTGATTAACATGTAAACCTTAAATTCTTTACACCTTAACATGTAGAATCAATTTTTTAATGGCCCAAATACATATTAAGAAATGACGCATTTTAATTAACAGTTCACAGTAATCCACAACTTACATCTAACAGGATTAACCAAATTATTTCATTTTTAGTTTTATAAATTTTTTCTATTTTTTAGTATTTATTGAATCCAAACCTTCATGGTCTGCGTATTAACTATTGTGGAAAACACTACAACCGACAGAAACACATGAGGAGTTTCAAATGAAATATAAAATTTTAGCTGCAAGTGTAGCCATTACACTTTGCACATCTTTTTCTACCACAATAACTTTGGCTTCCAGCCATAGAGAGGCACCCGCCGTTACTGAAAAACCAAAAGTAGACAGCACTGATTTTTATATGTTTAACAGTTATGAAGCTAATCGTAGTGATTATGTAACTATCCTGGCAAACTATATACCACTACAGGACCCACAAGGTGGACCTAATTATTTTTCTATGGATCCCGATGCCTTATATGAAATTCATATTGATAATAATGGCGATGCACTTGAAGATATCACTTTTCAGTTTCGCTTCAAAAATCGACTTACCAATAATAAAGGCATCATGGTTCCAGTCGGCGAGGGAGAAAACCAGAAAAATATTCCCGTTGCATTAAAACATGTAGCGGGTATTAGCAAAGACGATCAATCAGCATTGGGTTTCAATGAAACTTATTCATTAAGCGTGATGTATGGACATCGCCGTTACGGAAACAAACATCATATTATTAACCCTGAAAGCGGTAGGTATCAATTTACCAAACCCTACGATAATGTCGGTGATAAAACATTTAACAACCAACAGGACTATGCTGATTATGCCAACCAGTATATTTATAATTTCCAGTTACCCGGCTGCAATCAGGATGCAAAAGTTTTTGTAGGTCAACGTAAAGATTCTTTTGCTGTTAACCTGGGTGAAACTTTTGACCTGGTAAACTATGTGCCGATTGATGGTAATTCTTTCCCGGGAGGTATTCAGCAAAATACGGATAACGATGATTTAAGAAATAAAAACATCACCACTCTGGCGCTGGAAATTCCCAAAGCGTGCTTAACAGGTTCTGGAAATGATGTAATTGGTGGCTGGACCAGCGCAAGCCTTCGCCAGGTTAGCATACTCAATCCCCGTAGCACTTTCCTTCGTCCAGAATACAATGGTGGTGCATGGGTTCAGGTATCACGCCTTAGTGCACCATTGGTAAATGAACTTGTGATTGGCCTGAAGGATAAGGATCGATATAGCAGCAGCCACCCTTCCCATGATGGCCAGTTTCTGGATTATGTAACCCACCCCAGCTTACCATTTTTACTCGATGTATTATTCAATGCACCCGTTAATGCAACACTGGGAACTAACATTCCCAACCTGGCACCCACCAATATTCCACGCCAGGATTTAGTCACCACATTCTTAACCGGTTTTCCGGGTGTAAATCAGCAACAGAAAGTTACCCCATCTGAAATGACACGGCTTAATACCGCGATACCCGCTAAGGTTTTATCTGAACAAAATTCAATGGGTGTCATTGGCGATGATTTAGCCGGATTTCCAAATGGCCGCAGACCCGGTGACGATGTAGTTGATATTGCATTAAGAGTCGTAATGGGACGCTTATGCCATCCGATTCCGGTAAATGGTAACGACACAGATCTTAACTTATGCTCAGCAGATAAAGCTGCCGTAGGCACCGTGCCCTTTACCGATGGCGCACCACTCAGTGCTGTAGATTTTGATAGTAACTTCCCCTATTTAAGAACCCCTCTTGCGGGATCACCCAACTAACAGGAGTTGATAATGAAAATGAAAATTCATAACTGGTTGATAGTTGCCTGTATAAGTTTATTGATAACGGCCTGTGATGGAAGCAATTCTGTACCTGATAATAAACAAACATCACAGGCCGAGACGGTTAACTTTAGTGCCGTAACGGATGAGCTCTATGTAATGAAGGAAGATGAAATGCCAATTGATATATCCGCAATGGATGTCAATTTTGACATTGATGATAACTCAGATGCAGTTGATCATTTGTTGCTGGATACGACTACACCGTAAAAGTTGAGCCAGGGAAAGTATGAGCCAGGGCTTTTGGCCCTGGTTTCTTCTGCATGGAGACAGTTAGCTGTTACATTTTATTATCTGCTTCACCCTTCGGACGATATCGCAAACGAACGCAGCCTGAGAAATTTGTAATTTTATTGTAAAACATTATCTTTTTTAATGCGTTTATTTCGTTTGATTATTGGCATTTACGAATTTCGAATTTACGCGAAAATTTACGCGAAATTTACGCGGACACCCACGTTAGTTAATAAAATAAATTTGACGTAGCCCGTAGGAAGCGAAGCGGAGTACGGGAATGAAGCAAAGCGAAATTCTAAAACCCAACACCTTCATAATCTACAAGCAATAAATTTACAATATTTGAGATTATGGGAATTGGTTAGTTTCAGGATGCATAGACAGCATGCATCCCCGTATTACGCTTCGCTTCATACGGGCTACTTGCTCAAAGTCCCCACTACCTTCAAGTCACTCTGATACATGGATTTATGAAACACATCCCTGTGTTTCACCCTTCGGGTCATGGTGATATAAAGCCATCACCACGTATTTATACGGATATTTATACGGACACCCATGCTTAATCTCTTCAAATAATAACGCTTGACGTTAGTATCACGCAACGTTACCATCAACCCGTGATTAAAACATTCGCAAATAAGCAAACCGCCGCTATCTTCCAAGCTGAAAGAGTTCGCAGAATTGATATAAACATTCAACGTAAAACCCTGATGAAGTTACAGCAGTTAGACGCAGCGACTACACTTGATGATATGCTTGTACCACCTGGGAACAAACTTGAAGCGCTAAGCGGAGACCGTAAAGGTCAGCACAGTGTTAGAGTTAATCGCCAATGGCGCATATGTTTCAAATGGAAGGATGGCCACGCATACGATGTAGAATTTTGCGATTATCACTGAGGCAAAGATTATGATTAAAAGAGAAGATTTAAAAACCACTGACTTTAGTGATGTATCAACCGGTGAAAAACTCGAACCAGTAAGACCAGGCGATATATTGCAAGACTTTTTAGACGACTATGAAATTACCCCTTACCGTTTAGCTAAGGATATCGGAGTGCCGCAGACGCGTATAGCTGCGATTATTAAAGACGGTCGCGCAATTACCGCAGATACGGCTTTACGCCTTAGCGCTTATTTTTCTAATTCTGCTGAATTTTGGATGAACCTGCAAACACACTATGAGCTGTCAAAAGAAGTAGAACAAATAAATTCGGATTTAAAGAATATTAAGCCTGTTGCTGCTTGATACCTTTTGGTGGTTTTATTGACAAATATTTGCAGGCCATAATATGGTAAGTGCATTCTCCAGCTGATTTATATAAATACATTAATATTGAGCGATTATAAACAGCGATTACAAGAAGTATTCCCTGTTAACAAATGGTATCAACGTATGAGTGATGAAGAAACTTACGCGGCCACCCATGTTAATTCGTAAAACAAATTTGGCGTAGCCCGTAAGAAACGAAGTGGAATCCTAAAACCCAACGCCTTCATAATCTACAAATAAAAAATTTACAATATTTGAGATTATGAGAATTTGTTTGTTTCCCCCCCTATATGAGGATGCATAGATAGCATGCATCCCCGTATTACGCTTCGCTTCATACGGGCTACTTGTTACTTGTCGTCCCGACCAAATAAAAAAGGCCCGCTCAGTTGAGTGGCTCAAAGTCCCACCATCTTCAAGTCACTCTGATACATGGATTTATGAAACACATCCCTGTGTTTCACCCTTCGGGCCATGGTGATAAAAAGCCATCACCATGTTAAAAATCGCTCCAGGCGCATTTGATCAATTAATACCGCGCCATAAAAAACATGCCGCTAACGAACGCATCCTGTCGTCCCGACCAAATAAAAAAGGCCCACTCAATTGAGTGGCTCAAAGCCCCACCACCTTCAAGTCACTCTGATACATGGATTTATGAAACACATCCCTGTGTTTCACCCTTCGGGCCATGGTGATAAAAAGCCATCACCATGTTAAAAATCGCTCCAGGCGCATTTGATCAATTAATACCGCG
>Ga0316207_10000798_pt1 | contig 44742 bp, 46 predicted proteins | sample 6weekpyrite_MG_FD_204943 | JGI IMG/M metagenome (GOLD analysis project Ga0316207, IMG submission 204943) | Microbial mat bacterial communities from mineral coupon in-situ incubated in ocean water Damariscotta River, Maine, United States -... | ecosystem: Environmental > Aquatic > Marine >... | reverse complement strand
CCTTTGAACATGGTAACCAATGCAATAACAAAACCGGTTAGAAAAATATAGAACGGAACATATTTTTTAGCATTCTCAAACGGGGTCTGGGTATTTAATATGAGTCCTTGCACACTTCGGAACAACCAGTAAGAAATTGTACCGGCCAACAAAGGTGAGACCACCCAACTCATAACAATCGATCCGACTTTACCCCAGTGCACGGCATTCATACCAATACCGACAGCTGCAAAACCAACAATAGCGCCAACGATAGTGTGTGTAGTTGAAACAGGCCAGCCCAAACGAGAAGCAACCAATAACCATATACCTGCGGCCAATAAGGCCGCTAACATGCCGTAGACAAGTAGTTCAGGTGTACCTGATAAAAGATCTGCATCAATGATGCCTTTGCGAATGGTTTTTGTAACCTGCCCTCCTGCAAGGAAAGCGCCAGCAAATTCAAAAATAGCAGCGATAAGAACCGCTTGTTTAATTGTAATGGCACCAGAACCAACAGAGGTTCCCATCGCATTAGCGACGTCATTCGCACCAATGCCCCAAGCCATGAATAGGCCAAAAACAACGGCCATGATAAGTAATATAATTGCGTATTCCATTTTTTAAGAAACCTTTATAAGAGATCAGCGAGCAAGCAATAGTTCGAGGCGACTACCGACGCGTTGTGATAAATCAGCGAGCTCGCCAATCCAGTCAATCACGCGGTAAAGGAACATGACTTGTACGGGTGGTAGATCATTTTCAATTTTAAAAAGCGCGCTACGAATTTTTACTTCAAGTTTATCGTTATCGCTTTCAATTGAATCGAGTTCTTTGATCATGCCTTGAACAAGCTTAACTTCTCGACCTCCAAATCCGGTTTCAACTAATTCATCAAGCTCATTAATCGCTGTTTGTGCTTGTGCAGAAGCATCAATCGCACGCTTTACGAAGGCAATTAATTGGTCATTAACGGTTTCAGGGAATTCCATTTTACGGCCGGTAATAAGGCCAGCAATGTCTTTGGCCTTATTGGCGATTTTGTCTTGCATGGTGAGAACTTCAAGTAAATCACGTCGTGAGACGGGCATAAATAAACTTCTGGGTAAATGCATGCGTAAATTACGTTTTAGTTTATCAGCAGCATTTTCTAGTTTGGCTATTTTTTTCTGCTGTGCTTTAGCCGCTTTCCAATCTTGTTCTAAAACAGCCTCAAAAAAAGGCACAAGTTCAACGGTACATTCTTGTACGCTGGCCATGTGTGCTTGAAGAGGTTTAACTGGCGAGTTGCCAAAGAGACTGGAGATGGTGGTTCGTGCCATTTCTTTTCCTTTGATACCTTTGTGGTATCGGTTCCCAACACTGCTGATTCAGTGTTAGCATTTTTATTAAGTCGTTAAAAGTTTGCGAATTGTATAGGCTAATATTTTCATACACAAGCATTATTTTGGAGACTAAAATTATTATTATTATTATATATTTCAATTAGTTAAGGGTGTATCTCGTTGGTTTATAATAATGGTTAGCAGAATCATTCTGTTCTATTGCTGATATTTTAGTGTAGTTTTGTAGAGTGATGAAAGACATAAATTTTAAAGACCCAAATCTTTACTTCAATCGAAATTTAGGCTTGTTTCAATTTCAGAAGCGCGTATTGGCTCCAGCAAGTGATGAGTCCACGCTTTTGTTAGAAAGGTTACGTTTCTTAATGTATTAGTAGTACCAATCTTGATGAATTTTTCCAAATAAGAATCGCTGGGCTGATGTATCGCGCAGCCCTTGATACTTCCAGTGGGGGACAAGATGATGTGTCGCCCGAACAAGCATTGCTTTTGGTTCGACATGAAACGCATAACGTGGTGATAGAACAGTATCGCGTGCTGAATGAAATGTTAGTACCGGAAATGGAAAAGTCTGATGGAGATGAGTTTGTATTCTTAAGCTTTGTCATCCATACCCATGTTTGTAAACTGTTCCTAGGAATGGACGTGACGGGTTATTATCAGTTTCGAGTTACGCGTGATAGCGGCCTTTTTGTTGAAGAAAAAATAGATGATTTGATGCAAGCAATTATGCGTGAACTTTAACCAAGTTGTAATTTGAAACCGACATTTTTCAATAGTTTTTTTTCTTGTTTTAGATCGGCGAAAGTGAGCGCGTGCATATCAAACCAATCATCTGGAAAAATTATTTTCAAAGAATTTTTTCCAGGTTTAATCATTAGTTTGGGTGCTTGAGTACTCGTTCTGTTTCTATGAAGAATAACCGAAAGCCTTAAAATGATCGCTAATTTCATTGCAATATCGATAAGTTTTGATGGTAATTTATCAAAATTTTGTATCGACAATTTTTTTCGATGCGACAAAATGAGAACGGATAATAGTTCTTGTTCCTGTAATGAAAAACCAGGCATGTCAGAATTTCTGGTTAAATAGGCGCCGTGCTTGTGGTAACCAGAATGAGCAATTGTTAATCCTATTTCATGAAGTAAAGCCGCCCAGCCAAGAATGGAATAGTAGTTTGACTCAGTGGTTTTCCATTTTTTTTTGGTATGTTCGTATAGGTAAGAAGCAGTAGACATTACATTTTTCGCATGGTCTGTTTGAACTGAGTACCTTTCAGCTAGTCGTTGTACTGTTACATCTCGAGCATCTTCATGTTTTATTCTTCCGAGTAGTTCATAGAGAAGACCTTCACGGAGCGCTCCATCTGAGGTTGTCACTTCTTTAATTTCAAACGACTTAAAAAGTGCATTTAATACAATAAAACCACCAATGAATACAGGTTTACGATCTACTGCTAAACCTTTCAGGTTTATATTATCAATATGACCGGAACGTATAAGACATTTACGTAATGCCTGCATGGAGTCAGAGGTAATGGTATCTGTTGCGAATCCTTCTTCCAGCACAACACTTTGTATTGCGCGAATACTGCCCGATGCACCAATTACTTGAGACCAGCCTTTGTTTAGAAAAGAATATGAAATACTTTCAAGTTTACGGCGTGCAAAAATATCAGCTTTTTTCATTCGGTGTTTTGTGATTCTTCCATCGGGGAAAAACTCTCGACTCACGCTGACACACCCCATGTTAAGGCTTTCCATTAAAAGCGGAGTAAATTTTTCTCCTATAATGGTTTCAGTACTGCCGCCACCGATATCGATAACTAGGCGGTTTGAGTCATCATCTGCAATGCTATGTGAAACACCTAAATAAATAAGGCGTGCTTCTTCAATACCGGCAATTATTTCGATCGAGTGCCCTAACAAATTTTGTGCATTGGCTAAAAAGTCGGAAGAGTTTTTTGCTTTGCGAAGCGTATTGGTGCCTACAACCCGAAGGTTTTCTGAGCGAATGTTTTTTAATCGCTGCCCAAACCGTTCTAAACAATCAAATGCGCGTTGTTGTGATTCTGCGGATAAGTAATTTCGTTTATCAAGGCCGGCACCAAGTCTAACCATCTCTTTTAAACGGTCGATAATTTGTAAACTACCATCATCGCTAATTCGGGCGACGATCATATGAAAACTATTAGAACCAAGATCAACCGCGGCAATCTCATTACCTGAGTATGGGCTAGTAACTGGATCTTGAGTTGTCATAAATTAGTACTTGGTTTATTAGTATAATTTTTTGTTCGTTAAGCTTCTTTTAACCATTGTGCAGCACGCTTAGCAAAATAAGTTAAAATTCCGTCTGCACCGGCACGCTTAATACAAAGTAGTGATTCCATAATGACAGCTTTTTCATCGAGCCAACCATTTTGTATTGCTGCCATATGCATAGCGTATTCCCCACTGACTTGGTATACAAATGTGGGCGCCGCAAATTGTTGTTTTACTCCTTTCACAATATCAAGGTATGGCATACCAGGTTTGACCATGATCATGTCTGCACCCTCGTCCAAATCTAAACCAACTTCCCATAAGGCTTCGTCAGTATTCGCAGGATCCATTTGATAAGAATATTTATTGCCACCACCTAGGTTAGCGGCAGAACCCACCGCGTCACGAAAAGGGCCATAATAGCTAGAGGCATATTTTGCAGAGTAAGCAAGAATTTTGGTATGAATATGTCCAGCTTCTTCAAGCGCCTCACGAATACGGCCTATTCGACCATCCATCATGTCGGAGGGGGCAACGACATCGGCACCAGCGTCGGCATGGGAGAGTGCTTGGCGGACCAAAATATCGACGGTTTCATCATTCAGGACATAACCCGACGCATCAATGAGTCCATCTTGGCCATGGGTCGTGAAGGGATCGAGTGCAACATCTGTAATGACACCTAGTTCAGGAAATTCAGCTTTGATGGCACGCACGGCTCGTTGTGCAAGTCCTTCCGGATTATAAGCCTCACAAGCGTCATCGGATTTTGCACTATCAGGTGTAACCGGGAAAAGCGCGATTGCTGGAATGTTTAGCTCGATTAGTTCAGCTGCCTCCTCAAGGAGCAAATCGATACTAAGGCGCTCAATGCCGGGCATAGACTCAATGCTCTCACGCTGATTTGACCCGTCCAGAACAAACATAGGGTAAATCAAATCATCGCTGGTTAGCGTGGACTCGCGCATTAAACGTCGTGAGAAGTCATCTCGTCGCATGCGCCGCATGCGGACTTGTGGAAACCGTCCATGACCGGTATCTGGGTTGCTCACTAGGATTCTCCTGAACATTATATTTTCAGGCAATCATCCTACCCGAGCCGAGTCAGTTAGCAAAGGCATTCGCTAGGTGCAGCACTAATTGTTAAATTGATATATCACCCAGGGTTGTATGCAAAGTGAAATTAACAAAGTATGGGTTACTTCACGAAGTAGCGCCTGATCAACATTTGTAAATTCTATAAGGAGAAGATTGGCGATAATTATTATGGCAAGAACCCATAACACTTCCTTAATAATACGTCTCATTTGTATGCTCACCTTTTTGTAACTTGGTACTATTAACGGCCTCGTGTTGAATAGCCTGCGGAAATGGTTGGCAAATGGCTTGCGACGCGCGTCACAAAATAACTAAAAGATATGTAACATAATGATTATATTCAGATTAATAACATCTTACCTGGCAGTTTTAACCTTGCTTGGCGCGACGGTGGGCTATTTTTGGCCACCGGTGATGCTTATTTTCAAAGATGTTTTCTTATGGTTGTTTGCCGCCACCATGTTTGCGCTCGGTATTGTGTTGCAACCACTTGAATTGAAACAGACCTTACGCGAGCCAAAGGCCATTGCACTCGGTGTATTGACGCAATACAGCGTAATGCCGATCCTGGGCCTTGCCGCGGCCTATTTTGGGGGCTTATCCCCTGAGCTTGCATTGGGTTTTGTTATTGTTGGCTGTGCACCTGGCGCGATGGCAAGTAATGTTATTGTCTATTTAGCAGGTGGCGCATTAGCGTTTTCAATCGCACTGACTACGTTGGCAACTGTGTTATCTCCTGTCTTAACCCCTTTATTAGTCCAGCAGCTGGGCGGTGCTTTTATGCCCGTAGAATTCTTGCCATTGATGAAAACGATATTACTGACTGTGTTATTGCCTTTAGTATTGGGAATGCTCGCAAGACGACAACTTGGGCGATGGTTAGCCCCAGTTGAAGAAATAGCGCCGGCAATTGCGGCAGTAGCCATTGTCATTATTTGTAGTTATGCGGTTGCCGCAAACCATAATCGAATTGCTGAGGTAGGCAGCACAGTAATTATGCTAGTAATTCTAGTAAATGGATTGGGGTATTTAATAGGTGGGTTGTTAGCACGAATATACCGGTTTGATCGAAAGCATCAACTAACCTTGGTCATTGAGATTGGTATGCAAAACGCGGGATTAGGGGTGGCGTTAGCGCTTAAGCATTTTCCGCCTGAAACAGCCATCCCAGGGGCTTTATTCGCAGTATGGTGTATTGTGACGGCCGCGGGGGCATCTTCATGGTACCGATCTCGGCAGCAGCCCATATCGGCATAGATGCTTACTAGCAAAATTTGATTCAAACTACCTCTATACGTCAGCCTAATTCGGCACTATTCTTAACATAGGGTGATAGATTGCTAAGTTGAGCAGTCTGGGTAGTTAGGATATAACTTCAATAGTCTCAAGTTATGAACCTCAGCAACAAGATTAGCTCGGCCAGATAGTGGGTGGCTGCCTCAACCTCCGGTAATTGTAAAAGCATTTACTTTTCAGTAATTAAGGGTTTTGTGTAGAGTCAAATGAAAAAAAAGATTGATATTTCTTATTTGCAAAAGGGTATGTATGTGGCTGAGCTAGATCGGCCATGGTTAGAATCCCCTTTTATGTTCCAAGGCTTTGTCGTCGAGGATGAGGAGACTTATCAGCGCGTTAATGATTTATGTGCCTATGTAATTATTGATACAGAAAGAGGTGATGATGTTGATCCTGCACTAGCGCGCGCATCAACAACATCAGCGGTTGTTATCGATTTTAAGACACGAAAACGCATGCCAACGACCACTACATTTCAGGAAGAATTAAAAGAAGCAAGAAATGTTCATAAACGGGCGCGGAATCAAATCGACTCATTGTTTAACGACGCGCGTATGGGTAAAAACCTTAATGTATCCGGTGCCAAAGAAGTGGTTTCTGGATTGGTTGATAGTATTGTGCGTAATCCCGATGCACAGCTTTGGTTGTCGAACCTTAGAAAACGCGATGAGTACACAGCTATACACAGTTTAAATGTTTGTATTTTTGCTTTGACCTTTGCCCGCTACCTTGGTTTTAACAAAGAAGAAATGAATGAAATTGGAATTGGTGCTCTATTGCATGATATTGGTAAAATGCGTGTGCCATTAGAGATTCTAAATAAAGAAGGTAAACTTACAGCAGAAGAACGTGAAATTGTGCATAAGCATGCTCAACACGGATATGAGATTTTAAAAAGTTATCCAGAATTACCAGCAAGTACCATAGAAGTTGTATACACCCACCATGAAAGAAAAAAGGGCAATGGCTATCCTCGCGGTTTAGTTGAAGCACAAATACATTTGTTTTCGAGAATGGTTGCTATTGTTGACATTTATGATGCGATAACGAGCGATCGTGTCTATCACCATGGCATGAATACCTTAGATGCACTAAAAAATATGTTCAAATGGCGAGAAAATGACCTTGATACTGAATTGGTTGAGAGTTTCATTCAATGCCTAGGTATTTATCCTATTGGCAGCCTTGTAGAGCTCAACACCGGTGAGGTGGGAATTGTATTGTCAGTATCACAAGGGCGAAAGTTAGTACCTATTATTATGCTTGTTTGCGATAAAGATAAACAAATTGTCACACCGCCACGAATATTAGATTTGTCAAAATTTACACATGAAAAGACAGAAGATGTCATTGAAATAAGTAAGGTGCTTGAAACGAATAGTTACGGAATAGATTTGTTTGAATATATCAAGCATGAAGTTCTTTTTTAATGAAAACATGAAAAATCGGCAAATAATTTTTACTATTTTATTGCTTTTTTTTAGTGTAAGTCTTCAAGCATCTACTAAGCTTACGCTTGAATTGGCTGATGGAACGGAAATTTCTTATTATCATTTCGCTGCAAATGGAGACAAAATATTTATTTGGCTAGCACCAGAAGCAGGATTGCAGCAAGAAGAAAAAAATATTGCCCATAAGTTGGCTAACCAATCGATTGAAGTGGTTTACCCAGATTTATTTGAAAGTAATTTTTTACCGATTGCCGCAAGCAGTATTGACCGTTTCCCGATCAATCAAATAAAAGCACTCATAGCCGCTGCCAATAAAGACAAAGATGTTTACCTTGTCACAAGCGGCCGAGGCGTAGTTCCGATGTTGGAGGGGTTGCGTCAATGGCAGCTCGACAGGCCAGAAAATACTGCAATAAAAGGTGTGATTCTACTGAGCCCTAAGTTTTTTGTAGAAACTCCAAACCCAGGTCAAATTGCTAAAATAGAACCCATTACTCACGCGACAAATATACCCATTTATCTTTTTCAACCTGCACAATCTCCTTGGCGTTGGAAGTTAGATAAAACGATACCTGCACTACAAAAAGGTGGGAGCGAAGTATTTATACAAATTATTCCGAATGTACGTGACCGTTTTTATTATCGACCTGATGCTGAAAAAAATGAATATGACGTCGCAAACGAATTACACCTATGGCTTAACAGAGCGAGTAAAGTACTTTCCACATTGACAGCAAAACGTTCAGCAGCCCCATTGAATATATCTACAAAGAGAAAGATAACAACGTCAAAAAAAGAACGACTCTTGACTGCGTATAAGGGTAAGTCGTTAGCTCCGGCCTTAACTTTAAATAACTTACAAGGAAAAATAGTTGAACTTGAAGACTATAAGGACGGAGTTGTGATGGTAAATTTTTGGGCTTCATGGTGCCCTCCCTGCGTGCATGAAATGCCATCGATGCAACGATTAAAAGAAAGCATGAAAGGAAAGCCCTTTCATATACTTGCGATTAATATGGCTGAAAACCAGCCAACGATTGAAAAATTTTTAAATGAAAAAGTGAATGTCGATTTTACGGTACTACTTGATAGTGATGGTGAAGCATTAAAACGTTGGGAGGTATTCGCTTTCCCTACCACTTATTTTATCGATAAACAAAGGCGCTTGCGATACGGGTTATTTGGAGCGCGTGAATGGGACAAGCCCGACATAGAAGAAATAATTGAAAAGTTGATTAATGAGTCATAAAGTTTATTAAACCGCTAAAGTCTTCGCCACTATAAAGTTAGAATTAAAGTGGTGTTAGTTTAAGCCGATACAATATAAATAAATAAGCTAACAAATATATGAAGACAATAAACAGCCATACGTTGTACATAGTCGCTATAGGGCTGCTCTTGGCTTTGTTAATGAGTGTGGTTGGCCTGTTTCGCTATAATGATTTTCGAAACTACCATGATGTTATTGCACGTGAGTCCGTTGACGCCTTATCTTCTGATGTTACGTTATTTATCAGCGAGCGAAAACGTTTAGTTCGAATCTTTGGTGAAGACAATTTAGCCTTGATTCAAGCACTCTCAAATTCTCCAGATGATGATAAGCTGGAAAATGTTCTACGAGATAAAGCCTTACGATTTTTCCCGCAACACTTGTCCGTTACTATCGCTGATGAACATGGGAATATTTATTTAGAGGATTATGATGGGCTGGTAGGCGAACAATGCAAGAGAGATATAAAAGAATATTCAGAGAGCAAAAGAAATTTACCACGTGTTCACCCACATACTGAAGCGTATCATTTTGATGTAATGACAGTACTCGAAGCAGCAGATAAAAAAATAATTCTTTTCGTAAGTTTTCGAGCGGACATTCTTGCAACCTTAATTCAAACTGCGCAAGTTCAAGGTCATCAATTATTACTTTTATTGCCACTGGAAAAAGATTTAATTGAAGTAACGTCATCAGGCGCTAGAAATGTATTAGACAGACAGGATTTTAGATTAACCGATTCTGAGCAGTACCGTATGTTGTATAAAAATGAAATTGTAGGTACGTCTTGGGTTTCTGCAGATTTTTATAGTCCGCATCTTTTCACTACGCAACGAAATATTATTTTATTTCAGTTCTCACTCATTTATATAGTTTTTTTAATAGTTTTATTATTTTTGTTTAGAAACTTAAAAAAAGAAGCGACCCAAAGGAAAAAAGCCGAAAGGCACAAAAACGAATTTCTTTCTTCGGTTAGCCACGAACTTCGTACGCCGTTAACGGCAATGAATGGTTCGCTTGGTCTAGTAGTAAATGGTGTATTAGGCAACATACCCAAACAAGCTATTGAAGCACTCGAAATAGCACAAAAAAATTGTGTTCGATTGATGAATTTAGTTAATGATTTATTAGACATTCAGAAGATAGAAGAAGGAGAAATGGAATACAGTATGACGAAGTTGCGCATTCATAGTGCGCTTGAACATGCGATAGAAGAATGCAGTCAGTATGCTGAAACGTATCATGTTGAATTTAAATGGATAAAAGGCAGTCCGGAATCATCGCAACAAGATATTTTTGTGAAAGCTGATGAGGATCGTATTGTACAGGTGTTATTAAATTTACTTTCTAATGCTGCAAAATATGGCGCGAAAAATGATACGGTTCAAATTGATTTAGAGTTAGACGGGAATGACGTAGTCATTCGAATAATAGATCATGGAACTGGAATTCCATTTGATTTGAAAGATGCTGTATTTAAAAAATTTACCCGTGCGAAAAAGCATGTAGGCAGTAAAATAAAAGGAACAGGGTTAGGCTTAAATATATCCAAGAAAATTATGGATGCCCATAATGGAAAAATCGGTTATGACTCAGAGGTTGGGCGTACCTGTTTCTATATTAGTTTACCGATTATAAGTGAATAGTAAAAAGCGTAAATCCTGATCGCGTGTAAAATCCAGACGTTATTTTACCCAATCTTGCGGCACCAGGTAATGGTCGTATAGCTTAGCCTCAGGAGTTCCACTTTCTGGTTTCCAGTTATAACGCCACTTCACTAACGGTGGTAAAGACATTAATATCGATTCAGTACGTCCACCTGTTTGTAAGCCAAACAATGTTCCCCGATCGAAAACTAAATTAAATTCAACGTAACGACCGCGACGGTAGAGTTGGAAATCGCGTTCGCGCTCGCCATATTCAGTGTTTTTGCGACGTGCAACAATTGGTTGATAGGCAGGCAAGTAATGATCACCAACACTCCTCATAAAAGCAAAGCTTTTTTCAAAACCGGGTTCATTAAGATCGTCGAAAAATAGTCCCCCGACTCCCCGAGGTTCGTTACGGTGTTTAAGGTGGAAATAATCATCACACCACTTTTTGTACTTTGGAAACACTTCTTCACCGAAGGGTTCACAGGCATCTTTAGCAGTTTGGTGCCAGTGAATGACGTCCTCATCGTTGCCGTAATAAGGTGTGAGATCGAATCCACCACCAAACCACCAGACAGGATCCTCGCCTTGTTTTTCGGCAATGAAAAAACGGACATTGGCATGGGAAGTGGGCACATAGGGGTTATGCGGATGAATAACTAGTGATACCCCCATGGCTTGAAAACTGCGCCCAACGAGTTCAGGGCGATTTGCCGTTGCGGCGTTGGGCATGCTGTCTCCCTCTACATGGGAGAAATTAATGCCAGCTTGTTCAAAAACAGATCCATTAGTGAGTACTCGTGTTCGTCCTCCACCAGGCGCCCCTTCGCGCTGCCAGAGATCTTCTTCAAATTTTGCAGTGCCATCTTCCGTTTCCAGACCGTCACAAATACGATCTTGCAGGTCGAGAAAATAGGCTTTAACGGCATTGATATCAGGTGTGTCCATGGGCGCGTATTAAACCACAGTTGATAAGCGGTTGACGAGTGTGATCAGCCGGGGCGTATAATTTTCTGAGTCTTGAGATCGCGAATAGTGCTGGGCTTGGCTTTTAAATTACTTTGCCCACTGACGATGGCGTCCAGTTGGTTACCAAATTGCTGAAGCACTTGAAGCTTATTTCGAGCTGGATGGTGCCCAGATATATTAGCGCTGGTGGAGACTATTGGCATGCCAGCCTCGCGGCAAAGCCCTGCTGCAATAGGATGGGCGGTGACACGTACAGCCAGTTTGCTATGCCAACCAGTTAGCCATAAAGGCACCCAGTCTTGAGCAGGTATAAGCCATGTTACTGCGCCAGGCCAGGTCTGGTTAAGTTGTTTGCGATCTGATTGAGTTAAAGGTTTTAGAAAGGGTTCTAATCGGTTTAAATTGTCAGAAATAAGAATAAGCCCTTTGCCTGGATCGCGTTGTTTAAGTTGAAGTAAGTGATGCACAGCGGCTTCATCGAGGGGGTGGCAACCAAGACCATAAACAGCTTCAGTTGGATAAGCGATAACCCCCCCCTGCTGGATAACGTTAGCAGCTTGTCGTTGAGACCAACGCATAATTGAAATTAACTACCTTCGCTGTCTGATTCAGCCCCTTCCTTAGCAGGTGGATCATAAGGTTCTGAAAAACGGCATTCCTTTTGTGGACAAACTTTCTCTGTGCCCCGTTTTTTTGTAGTTTTCACCGATAAAATTGGCCAGTTACATTTTGGACAAGGTTCAGCTAGCGGTTCATTCCAAATTGCATAAGTGCAGTCTGGGTAGCGCTTGCAAGAATAAAATATTTTTCCGTTGCGTGATTTACGCTTAAGAATCGTTCCTTTGTGACACTCAGGACATTCGACGCCGGTATCTGCCGGTTTTTCAAGCGGTTCGATATGTTTGCAATTTGGGTAGTTGCTGCAGCCAATAAATTTACCGTAGCGGCCATGTTTAATGACTAAGTCATGTTCACATTCAGGGCACTTACGGTCTTTGATAATTTCTGCATCTTTTTCATCATCGTCACCGTTTAAATTTCGTGCATAGTCACATTCAGGGTAACTCATGCAGCCTATGAAGCGACCACGGCGACCTAAGCGAATAGAGAGCTCACCACCACACTTCGGACATTTTTCTTCAATTTTTTCATGCGTGACATCTCGACGGTCAACATTCTTATCCGTGTGTTCAACCTTATCTTTGAAAGGACGCCAAAACTCTTTCATTAGTGGCACCCAATCTTTTTCGCCGCGAGCGACAGCATCAAGATCGTTTTCTAATTTTGCAGTGAAATCGTAATCAACATAGTCGGTAAAATATTTAGTAAGGAAACTGTTCACCACCCGCCCAACATCGGTTGGCATGAAACGGCGTTTGTCCATTTCCACGTATTCACGATTTTGCAGGGTTGAAATAATTGAAGCATAAGTAGAAGGACGACCAATGCCATGCTCTTCCAGGGTCTTAACCAGTGTTGCTTCATTAAAACGTGGTGGCGGTTCTGTAAAATGTTGTTCAGGGCGAATTTTTAAAAGCTTAACGGTGTCGCCCTTTTCTAATGGTGGTAATAATTTTTCATCATCTTCGGTAGGCGTATCATCAACACCTTCTTGATAAACGGCCATAAAACCGGGATCAACAATAGTAGAACCATTAGCGCGGAAAATATGCCCGGTGTCAGTACCCGCTTCAAGGTTGGCACCCACCGTATTTATCGTTGCATGGATCATCTGGCTTGAAACAGTTCGTTTCCATATCAGGCCGTAAAGTTTGTTTTGATCTGTCGAAAGGAATTTTTTGATCGATTCCGGATCACGCTCAGCAGATGTAGGACGAATAGCCTCATGCGCTTCTTGTGCATTTTTTGCTTTGGTTTTGAATGTGCGCGGTTCTTTTGGCACTTTCTCTTTGCCGTAACGTGTACCAATTACATCACGAACTTCATCTAGCGCTTCTTGAGCAAGTGTTACAGAGTCTGTACGCATGTAGGTAATAAGGCCGACTGATCCATCACCAGTATCAATGCCCTCATAAAGCTGTTGCGCAATGCGCATGGTACGTTGTGTGGTAAAACCTAGTTTGCGAGAGGCTTCCTGTTGCAATGTAGAAGTAGTAAAGGGTGCAGATGGATTCCGTTTACGTTGTTTTTTCTCAATCTTAACAACAGTCAGTTCGCCTTGCGCAGCTTCATTAAGTGTTTTTTCTATGTCAGTAGCTTGCTGAGTATTTTCAACACTGAATTGCGTAAGCTTTTCACCCGCATATTGTTGCAACTTAGCAGCAAATTTTTTCTTTGCTACTTTAGTGTCTGCTTCAATGCTCCAATATTCGCGAGGTACAAATTTTTCGATAAGCTCTTCACGTTCGACAATCATACGTAGTGCTGGGCTTTGTACGCGCCCTGCAGATAAACCGCGGCGAATTTTTTTCCATAGCAGTGGCGACAGATTAAAACCAACTAAGTAGTCGAGTGCACGGCGAGCTTGTTGCGCATTAATTAGGTCATATGAAAGTTCACGTGATTCATCAATCGCATGTTGAATCGCTTTCTTAGTGATTTCATGAAACACCACGCGAGTGACTTCTTTGTCTTTTAATAGTTTCTTTTTCTTGAGTAGCTCAAATAAGTGCCAGGCAATGGCTTCACCTTCGCGATCCGGATCGGTCGCGAGATATAAAGCGTCGGCTTTTTTGATAGCTTTTGAAATGGAGTCAATGTGTTTTTGGTTTCGTTCGATCGCTTGATACTTCATTTCGAAGTCGTGCTCTGTATCAACAGCGCCTTCTTTAGGAAGTAAATCACGAACGTGTCCATAGGACGCAAGGACTTCAAAGCCTTTACCAAGATATTTTTTTATTGTTTTTGCTTTTGCCGGTGATTCGACAATGACGAGTTTATTGCCCATATTTGTAATTCCAAGATTTAGAAACCTTGGTTCCTTGTGTTAAATGCCTGCGCAAGGTGCGGCTAAATTGTAATAATAAATCCTAAAGGGAAACAAACAACTAATGCAATAGAGAATAATTTTCTTCGAAAACGAAGTCTTCCATCCATGCGTAAGCGGCTTCTTGTCCAGGTTGGTTAAACAGCACCATTAGTACGACCCACTTGACGACGTCATGGTCAACTTCATCAGCTTCCAACGCCATAATTCTGTCAATAACCAGTTCACGACTGTATTGATCCAGTACACCGGCTTGCTCAAGATGCAGCAATAAGCCGCGACATTCAACATCGATACGTTCCGATTCTTCTTCGGTGTAAATGCGAATTGAACGGGGGTTTTCGAGATTTTTATCAGTCTCGTTTTCACGCAGTATTGTTAAACCTTCGAGCCAAGCAAAGGCTTTACTAATTTCACCTTGACCAAAACCAGCTTTACTTAGCTCAGTTTGCAGAGACTGTTGATCCTGAGGTGGTTCAATATCATCCACCATGTAATTCTCGAAGAGATAGACTAAAACATCGAGTACGTTTTCTTTCATAGTTTTCTTTAGCTGCGGCAGTACCTTCCTCCCGGAAGTGCCACAATAGATCCTTGTATTTCCAATGAGGATAGGATCGCTGAAACGCGCTCTGCCGTCAATCCACTGCGAGAAATTAGTGTGTCAATAGCCACCGGATCATGGTCAATATAGTCCATTAATGGCTCGGTCATACCGCTGGAGGCGTTGTGATCCTTAGGTTTTGGCGGAATCACCAATGAACCGAGCAAACTGGTCAGTTCAGTAACAATATCGTGCGTTGATTCAACCAGGCATGCGCCGTCACGTAGTAATCGATGATTTCCTCGAACCAGTGGGTTGTGGATTGATCCCGGAATAGCAAAAACTTCTCTGCCCTGTTCAGCAGCCAGTCGCGCTGTAATCAAGGAGCCACTCCGGCGGGCTGCTTCTATAACGAGAACGCCTACGCTCAATCCACTGATAATTCGATTGCGCCGAGGGAAGTTGGCTGGAATGGGTGTCGTGCCAGGAGAAAATTCACTGATGACTGCACCCTGTTGGCAAATACGGCCAGCCAGTCTGGTATTTTTAGCGGGATAAATGTTATCTAGGCCACTTCCTATTACGGCAACGGTCTTTGCATTGGCGTGCAATGCACCGGTGTGAGCGGCTGCATCAATCCCAACAGCAAGGCCGCTAGTGATAGTTAGGCCGGATTTCGCAAGTTCTAGCGCAAAGTCATGGGCTGTTTCAAGACCAGTTGCAGAGGGGTTACGGCTGCCTACGATACCTATTTGTGGCATCACTAGTGTGCTGGGGTCGCCATTGATGAAGACGACAAGGGGTGGATCGTTTATATGCTTTAGTAATTCAGGATAATCAGGGTGGGTGAAGTGGATAATGTGGTGTGACTCATTCTCCACAAGCCACTCAAGATCGGCGTTGATGGCCTCATCGTTCGGTTGAGCTAGTGCATTGCGTAACGCTTCGTTGGAAATTTCGTGGCTAAACTCAAGAATTTCAGTAGCTGAGTCAAAGCGTTTTAGTAGTTTGCTAGCCGTTTTAGGGCCAAATCGTGGGGTATGAAATAAGGTTAGCCAAGCGACTAACTCTTTATCAGGATCGAAAAGTGATCCGCATCCTTGCGGTGTGTGCATGATTCAAGGCCTCCTTGCCTTGCCAAACGCAGCCGCGTTTGGAATTTTAAAGGTTAATCTTAAAGCTCAGGCGGATTACGCACCGCATCAAATACGTGTAATGGACGTGTTGCATCCATCACCAGTGCAAAGCTGACTTTTTCAAATACACGGAAAATCAGCAGAGTACCCGCGCGTTCATCAGGTAGTTTGACTGTATCGCCGCGTTCAGGTGAAACGTTATCCGTGATTGTTTCGCCACGACTGTAAACAGCGAGCACAGTACCAATGTCAATTTTCTCACGGCTGCCGGCATCAACGACAACTAACTGGTTTTGGCCAATTTGAACAACACCATCGACCACAGAAATAATGGATGCCTCGATATCTGCGTTCGGCGCATGGGGCATGAAATTTTCACTAATGTCATCGTCACCTAAAGGTAATAGACGGTCGCCTGTGTGAGCTTCTCGTTCGGTGCTGGTGAGTAGCAACGTAGCTGGATCGCCAAATTGGGCAACCGTAGTTTCGCCTACATAAACAGCTTCATAACCGAGTACTTCAGGTTCTTCATCCTCTTTAAGTGTGTGCTTAACGTATTTAATCCCTGGGCGGAAGACACTGTACTTGGCCTTGCCTTCTTCTTTCAGGTTACGCACGTAGAGTCTATCGCCTGCACCAGCCACCACATGCTCTTCAGCCACTTGCACAACATAAGGTGCGTTCTCTAACTCTTTCTCACCAACCGCAAGTGGTTTGGAAAGGAATTGTTGAATGGCATCAAGAGGGATTGTTGGGATTGCTCTATCCAATCGTGTCTTACGCATACTGGGTGATAATTTTAGGTTAGGGCGAGCACGTTTTCCGATGCGAATAATTGGGTTACCATTTGCATCATAACTCAGCACTAATTCGTCACCAGGATAAATGAGGTGCGGATTTTTTACCTGCGGGTTAACATGCCACACATCGGGCCATCGCCATGGACTTTTAAGAAAGCGTCCAGCAATATCCCAGAGCGTGTCACCTTTTACGACGGTATATCGATCAGGGTGATCCGGGTTCAGGGTCGGCGCTGCGAAAGCAAAGCTTGTTAAAGTCAGCAGCAGGAGCACAAGAATTTTTCTGGCTAACATGTGAGTCCCTTTTATTATATTTTAATGGTCAAGCTCGTAAAATACAGCTTAACTGATACGTTATAACCAAACATAGCCCTGTATTGAGTATAGCGCAAGAGCTACGTTATCCAGTATGATCATTATCTTAGCAGCTTAACCTATGTAAATACTAGAATTTGTTGATGCAAATCACATGATGACATTAAATATATTAAAATACCCTGATCCACGTCTCAGAACGGTCGCAAAACCGGTCGCGGAGGTGACAGATAAAACGCGTGAACTGATCGATGCCATGTTCGCTACCATGTATGCTGCGCCAGGCATTGGCTTGGCCGCAACACAGGTTGATGTGCATGAGCGCATTATCGTGATTGATATGTCGGCAGAAAAGGACGATCCGCTGGTATTGATTAACCCTGAAATTACGGCCAAAAACGGGACTGAAGTGACCGAAGAAGGCTGTTTATCCGTGCCAAGCATCTATGAAAAGGTGGAACGGGCAGAATCAATCTCTGTCCAAGCGCTGGATCGAGACGGTAAATCAGTCACCATTGAAACTGATGGGTTGCTGGCAGTATGCATTCAACATGAGATTGATCATTTGGATGGCAAAGTGTTTGTCGACTACCTTTCGCCGTTAAAACAACAACGGATTGGGAAAAAACTCGAGAAAAATCAGAAGTTTGAAGAAAGCCATACGGCCTTTTAGGCCGCTAAACAGATGCCAGATCCACTAAAAATTATCTTTGCGGGTACGCCAGAATTCTCGGTGCCAAGTCTGCAGACTTTGATTGAGTCACCCCATGAAATTGTTGCGGTTTATACCCAACCTGATCGCCCTGCCGGCCGAGGCCGTAAATTAGCTGCCAGCCCAATTAAGCAGTGTGCTAACGAGGCCGGCATACCTGTAGTGCAACCAGAAAACCTGAAAGACGAATCTATTCAACAGCAATTGGCAAGTTATGGCGCTGATATCATGGTGGTCGTTGCCTATGGGCAGTTGTTGCCCCCCGCCGTGCTGGCCACACCGCGTTTAGGTTGCATCAATGTGCATGCCTCATTACTGCCGCGATGGCGCGGCGCAGCGCCCATACAAAGAGCAATTATTGCAGGTGACGCCGAAACCGGTGTCACTATTATGCAAATGGCCAAAGGTCTTGATACCGGCGATATGCTTGCAAAGGTTGCCATTCCCATCGATCCAAATGAAACAGCCGCTGAACTTCACGATAGATTAGCAACGCTAGGGAATGGTGCTTTAATCGATGTGATTGAACAATTGGCGAACAACACTGCTAAGCCGCAAGTGCAGAATGAGTCGAACGCCTGTTACGCATCTAAATTAAGTAAAGCAGAAGCGCCTTTGGATTGGTCTGCGCCAGTCGAAGCCTGTCAACGCCAAATTAGTGCGTTTAACCCGTTTCCTGTTGCAACGGCACAGTTAGGCGAAGAAATATTACGGATTTGGCGCAGTAAAATTATTCAGCGCGATTCTGCTGCTTATCAACCAGGTGCCATAATCGGTGTAGATAAACAGGGCATTAAGGTGCAGACAGGAGAAGGCATTTTAATGATTCTTGAATGTCAGGCGCCAGGCAAAAAACGCATGTCGGCGGCTGATTTTGTTAATGCGCGTCCCGACCTGCGTGAACCGGGAAATGGCTTTGTTGTGGAAAAATCACCGTGAGTGCCGGGGTTAATGTTAGGGCACAAGCAGCGCGTTGTATTACCGCTGTCATTGGTGAGGGCGAGTCATTAACAACGGCACTGGAGCTGTCGCGTTCGGTGGTTGCGCCTCGAGATATTGGTTTGCTGTATGAGATCAGCTTTGGTGTGATGCGCCATTATTACCAACTCTACCATCTTGCAAGATCACTGCTTAGCAAGAATCTAAAGCCGCGAGACAAAGACGTATTGGCGTTGATCTTAGTGGGCTTATACCAGCTTATTTATATGCGTATCCCTAACCACGCGGCACTCAATGAAACCGTTAGCGGCACCAAAAGTCTTTCTAAGGCTTGGGCACGTGGCTTAGTAAATGCCTTACTTAGAAGGTATTTAAGAGAAAGTGAAGACTTACTTCAAAAAGTAGCGGTTAAGCCGGAAGTGGATGCGGAAATGCCAGACTGGTTATCACAACGGCTTAAAAAAGCATGGCCCGATGCGTGGCCAAAAATCAAACAAGCCAGTCAGTCCCACCCCCCAATGAGCTTACGCGTGAATCGAGCCCGGTTAGATCGCAAAGCGTATTTGGAGCAACTATGTGCGGCCGAACTATCAGCAAACATAATCGACGCTACCCCAGCAGGTTTACAATTGGAGACTCCGGTTAATGTCGATAAGTTACCAGGTTTTGAATCTGGCAATGTCTCGGTACAGGATGCAGCAGCACAATTAGCCTGCGAATTACTAGCGCCAGCTGATGGCGATCGGGTGTTGGATGCGTGTGCAGCACCGGGGGGTAAGACGGCAGCATTGCTGGAATATGCAGCTGCCAACGGAAAAAAATGTGCAGTGGCGGCATGGGATAATAGTGAGCAACGTTTGCAGCGTTTATCCGATGGGTTGGCACGATTAGGCCACCAAGCAGAAGTGGCTTGCGTGGATGTCAGTGATGAAAAATCAGTGAGCCAGTTTGGTGAATTTGAACGTATCCTGCTAGATGCGCCATGCAGTGCAACGGGTGTTATTCGGCGCCATCCCGATATTAAATTATTGCGACGAGAAACAGATATTGTGTCCTTGGTAAAAACGCAGTCAGCCATGTTGGATGCCTTATGGCCGATTTTAAAGCCAGGAGGCAGTCTGCTATATGCGACTTGCTCTATTTTGCCCGAAGAGAATACTCAGCAAATAACCTCATTTCTTGCTCGCCACACCGATGCAAACGAAGTGAAGATCGTTGCAAATTGGGGTTTGGGTCAACCCGTCGGCCGCCAAATTTTATCTGGCGATCAAGACATGGATGGTTTTTATTACGCGTTACTGGAAAAAGCGAAATAGTGAATATGGGTCTGAAACCCTTTTAAATTTGTCGGCATGTTATAAAAGGCATATAAATAGAGGTAGCGCTTCCTCTATAAACAATAATAAGTAAACGTGATGCATGTAATGACGTCAGCAAAATTCTGTTCTCCTCGCTATCAGTTAGCGCTGCTTATATTGTGGCTATTGCCCGTTCTGGTCCAAGCCGCTGGAGTGACCATTGAAAAAGCCAATACAAGACTTCAGGACGCGGTGTATCAACTGAATGCGAATATTACTTATGAGTTGAGCGACGATGTGTTGGAAGCGCTCAGTAATGGTATTACGCTGACCATGCAGGTGACAATCAAGATAGAACAGCCAAGAATTTACTTATGGGACCAATTGATTGCTGAAAAATCACAACGTTATCAATTAAAGTATCATGCCTTGAGTGGCCAATATCTTGTTAAGAGTAGCTTGGGTGAACAACGCAGTTACTTATCGTTGGCAAGTGCGCTTAGAGGCTTGGGTCAAATTCGTTCGTTGCCGATTTTAGAACAAGCGCACCTACAGGATCCGCAAGATGCCATGGTGAGAATAAAGACAGAATTAGATACGAATGCATTGCCTGCCCCGCTACGCCCAGTTGCATGGTTAAGCAGTCAATGGAAGCTCAGCAGTGAATGGTATATATGTCCTTTACGCTATTAAAACGCTTAACATCTGGACCGATTTCAGCCGCCGTGTTGTCGGTGTTGTTATTGTTGTCGCTGTATATAATGAGTGGTGCAACAGAAGATTCTGCGAGCTTTAACAGACAGTACGTATTGTTGCTGGTAAGTATTCTGGTTGGTTTAGTCATGCTTATTGCAATGATTGCCGCCAATGTTATTCGGCTTTATCGGCGCTACAAAGCGGGTGAGCCCGGCTCATTACTGACAACAAGGTTGCTTGTTGTTTTCGTCATAATCGCAGTTATCCCGGTTTCAATCGTTTACTACTTTTCAGTCGATTTTTTACATCGAGGCATTGATAGTTGGTTTGATGTTCGAATTGAAAAAGCACTGGATGATTCGCTTGAATTATCACGTTCAACTTTAGATAGCCGTTTGCGAGATTTATTAAGATCAAGCGAACAATTGGCGGTTGAGGTTGCAGACGAATCAGAAGCATCAGCGATTTTACGACTTGATGATTTGCGCGTTCGCAGTGGCGCAAGCGAAATGACTTTATTTGATGGAAATAACATTGTTGCATCGAGTAGTGCCGGCGATAAAATTGTGATTAACCCTAATCGTCCTGATGAAGCAATATTTTCGGATATTAGTCGTGGCCAAAATTATGCCGGCCTGGATCCGATTGCCGGCGCAGGATTACAAATCCGTATCGTGGTACGTGTTCCATTGATTCAGGCTGATCTTGGTGTGCGTTCTTTGCAAGCGCTTTACCCAGTCACGGCACGCCAAAAAGAGCTAGCGGATTCGGTACAGGAAGCATTTTCTACCTATAACGAGCTGGTGTATTTGCGCAGCCCGCTTAAATATAGTTTTACATTGATTTTAACACTGGCATTGCTGCTAAGTATTCTAAGTGCGGTTTGGGCGGCGTTTTATACTGCTAGAAAGCTTGTTGCGCCAATTAGTGACCTGGCTAAAGGAACGGCCGCCGTCGCATCTGGCGACTACAGTAAGAGATTACCACTACCGGTGAATGATGAACTCGGTTTTTTAGTGCAGTCATTCAATCAGATGACGCGACGGATTGAGCGGGCACGAAATGATGCTGAATTAAGTCGCCATAAGGTGGATGAACAACAATCCTATCAAGCATGTGTGTTATCAAATTTAAGTTCAGGCGTTATTACCTTAGACGCCAAGCAATGCTTACAAACATTCAACGAAGCGGCGAGCCGTATATTAGCGGTGGATCTTGAACCTTTGTATGGTAAATCGATTAAAGATTTGGCGACATTGCATGCAAGCTTAGGTCGCTTTGTGGAAATTATGCTTGAGCAGTTAGCTAAGCATAAACAGTGGCGTGAAGAAATTACATTATTTGGCGCGTCTGGTCGCCAGATATTGGTTTGTCGTGGTGTGCCTATGTCAGGCGCTTTAGAGGCGTCAGGTGATACTTTAATTGTTTTTGAAGATGTGACTACATTGGTTCAAGCGCAGCGCAATGCTGCATGGGGTGAAGTGGCGCGTCGCTTGGCCCATGAAATCAAGAATCCACTTACACCGATTCAATTATCTGCAGAGCGCCTGCGCCATAAATATCTCGACAGCATGGACAAGGAATCTGCCGAAGTGCTGGATAAATCAACACATACTATCGTGCAACAAGTTGAAGCAATGAAAGAAATGGTCAATGCTTTTTCCGAGTATGCGCGTGCACCACAGATTAAGTTAGAGGCATTAAATTTAAATGTATTAATAGATGAAGTACTGGATTTATATCGTGATGAGGACTCTGGTTTGCAGCTAAACGTGTCTCTGGATCCAGTGATGCCTCATGTCGAAGCAGATGAAGGACGACTAAGGCAATTGCTACATAACTTGATTAAGAATGCGATAGAAGCAATGCGAGATGAAACGAAACATCCTGAAATCTCAGTTCGAACACTATGCATGCAAGAGTCGAAGTGTCGATATGTTGAGTTGCGCATTGATGATAATGGCCCAGGTTGGTCATGTGAGGTTCAGTCGGAGTTATTTGAGCCATACGTGACTAGCAAGCAGGGAGGCACTGGTTTAGGCCTAGCTATCGTTAAAAAAATAGTTGAAGAGCATGGCGGCATGGTGGTGGCAGAAGACGGCCCCAAAGGTGGCGCAAGCATAGTGGTTAGGCTGCCCGTCTTGCATAGTGATGCGAACGAAAGTAAATAAATAGAATTAAGCATGGATTGTTACTATGCTAGTTTCAGCGGTACAATAGCGAGAGCACCGAATGTTTAAGGAAACTCTAACAATTAACGAAATTATCCTTTCATGAGCGCACCTCATATTTTAGTCGTTGATGATGAGCCAGATATCAGAAATCTAGTTCAAGAAATCCTTGTCGACGAAGGCTACGATGTCAGTATTGCTGAAGATGCTGCAGCAGCACGTGCAGCGCGACGTGTACACCGCCCCGATTTAACTCTCTTGGATATCTGGATGCCGGATGTTGATGGCATTACATTGTTGAAAGAGTGGCAGGAGGAAGGCAGTTTAACTGCCCCTGTGATCATGATGTCCGGACACGGTACGGTTGAAACAGCCGTCGAAGCGACGCGTCTCGGGGCTTACGATTTTATCGAGAAACCACTTTCACTTGCCAAGCTGCTACTGACAATCGAGCGTGCTCTGGAATCGGACAAACTGCAGCGTGAAAATAGTGATATGCGTGAATATTTGCGTCCGGCTACTGAGCCGATGGGTAAGAGTCCATTGATGCAGCAGTTACGTGAACAAATACAACGTATAGCGCAGCACGATACATGGGTATTGATTTGCGGCGAACAAGGTAGCGGTAAACATCAATGTGCCCGTTACCTCCATGCAAACAGTGCACGTAGTCAGGGACCGTTTGTCGAGGTTGGCGTTGCATCGATGAGTAGTGAGCAATCAGCCGTTGAGCTTTTTGGTAGCGAGGTCGATGGTAAAGTTCACTACGGTCGTTTGGAACAAGCAAATTCTGGTATTTTATTTCTCGATGACATCGCCGACATGGATATGGCGACGCAAGGAAAATTAGTCAGCGCACTTGAATCTGGTTCGTTTCTTCGTGTAGGCGGCAACGAGCCAGTCGCTATTGATGTAAGAGTGATTGCATCAACCCGACATGATTTACAAAACAATGTAACTGAAAAAACTTTTCGGGATGACCTTTATTATCAACTAAACGTTGTGCCTTTAAAAATTCCTCCGTTACGTGAGCACAGTGAAGATATACCAGAACTTCTGAATTTCTTAGTTGATCAATTTGTCACACAGGAACATTTAACCTATCGAAGCTTTTCAGTCGCAGTACAAAATCGCTTGCGAAATTATGAGTGGCCGGGAAATATTCGTGAATTACAAAATCTGGTACAGCGGGTCTTAATTATAGGCGGTGCTGAACAAGTTGAACTTGAAGAAATAGAATCGATGTTGCGAACTGATGTGGTAAAAACAAGCGGCACTGTTTCGATGCCGCCGGTATTTAATTTACCATTACGAGAAGCACGTGAAGCGTTTGAAAAGGCTTATTTAGAGCATCGGTTGAAAGAGGCTGGTGGCAGTGTAGGTAAAGTGGCCAAGTTAGCAGAAATGGAAAGAACGCACTTATATAGAAAGTTACGTGCCTTAGGTATTGACCCTAAAAAAGCGGGCATTGGAGATAGTGGGAAATAATGAAGATCATTATTCTTGGAGCTGGTCAGGTAGGTGCGTCGGTTGCTAATAATCTTGCAAGCGAAGCAAATGACATTACTGTTGTTGATATTGATGCGCGGCGACTGGAAGATTTACAGGACCGCCTCGATCTAAGAACCGTTGCTGGCCATGCATCACACCCCGAAGTATTGGCGCGTGCAGGAGCCGAAGATGCAGATATGATCATTGCTGTTACCAATAGCGATGAAACCAATATGATTGCCTGTCAGGTTGCTTATACGTTATTTCATACGCCAACAAAAATTGCTCGAGTACGCGCTGCAGAATATTTATCTCAAACGCAATTGTTTGCACAAGAGGCGTTGCCTATTGATGTGCTCATCAGCCCGGAACAATTGGTTAAAAATTATATTGAACGGCTTATTGAACATTCTGGTGCATTGCAGGTATTAGATTTTGCTGAAGGCAGAGTTTCATTAGTCGCGGTAAAAGCCTACTACGGTGGTCCGTTAGTTGGACATGAGTTACGCGAGTTACGCGAGCACATGCCTAAAGTTGAAACACGTGTAGCCGCTATTTTCCGACGGGGGCGAGCAATTATTCCGAAAGGAACCACGGTTATTGAAGCAGACGATGAAGTTTTTTTCGTTGCGGCAAAAAAAGATATTCGCGCTGTAATGAGCGAATTGAGAAAACTAGATCGCCCATGTAAACGCGTCATGTTAGCAGGTGGCGGTAATATTGGTTTCCGATTAGCAGAATCTTTAGAGTCAAGCTACCAAGTTAAAATCATTGAGCACAACTTAAAAACCTCAAAAGAACTTTCTGAAAAATTGGACCGTTCTATTGTATTGTATGGCGATGCTGCTGATGAAGAGTTGCTGCTAGAAGAAAATATCGAGAACTGTGATGTTTTTTGTGCGCTAACAAACGATGATGAGGCCAATATACTTTCTGCAATGTTAGCGAAACGTATGGGTGCCAAGAAAGTGATGGCATTAATTAACCGTGCAGCGTATGTCGATCTTGTACAAAGCGGCATTATTGATATTGCTATTTCCCCACAGCAAGCAACGATTGGTAGTTTGCTTGCTCATATTCGACGAGGTGATGTGGTTGTCGTTCATTCATTGCGTCGGGGTGCTGCAGAGGCTATCGAAGCGATTGCACATGGTGATAGCAAAACCTCGAAAGTGGTGGGTAAAACAATTAATGAGATTCAGTTGCCACCCGGTACAACCATCGGTGCAATTGTGCGTGGTAATGAAGTAATAATTGTTCATCACGATTCGGTGATTGAAGAAGATGATCATGTAATCATGTTTTTGGTAGATAAAAAACGTATTGTAGATGTTGAACGTTTATTTCAGGTTGGGATTACTTTTATTTAACTTTTATGCAACCGATAGCAATACAACGGATCCTTGGAATTTTGCTGATGCTCTTCAGCATCACCATGCTACCACCTATACTAATCTCGTTTATTTATGAAGATGGCGCCCGCTCATCATTTATTTTGGCTTTTTTAGTTACCTTCATCACCGGTTTAGCTTGTTGGTTACCTGTTTATCGCTCCCGCAGAGAACTACGGTTACGCGATGGTTTTATCGTAGTAGTTTTATTCTGGACAGTACTAGGTCTATTTGGTGCCCTCCCCTTGGCGCTGTATGAAGATTTGGGAATGTCTTTTACCGATGCTGCATTTGAATCAATTTCTGGTTTAACAACAACGGGTGCGACAGTGATTGTTGGTTTAGATCAATTGCCACACTCTATTCTTTATTATCGGCAGCAATTGCAATGGTTAGGTGGTATGGGGATTATTGTTTTAGCCGTCGCCATTTTACCGATGTTAGGGATTGGTGGCATGCAGTTATATCGAGCTGAAACCCCCGGTCCGATGAAGGACTCGAAATTAACACCGCGCATTACTGAAACAGCGAAAGCACTCTGGTATATCTATCTCGGCCTAACTGTTCTGTGTGCGTTAGCTTATTGGCTTGCTGGAATGAACGGGTTTGATGCGCTTTCACATAGCTTTTCAACAGTTGCGATAGGTGGTTTTTCAACACACGATGCCAGTATGGGGTTTTTTAATAGCACGTTGATTGAATGGGTAGCGATTGTTTTCATGCTACTAGCAGGGATGAATTTTGCATTGCACTTTGTGTCATGGCGTAGCTTTAGTTTGATGCCTTACTTGCAAGATAGCGAAGCACGATTTTATTTAGCATTGTTGTTCATGGTGTCGTTATTTACTGCCGGCTATTTATACTTTACCGGCACCATTAATAATGTTGGCGATGCAATCCATCATGGTATTTTCCAGACAGTGTCGATTGGTACAACGACTGGTTTTACCACAACGGGGTACGCAATATGGCCAGGCATGCTGCCAGTGTTACTGTTGTTCATTAGTTTTGTTGGCGGCTGTGCCGGTTCTACCGGTGGTGGGATGAAAGTCATTCGGTTTTTACTATTAATTAAACAAGGCCTTCGTGAAATTACCAGGCTGGTACACCCGAGTGCACAGATTCCGGTTAAGGTGGGTAGTAAGGCGATGTCAGATCGGGTCGTCAACGCGGTATGGGGCTTTTTTGCTGTTTACGTCGCAATGTTTGTCATTATTATGTTGATTCTTATGATGACTGGCATGGATCAAATAACCGCATTTTCTGCAGTGGCTGCGTGTATGAATAACATGGGGCCAGGTTTAGGTGATGTGGCAGCTCATTATGGTGATGTAACTGACATAGGCAAATGGGTACTTTGTTTTGCAATGTTATTGGGGCGCCTTGAGATATTTACATTATTAGTTTTACTAACCCCTACTTTTTGGCGCAAGTAAAATCATTGGATGCTCAACTGGAATCAACCTGGAATGATCGTTATGAAAAAAATAACGACATACCTCACGCCTGCCAACTATTACAAGAATTTTCACACTTACTCCTGCCGAAACATACGGCACTTGATTTAGCGAGTGGCTTGGGTGGGAACGCCCTACTATTGGCAAAATCCGGCTTAACCACGACAGCCTGGGATTTATCTTCTGTTGGTATAAAAAAACTAAAATCGTTAGCGTCGCAACAGTCATTAGATATCCATGCGCAAGTTAGAAATATCATTGAAGCCCCTCCTCTAGAAAATAGCTTTGATGTGATCGTTGTTAGTTACTTTCTAGAGCGATCATTATTCCCCGCCCTGCTTGCGGCATTAAAACCGTCAGGCTTACTGTTTTATGAAACCTTTGTTAGGGACAAGCCAGCAGGCGTCGGTCCAGCTAACCCTGCTTATTTGTTGGAACAGAACGAGTTATTACAATTATGCGATGGCCTTGTTATTCGCGCTTATCGAGAAGAAGGCATGCTTGGGGATGTGACCAAGGGATGCAGGAATGTAGCCATGTTAGTGGGCCAGAAAAGACCTAACGAAGAGCGCTGATTGTCTATTCATGGATGACTTTTGAATGTCATCCATCATTTATAGATCATCAATCCTACTGGAATAATCAGTTTCAAGAATTTTTGTGGCTCGTTCAGCGTCCTCTTCGGCGACGCGTAATTTAATTCCACCAACCGCAATGCTGTAAAGCCAGTCTGTTTGTACGAGATGTTCATCGGCCAACCATGACTCAATCCCCTCGGCGGCAAGCCTACCCATCGCAATGTGCGCTTCGGGCATACCGTCATAGCGGGCAATAATAGTTCCTAGACTCATAATGGTTTTAATTTCCCATTTTACTAATATTTGAGGTTAATATTAGCTTTTAAATTGCATTAATTAGCAAAATTAGACTAAATACGTGATTTTACTATATTAATACCCAACATTATGTAATAAATCCGTTTAAATAAATTATTTTCCCATTTTTAAGCAAAAATATGGTATTATGAAAATATCACGCCAATAATTAAGCCAAAATAATAGAAATTGTGGTTATTTGTGGCCGTCATATTATAAACCAGTCATATTTTATGGATCCCATTGACTCTCAGTGCGCTTGTCAGTCTATACTGAGTTGAATTCAGAACAATAATACATAATAAGGAGAGATTTATGCCATTTGATTTAGGAAGCTCAGCAACGCTTGCTGTCGTCATACTCGTTTTAGCCATAGTTATCGTTAAGTCGGGCGTTACCGTTGTATCGCAGGGTATGGAATATACGGTTGAGCGCTTTGGCCGTTACACAAAAACCTTACGCCCCGGTTTTCATATTATTTTTCCTGTCATCGACTCGATAGGTAATAAGGTGAACATGATGGAGCGTGTGATGGAAGTGCCTTCGCAAGAAGTCATTACCAAGGATAACGCGATGGTTACCGTCGACGGGGTGGTTTTCTCACAAGTACTGGACGCGGCAAAAGCATCTTATGAAGTGAACCAACTCGATTATGCGATCCTCAATTTAACCATGACCAATATTCGTACGGTCATGGGTTCGATGGATTTAGATGAGCTGCTTTCTCAACGTGACACGATTAATGCGCAACTTCTCAGTGTGGTTGATGATGCGACCACACCCTGGGGTGTCAAAGTAACCCGTATTGAAATTAAAGATATTTCACCTCCACGTGATTTGGTTGAATCAATGGCTCGCCAAATGAAGGCCGAGCGTGATAAACGCGCCAATATCCTTGAGGCAGAAGGCTTCCGTCAGGCTGCCATCCTTAAATCTGAGGGTGAAAAGCAGGCCGCAATCCTTACTGCAGAAGGTGAAAAGGAAGCCTCTTTCCGTGAAGCTGAAGCGCGTGAACGTCTCGCCGAAGCCGAAGCCAAGGCAACCATGATGGTATCGCAAGCGATTGCCAAGGGTGATGTACAGGCAATTAACTACTTCGTTGCCAATAAATACATGGAAGCTTTAACAGCAATTGGTGCAGCAGATAACCAGAAAGTTATGTTTATGCCACTGGAAGCCTCTAGCGTCATAGGTGCGATCGGCGGAATTGGCGAAATTGCCAAACAGGCCTTTAATAAGTCGGAGTAGTTATGGATATTTTGACAGAACTAAATAGCTGGCACTGGGGAATCATTGCGGTGGTTCTCATTATCATGGAGGTGTTTGCCCCAGGCGCTTTCATGATTTGGCTAGGAATTGCAGCCGCAACAGTCAGTGTGGTGATGCTGCTTGTACCGGATGTCTCTTGGCAAACGCAATTTATTATTTTTGCAGTCATCTCGGTTGGCAGCATCTATGCGTGGCGTTCTTATGCGAGCAAACATCCTGCAACGAGCGACCAACCGACGTTGAATATGCGTGGAGAGCAGTATGTTGACCGTACTTTTACCTTGGATGAGCCCGTTGTAAACGGCCAAGGTAAAATCAAGGTTGATGACTCTACCTGGAAGATAGAAGGCGAAGACTGTGAATCAGGGACAAAAGTCCGGGTAACAGGTGTAGATGGCGTCGTCCTAAAGGTTGAACACGTTTAACCGATGACCACTGTATAGGGCTAAATGTTCTAGCCCCTAATTATATAGGGTTATTTAAATTTATTGCCATGCTTGGACTTGAGAAGACACTTTCAGAACAGCTAAAAATTACGCCGCAAGAAATTGCCAAGCGTAAGGAAATGTTAGAGATCACCGCAGAAGACGTAGATATTCTGACTAGCAATAAAGTGCTTTTTGAAAAATATCTCGATGGCATGGTGAAAAATTTCTATGACAAGCAAATTGCTGTGCCCGAAGTGGCGCGCTTGATTGGTGATGCAGAGAGTATGCATCGCCTTCAAGAAGCAATGCGCCGGTACATTATGGAGATATTTGACGGACAATATGATGATATTTATGTTAACCGTCGTTTAAGGATCGGCAAAGTGCATCACCGTATGGGTGTGACGGCAACTCAATACATTTCTGCCATGCAAATGTTGCGTACTGCGTTAAATCAAACAGTAAACATGACATTTTACAAACCAGAAGACGTTTTACGTGCCAACATGCTTAAAACAGCAATAAGTAAAATTCTCATGTTTGATATGCAGCTGGTGTTTGAAACATTTATTTCAAGTATGGCGGAAGAGGTCAATGCAGCCAAAGATGAAGTGAGTAGGTATGCGCAAAATCTTGAGCAAGAGGTCTCCAAGCGTACCCAACAATTAGAAGATATATCACGAAAAGATTCATTGACAGGCCTTTACAACCAGCGTGCATTTTATGATCATCTTCGACGAGAATTAGCAAGTTCTGAACGATTTAAAGAGCCACTAAGTCTTTGCTACATGGATCTTAATGGGCTTAAAAAAATCAATGATACCCAAGGCCATCAGGGTGGAGATCACTTACTTGCCGCCGTCGGTAAATCAATGCTCGAGGTTATTCGTGAATCAGATATTGCCTGTCGCTATGGCGGCGATGAATTCTGCATGATTTTACCAAAAACCACATTAGATGAAGCAACGACAGCAGCAAATCGACTCATAAAAGCGTTCAACAAAGTGAAAATGCCAAATTCAAGCATAAGTATTGGCATCAGCTGCACTGATAGTAACCAGACAGATACGTTTATTGATAGTGATAGGCTGGTAAAGAAAGCAGATAAGCTGATGTACCAATCAAAAGCGGCGAGTAAGAAAAAACCCGGACATTACATAACTACAGATAATAAAGGTACGGTTGCAGCCTAAACAAATTCAAGCCTGAAAAGGCAAGTTTAGTGTTTTATGCTACAATACGCGACCGATAATACCTTTATAAGTAGCTATGCACGTGAAAACCAACCGTACCGAACTCATTAATCAAGCCCTTGCTGAGCGCATCCTGATTTTGGATGGTGCCATGGGTAGCTTAATTCAAACTTATAAACTAGAAGAAGCTGACTACCGCGGCGAGCGCTTTGCTGACTGGGAATGTGATGTAAAAGGTAATAATGATTTATTAGTCATCACCCAACCACAAATAATCAAAGACATTCATAAAGCCTACCTTGAAGCCGGTGCGGACATTGTCGAAACAAATACTTTCAATGCGACATCGATCTCGATGGCCGATTACAAAATGGAAGAACTGGTTTACGAGATTAACCGTGAAGCTGCCGCTGTAGCACGAGCAGCATGTGATGAGTTTGAAACAGCCGATCGGCCACGTTTTGTTGCAGGCGTGCTTGGGCCAACTAATCGCACTGCAAGTCTATCACCGGATGTTAATAATCCCGGTTACCGCAATGTAACCTTTGACCAACTGAAAGAAGCATATACCGAATCAATGCGTGGGTTAGTTGACGGTGGTGCAGATATTATTTTAGTTGAAACTATTTTTGATACCTTAAATGCCAAAGCCGCATTATTCGCTATCGAAGAATATTTTGAAGCACATAACATTAAGCTTCCTGTCATGATTTCAGGAACAATTACAGATGCTTCGGGAAGAACACTATCTGGGCAAACTGCCGAAGCCTTCTGGAATTCGCTACGTCATGTTGAACCGATCAGTTTTGGTTTTAACTGTGCCCTTGGTGCAAAAGAATTACGTCAATATGTTGAAGAAATTGCGGGCATCGCCAATTGTCATATTAACACTCATCCAAATGCAGGTTTGCCAAATGAATTTGGTGAGTACGATGAAACACCAGAAGAAATGGCCGCTGAAATTGAAGAGTGGGCAAAAAATGGGTTCCTAAATATTATTGGCGGTTGTTGTGGTACAACCCCAACTCATATTGCAGCGATAGCAGAAGCCGTTGCAAAATATCCACCACGCAAACCTCAAGCACATAATTTTACAACGCGACTGAGTGGCTTAGAGCCATGTAACATTACGGAAGAATCGTTATTTGTAAATGTTGGCGAACGAACAAATGTAACCGGCTCTGCAAAATTCAAACGTCTCATTCTTGAAGAGCAATACGATGAAGCCTTAAGTGTTGCACGCGAGCAAGTAGAAAATGGCGCGCAAATTATCGATGTGAATATGGATGAAGGTATGCTTGATGGCGAAAATGCCATGGTGACATTCCTGAATTTAATAGCCGGTGAGCCTGATATTTCTCGTGTTCCAGTTATGATCGATTCATCAAAGTGGCCAATCATTGAAGCAGGACTTAAATGCATACAAGGTAAAGGCGTCGTCAACTCAATCTCAATGAAAGAGGGCGAGGAAAGTTTTATAAAGCAAGCAAAATTGTGTCGGCAGTACGGGGCGGCCATCATAGTAATGGCGTTTGACGAAGAAGGTCAGGCTGATACACAAGCACGTAAAGTAGAAATTTGCAGCCGCGCTTATAAGATTTTAACAGAACAATTAAATTTCCCACCGGAAGATATTATTTTTGACCCAAACATCTTTGCCGTAGCAACAGGGATTGAAGAACATAATAACTATGGTGTCGATTTTATAGAAGCAACACGTGATATTAAAAACACTTTACCGCATGCCATGATCAGTGGTGGCGTATCAAACGTATCGTTTTCATTTCGTGGAAATAACCCAGTACGCGAAGCGATTCATGCGGCATTTTTGTATCACGCGATCAAAGCTGGCATGGATATGGGAATTGTCAACGCCGGTCAATTGGCTATTTATGATGATTTACCAGAAGAACTACGCGAAGCAGTTGAGGATGTCGTACTAAATCGCCGTGAAGATGCCACTGAACGTTTATTAGATATTGCCGATCAGTATAAAGGTGATGGAAGCAGCGCGAAAAAAGAAGAAGATCTTTCATGGCGCGAAGCCACGGTAAATAAACGTATTGAACATGCGATGGTAAAAGGCATTGATAGTTTTATTGTCGAAGATACTGAAGAGGCGAGGCAGCAGTTTGATCAACCTATTCAAGTGATTGAAGGCCCGCTTATGGATGGCATGAATGTGGTTGGCGACCTTTTTGGTGATGGCAAAATGTTCTTGCCACAAGTGGTTAAATCAGCGCGAGTAATGAAAAAAGCAGTGGCGCATTTATTGCCGTTTATTGAAGCCGAAAAGTCAGAAGATGCGCAGACTAACGGTAAGATTTTAATGGCCACTGTCAAAGGTGATGTGCATGACATTGGCAAAAACATTGTCGGTGTTGTTTTGCAATGTAATAACTTTGAAGTCATTGACCTTGGGGTAATGGTGCCAGCAAATAAAATAATTGAAACGGCAAAAGAACATGCGGTTGATATTATCGGGCTGAGTGGGTTGATTACACCATCGCTCGATGAAATGGTGCACATGGCTAAAGAAATGCAGCGTGGTGGGTTTGATATTCCGCTGATGATTGGTGGTGCGACAACATCAAAAGCACATACAGCGGTTAAAATTGAACAAAATTATGACCATCCTAGTATTTGGGTTAAGGATGCCTCGCGTGCAGTAGGTGTCGCACAGAGTTTAATTAGTAAAGATCTAAAAGCTGATTTTGTATCTGCGTTAAAAGAAGAATATGAAACAGTGCGAATTAATCATGCTGGTCGTCGTGCACAAATTAAATGGTTAAGCATGGAGCAGGCGAGAAAGAACAAAGCGCCGATTGACTGGAAAAAATTTGAACCTACCAAACCGAATTTCACGGGCCTAAAAACGTTTGATGATTATTCATTAGCGGAGCTACGCGAGTACATTGACTGGACTCCTTTCTTTTACACATGGGAGCTAAAAGGGCGCTATCCAAAGATTTTCGACGATCCTGAAAAAGGCGTTGAAGCTAAAAAATTGTTTAATGATGCCCAAGCGATGTTGGACAAAATAATTAATGAAAAATGGCTTAGCGCACGTGCTGTGATTGGATTATTTCCTGCGAATGCCGTTGATGATGACATTGAGGTCTATACAGACAACACGCGCAGCGAAGTAAAAACTGTTCTGCATAATCTTCGCCAGCAACAAGAAAAGCCGCCCGGTAAGCCAAACTTATGCTTGACGGATTTCATTGCGCCGAAAAGTACCGGTTTGCAAGATTACATTGGTGGTTTTGCCGTAACAGCCGGTATTGGCATTGATGCAAAAATCGCCGAGTTTGAAGCTGACCATGACGATTATAATTCGATAATGTTAAAAGCCCTTGCCGATCGACTTGCTGAGGCTTTTGCTGAATGCATGCATTTGCGTGTGCGCAAAGAATTTTGGGCCTATGCAGAAGATGAATCGTTATCAAATCAAGCGCTGATAAAAGAGGACTACCGCGGTATTCGTCCTGCTGCAGGTTACCCGGCAAGTCCCGATCACACGGAGAAAGATGTACTGTGGGAACTGCTCGATGCAGAAAATTCCGCGGGAATCACGTTAACGGAATCGAAAGCCATGTTACCCACCGCAGCAGTAAGCGGAATTTACTATGCTCACCCTGATGCGAGTTATTTTGCAGTAAGTAAAATAAATCGCGATCAGGTTGAAGAATATTCAAAGCGTAAAGGGATGACGGTTGCAGAAGCCGAGCGCTGGTTGTCACCTAATTTAGGCTATGATGCCTAACTGTTGAGTTACTCAGCTTTTGCGATAGAGTTTTCCGCAATAAACTCTTCTATTAATTTTGCAGGAATGGCGCCAGCATCGGCAATACGCAATTTACCTTCTGGGTTATAGATAAAGAATGTAGGTGTCCCAATCCAATGATTACCGGTTAGGTCATAGTACATTCCAGCAACATCTTCGAGGGAACCAATTAGGTTGGGAAAATTTAGTTTGTGTTCCTTAACAAAATCAGCGGCGGCAGCTTTATTAGTCAGGCCATCGGTTGAAATACCTAGCACGCTAATATTGCCGTCTTTATGGCGTTCCTGCATATCTACATATTGATGCGCTTCTTTATTACAAATGTGACAGTCTGAAGCCCAAAACATCACCACTAGCCACTTACCATTGCCGCTATAGTCATCGATGCTAGCGGATTTACCGTCTAGATCGGTGAGTGGGCCAGCAGTAGCCAAGCTGGCGCTAAGCATTAGAATTAAACCGGTAACTAGTTTAATTATCAGGTTATTTTGGTTTGTACGCATATCGACCTCATGTATTCATTTAAAATAAAGTAGCTATTTATAGGACAATTGTTTCTTTTCGTGGTTCAATACCTTGAATAAAGGGGGATAGTTAGGGATGTTAGCGATGATCAATGGGTTAAAGGCGGGTGAAATTAGCCGAGAGAATTACCGCCTTTACATTGCCATGAATTACCTTTGCTATCTTGGTTTCAGTGTTCATACCCTATTTATACCCTTATTTTTCTGGGTCGGTGTGCCCGAGTTAGCCTTATTCAATATTTTTAGTTCCGTTTGTTGGGTATTGGGGTATTTTTTTAATCGCGCTGGAAACCACACTCACGCGATTGCTTTATTGGCGTTTGAATCAATAGCCCATGCGTTATTAGCGACTTATTTTCTGGGTTGGGAAAGCGGATTTCATTATTACTTCCTGTCGCTAGTGTTATTCATTTTCATTAACCATCACCAAAAAATAGTAGTTGTAATTATTGAAGGCTTATTATTATTCGCAAGCTATGTTTGGTTTTATTTTTATACCCACCAGCCAGATTTTACCATTGTTATTCCCACCTATGTGCTTAACGGACTGTATTCGATGAATGTCGCAATAAATTTTATGGCGTTTGGCATTCTCGGTTATTTTTTTCGAGTTGCATCAATACGCGCCGAGCAGCAAATGGAATTACTGGCAACAACCGACACACTCACTAATTTGTTTAACCGACGGAAGATGCACGAATTAATTAACCAGGAAGTGGTGCGCTTTCAGCGGGATAAAAAACCATTTTTAGTTGTTATTACCGACATCGATCATTTCAAGAAATTTAATGATGACTATGGGCATGATTGCGGTGACTACGTGTTGAAACAAGTTTCACAATTAATTACGCATTCGTTACGCCAACAAGATGCCGTCGCACGCTGGGGCGGTGAAGAGTTTTTGATCATGCTGCCTGATACGGACTTGGAAGGCGGCGCACTGGCGATTGAAAAATTACGAGAAACGCTGGCCAGCACGGTTTATGAATATGCAGGGCATTGTTTTTCCGTCACCATGACATTTGGCGTGACTGTTTATGATGGAAGCACGGATGTCGAAACATGTATTAAGCATGCAGACGAACTGCTCTATGCCGGCAAGCGAGGCGGGCGTAACCGAGTGGTTTCCACCAAAAGCTAGAAAAGAGAAATCTATTACCTACAATTAAATATTAGCATTCCCTAATAATGTTATCATTCGGATAATTATATCGCCGGATTTGTCATGAGCATTGAAACCTTCGAATATTATTCCTTAATCATCGGTTGTACTGGGCTGATCTTATACATGCTCTATATCATTTACCGCATGGGCAGAGAATCCAAAGCAGGTCGTTATGGTTTTATCGTGTTATTTATTGCCTTAGGATTAGGCTTTGTTGGATTTATCGCCAAGACTATCTTGGTTGAAATCATGGGTTAGTGATGAACGAAACGCACGTAACTACGCGTGACCTACCTGATTGCAAGGCAATCAATGCGGTCATTAACAAACAATTTAATCAATATCGTGATACCGATGAAGTGCGCCGCAGTCATTACTTCTCCGGCCGATATGAAAATATCTATCTTGATCTGGCGAAAGTGCCTGCTATGCAAACCGTTATGGATCAGGCGCATCAATTTGCGCAACAAATCCTCAATACACAACAAGAGTTAAAACAGGGTTATTGGTTCAACCTCATGCTACCAGGACAAGTTACCCAGCCACATAGCCATGATGATGATGATGAACAACTTTCAGCGGTGTATTACATCAATACGCCAGAAAATGGCGGAAATTTACTTCTGAATATCAATAAAGATGTTGTCTGCATTACGCCTAAAGCAGGTCAATTTGTTTTTTTCCCCCCCAACGTAGTCCATGAAGTTACTGAAAACAAAAGTCATTTTGAGCGATTGTCAGTCGGTATGAATTTTGGCCTTGCCGGCGAAGACAATGATTAACCTTGGTTTTAATAGCGGTAAGAAATGAAATTTTATTGATGATCTTTATTTGCAGGTCTATTATTCCTAGTAATAGTTAGGGGACTAGGCATGGCCAAAGGCAGTTACCAAGTAATTTTTAGTGGCAAGATCATTGAGCATGCCGATCTCGACATGGTCAAAAATAATGTGGCACGTGTTTTTAGTTTACCCCCTGAGAAAATTGAAGCTCTTTTTTCGGGAAAACGTCTAACGCTTAAAAAAGATTTAGATCAAGCCACCGCCGAGCGTTATCGAGCGACCCTGCAGCGGGCAGGTGCGCAATGTGAAATAGAAAATCTGGCTGCCCAGCCGCAACCCGCACCTGTTGAACCAGTTAAGCCTCAAGTAGAGACAACTTCACCGCAAGTGGATGATGGCGCTATGACAGTAGCTGAGCCTGGCAGTCAAATCGGTGAACATGTTGAAGTGGCGGCGGCTGATATTGATGTGAGTGGGTTGGATATGGCGGAGGTTGGCATTACTTTAGCTGAAGCTGAACCAGTGCCTGATGCGAATATCGATACGGGAAATATTGATTTGGCTGAAACAGGCGTGACGTTGGGGAGTCCTAACGATGTCGCCGAGGCAAACATTGATACCAGCAGCATGGATATGGCTGAAGTGGGAATTACCTTGGCAGAACCTGAAGAATTCCTTGAGGCTGAATTTGATATTACTGCACTGAGTATGGATGAGGTAGGCGCCACGTTAGTTGAACCAAAACCGGTGCCTGACGCCAATATTGATACGAGCCAGTTAAGCTTGGATTAGACAATTGTATCTGGCGGGTTAATTTTTGTTAGCTTGCAAGCGACTTCGTATTTATTAGTTTCAACCTTTGTACAACGAATTACTTTTCCTGAGCCGCTTAAAGAAGGAATCACAAGATTGCGGCCCCGCTCTAAACTCACAATAATATCTGCGCCCACATCAAGTTGGCGTGCAGAGTTAAATAGCATCCCCGTGGCGGAGAAGTTGATAAGAAGGCCAACACTCCAGCGCTCATTTTCATCTGCGCGATGCATGACTGGACACTTCGCAGTGATGCGCGGAAACACACGCCTGTTAGGCATATCTGCTAAATCGTTGTTTTGCATACTTTATTTAATTTTAATTAAAATCCCCACAGTAAGTATAGGTGGTGAAAGCCATATTGATAGCTTATGCCTCAAATTCTATTTCATAACCGCTAAATTTGCGGATATTGAGTACGCCACAATCGAGGATGAGGTACTGGCCTTTTATGCCTTGTAGTACACCAGTGATATGGGGCGTTTTGTCAAAATTGAGCGAGCTGACTTTGCTTGGGTATTCTGTCACCGGATATTCAATCAGGGTATTGGATGAATCAGTCAATTTTTGCATGGCATCCTCGCCAAATTCAGCGGCTAGCGCTGATAATTCATCCGCACAATCAGCGAAAAGCTCATCGCGGCGACTAGCCAAATCAATGCCATCAGGTGAGCCCTTGAGCATTTTTCGCCAATCGGTGCGGTCACTCACATGATTTTTAATAATGACTTCAACAAGCCCTGACAATCGCCGGTGGCTTACTTTCATAATCGCAAGGGCTTCACTGGCGCCTTGGTCAATCCAACGAGAGGGAAGTTGGCGACTTATGCCGACTTTAATGCCTGAAGAATTAGCTAAATAAACGTAGTGGGGCTGCATGCAGTGTTCGTCACCCCATTTAGCATCACGGCAAGTTCCTTGGTCATAATGGCAGGTTTCCGGTTTCATAATGCACATGTCGCATTCAGGTAGGCTTTTCATGCACGGAAAGCAGTGTCCCTGACTATAGCTCTTGCTGGTTTTACGGCCACAAGCGATACAGTGGATATTACCGGTTGCTTGGAGGCTTATAGTTTGGCCAATATGGTCATTCATCGGCTCAAGATGCTCATCCAGAGGCATGAAGTAATTTACAGGAGATTCGAGTTTGGTCTGCATTTTCTGCAGATGACCAGTAACTTTCATTATATAGGGGTGCCTTATATCGAATTAGGTGGTTATTATAGTCATACTCTTTTAGTAATTGCTGGGGATTATACATGTCAGATATGGCACTTTGGGAAAAGCTGTTATTAGGTGTTTTTGCTGTGGGAATAATTTTCTTATTTAGTCCGGGCATTAAAGAAACCTTCAAGCGCAGCAAAGAAGCGAAATCAGATTGGGCAGGTGTGCTCTTTCCGCTGGGTATTATGGTGTTGTTTATTATTGGATTAATTTATTTCGCAAAAAATTAGAGGCGAATCACCTTAAGATTAGAATTTTCCTACCGATATAGTTCATATGGATACTAAAGAGCAGGGATGTAGCAACTGCGTAACAACAGTAGTGAAATAACATGAACAATATCAATATATTAAAGTCATCAGCAGATGGCTCAGTAAGCTGTTACGCAGTATTTGCTGATTTCGTTTTTGGCAGTCAATCCCATGACGGATAAAACAAAACGAATGTATGAAAAGCTAAATATGCTTGAATCGCTTCCTGCCATGCCAGATGTCGCTGAGCAGTTACTTAAAATGAGCCGCAATCCTGAAACCATGCCAGAAGACATTGCCGCAGTAGTTGAAACAGACCCTGCGATTGTTGCACAAATTATGCACTATGCGCGTTCGCCCTGGTATGGCTATAGAGGAGAAATTAACTCCGTGAAGGATGCAATTTTTTCGATACTGGGAATGGACATGGTGACCAACATGTCACTGGGTATGGCGGCAGGTAAAGTATTTCGTGTTACAGCTGAAGGGAAATTGAGTGCAAAAAACCTTTGGCAACATTCGGTTTATTGTGCGGCATTAAGTGAAGCATTAGCGCGCACAATGGCAGGTCGCAACAAAGTAAAACCAGGTACAGCCTATATAACAGGCCTGTTACATAACATCGGTTTTATGATCATGGCGCATTGTTTTCCAGAAGATTTCATGACGCTATCGGAAAAGATAAATGAAAAACCGGAAATAGCAGTCATGGACCTTGAAAAAAAGGTCTATGGTTTAACGCATGCAGAAGTCGCTGCTGAATTAATGCAACGTTGGGATTTACCAGAAAAAGTCATCCATGTTATGCGTCATCACCACGATGAAGGTTACGAAGGTGAATTTCAAAAAGAAGTTTTATTAGTGCAATTAGCAAATCGTATTATGGCCGGAATGGAAATTGGTGATGAAACAAATGTTGCTATCGATTCTCAATTATTAACCACACTCGGGCTCACACAACCGGCTGTAGATGAAGTGATTGAAACTATTTTTTCCACGCAAACATCTGAGCTAGATCAAATGGTTGAATTGCTTGCGGCTTAACAGATATTAAGCATGATCGCAGTGAGATAAGAGGTAAGCTTAGCTATTTTTATCCTCGGCTTTTTTAACACGTATTTTATTGCTGCCGATAGTTTTATTATTTAAGTTTTTTATGGCCGCTTTTGCTTCACCCGCTTTTGGCATTTCAATAAAACCAAACCCCTTCGACGTGCCATCATTAATGTTCGTGACTAAGTGACAAGATTGCACTGTGCCAAATTCTTGAAACAGCGTATTCAGCTCTGCTTCGGTTGTTGAGCGATCAAGGTTGCGTATGAGTATTTTCATTTTTAATCCGGTGAAAGGTTGTGCATTAAAGACATAGGTTTGGCTTATTATCGCCGACTGGTAGTAATAACGAAAGTGCCTTTGTTATCGGTATTGGGCCCACCAAAAGAATCAGCACTAAAAATAGACTGATATTTCACGACAATAGAATGTTTGTCTATCGAGGTGATGATATAAAAAATTTTAGAATGCCTGTCTTTGGGTGCAGTAAATGACTCTCCAAGTTTCACAGTCATAGATCTGTTAAACCGTCGTTTTTTTAAAGTAACTAAATTGTTGGAAACGGTTAAAAGAGAAAAATGACTTTCAAAAACCTTTTTATGAGAAGAGTCATTTGCGAACAGTGGTTGTGGAAATAAAAATGAAAACACCAGCAACAAAGAAAGTGCTGAACCCAAGGAAAATGCTGTAAAAGGCATGTAGAAATAAGTCTTCATGCTAACAACCACCCCCGTCTCCGTCACCATCGCCACCCAAAAAACCAGTACCGTCGCTACCGCTAGAAGATTGATTGACGCCAGTCTTATGAAAAAGCGCAACGAACCAGAAACCAAGCGCTATGAGAACAAGAAAATCAACAATAGGTAGAAATAAGGAGAATAGTAATGATGAACTTTCTATGTCAGTGTATAAGAAAGAGAAGCCGCCGATGAGAATGATAAGGAATAATGATTTAAGCATGAGTATTATAATGACAGTGCTCATCTAAGTGTTCAAAATAACAGTGTAGCAAAATTTAAGTATTAGGTGTTATTAGAGTGTTTTGTTCGGTTTGGCTCATAAGCTTCATATTGCGGGAGGTCATCGTTGATAGTTTCCCAATGGGCCTTTGACGTAACAAAAATATGCGCAGAGGGTCGCTCAGTAATAGCGGATTCAATGACACCAAGACGCACCCGCACTTTATTGGGCGCCGATATATTCTTGCTAATAATGGGCGAACCGCAATGTTTACAAAAATATTTTGTTTGATCAGCAGAAGATTGATAACCGCTTAGCTCGTTTTCACCTGTAATAAACTTAAAGCCGCTTTCATCCACGTTTCCATTGGTTGCAAATGCGCTGCCTTGCGCTTTTCTGCATTGTGAACAATGGCAGCAAACGATGTCTTGTATTTCGCTTGGTTATTTCAAAACGCACTTTTCCACAGAGGCAGCTTCCTTTGTACATAATTTTTTTATCCTTTTTTGTTACTTTATTCGGTGAATAAATAGCGCCATGAATATAACCAAAGTATAAAAATCAAAACATTAAAAGCGCACAATGCGTGAACTTGCCACTTAGGCCAAAAATCGACATCCTTCAAATCTTTTTTACTTTGGTTTTCAGCCTTTTTATACAAGTCAGGATCCGTCTGCTTTAAAGATTGTGAGCCAACGGCTGCGGCTAATGTAATAATAGCGGTAAATAAATATATGATACCTAGTAATAGCCATAGATACTTAAAATCAGCGTAAAAAAACGCCCCGAAATAGGGGATAACAACTATAAATAGTCGAGTACTAGAATGTATTATTCTTTTTTCTTTTGAAAGTGCATTGAGTTTATCTTTTCTGTTTTTTCTTATCTCTTCACTTTTCCCAATCGCATAATAGAAAATCCCTTTTAAGGTGGGATATAGGAACATAAGAAAAAATACATAATCCCATCGAAGCATAAATAATATTTCGTAAAAGGTTGTATTCAGCGGATATTACAAAACATCAGAGTAATATCATTCTAGTTAAGTGCGTTGCTACGTTTTTATATACACTGACATTATAGATAATAATAAACTCATGCTACTTGAAAGAATAAATAATACGAGAATATATCGTTCTATTTTTCTTAAATCTGATTTTCTGTAAAGTAAATAAGCTAATGGCATTGATGCTATTAAGTATGTAATGACTACTATATTTGAAACTGTAGGTAGTTTTGCACCGGGCTGTGTATTTAGCAAATAAAGCGCAATAACGGCACATGCAAAACAAAATAGAGCGGCCGAAGCATCAAGCACCCGGACCCATCTCTTATTTTGTGGGATCAAATATTCTCTTGTAAACTTATCCTTAAATCTCTGTTTAATATTCATTGTGTTTATTTGTATTTATAACGATTGAGACAAGCTTGTCCGATGGAGTGATTTGTTAGGTGTTTTTACCACTTATTATTTCACCTTCGGAATATATTACTTTTTTCTGATTTTCATACTTTCTATATTCAAAAAAATCATCCTGCCTGCCTGACTTTGGAAAGTAAAAATTGCCATGTTTTTTTCCCTCTTTGTACTCCCCAATGTAATGGACAGGCCAATTATTCAAAAATGGTTCCGAACACTCTTCACACACTTCAAAATATATTTTCCCAGAATATAGCCGATCTGTTTCCTTCGTGTAGGCTAAGCCATTTTTAACATAAATATCTTTTTTAAAAGACAGACCTTCGGGGCCACAGCCTGTTAGTAACAAGCAGAACACTAGAAAAATATATACTTTATATTTAGTACACATAACGATTGAATTAAACGGCGCCGCGTCTTTTGCGGCGTCCGTGCAGGGCGTTTTTTGCCCTGCGATTTTGAATGACTTGTTATAAATCAGCCTAATCTTAGGGTCCGGTTATGTAGTAACTTATACAAATTTTTATTTTCCCAATCTGGTATATCATTTTCTATTAAATAGAGCGTTTTCTGTTTAATGCGATCAACTACTGTTATTAGGTCTTTACGAACATCTGGAACAATAAAATCGAATTTGGAAACAAAATCAACAATCCAACTTCCAGTTGAAATAGCATGTAAACAAGCTTCGTTAACATGTTCATGTTTGTTTGGAGTAAAGCCAATTCCTTCTCCAACAATATCGAGAATTGAGTCCATATTTATTGAGCTTGGATGAACAAACTCAGAAAGATATTTGTAAAATGCTCCTCTTAATTCTATGTCCTCACTAAAGTCACTAGCATCAATCATTTCTTGAGTTTTTGTTGTTCCTTTAAACACTTCTCCAGATGCCTTATTTATTATGAAATTTCTTTTTGTCTTTCCTTTGCTTCGCTTGTATCTATGAGTTCCCATATCAAGACCTATAGTGGCATCAACAATATATGAAATAGATTCAGGGTGTTTTTTTGTATAAACCATTGTTGAGTATATTTCATAAACATTCCGAATAAGCGATATTGCTTCTTCTCCCACATCTTTCTCTAAAAGCCACATTATTGATTTCAGAACTTTCATTGCTCTTATACAGCAATAAGCCATAAACTCTTGATATGTGAAATATTTACTAGATATTTGAGTATGTTGAGAACTATCTGGAAAGCCTCTATCTGAAACATATCCTAGTGAAATAATTAAAGAATTTATTTCTTCCGTGAATTGATACCATTTTGAAGAAGATTCATCCATTAAAACCTTTCCAGAAATATTTATTTCTTCAAACTCTTCAATTGCGGAATTCCATGCATCTAATCTTTCTTTTGGTATGAAATCAATATTATATTCAGAAACTAAAAAACCTACTTTATAGTATGCATATTGAATTTTAGGTTCAATGTCACTATCACCAAGAATTTTTTTTATTTCACGCTCCATATCTCTGGGTGTTCTGAGATAACGGTATGTTAATAAATGATCATCGGGTCTTGGTTTTCTTTCAAAAACAGCTTCAAATTCACCAATAAGAAAATCGGCCAAATCTTGTTTTGAATATTCTACTTTTATCTCTTCTTCCATTTTTCACATTAATTGTATTTATTATTTAACATTTATAACGGTTGAGCTCAGCGGCGAACGCAGGCTGGCAAGACTTTTGCTCCGCAAAAGGCGTGACAGACAAGTTTGTCCGATGGAGTGATTTGTTATATTCATTTCCCCACATCAAAAAACCCTAACAAA
>Ga0316207_10000797_pt1 | contig 44746 bp, 41 predicted proteins | sample 6weekpyrite_MG_FD_204943 | JGI IMG/M metagenome (GOLD analysis project Ga0316207, IMG submission 204943) | Microbial mat bacterial communities from mineral coupon in-situ incubated in ocean water Damariscotta River, Maine, United States -... | ecosystem: Environmental > Aquatic > Marine >... | reverse complement strand
CTTCGCGGTTGCCGCTTTGTGCATCGCGAACCTGATCTTGCAGGCCTTCGATCGTGGTCACTGCCTGATAGTTTGCAGAAAGGATGATGTCGCCGCGGCGCAGACCCTTACGGCCAGCGTCCGAATTCGGATCAACCGCGCCGATAACCAGCCCTTCTACATCCGAACCCACACCAAGGCTGCGCGCGATTTGCGGGGTCATTTCGAGCACCTGCAAGCCGAGCGTTTCGGCAATCATAGTGTCCGATTGGTTCGGCTCCATCGGCTCTTCGCTGTCCGGATCGAAGTTCTGGTTCTGCTGAGCCAGTTCTGCCTCGCTCGGGCGGCGGCCAAGCGTTGCGTTGACGCTTACCCGCTGGCCATCACGCAGCACTTCGATTGGGATCACTTCGCCCGGTGCAATATTGGCAACGAGGAACGAAACAGTCTGGTCAGAGGTTACTTCCTGACCGTTGACGCGGGTGATGATATCGCCTGCGCGCAAGCCAGCATTGGCAGCCGCGCTGTCATCCTGAACCGACTGGACGATCTCGCCGCGATTGCGCGTAACGCCAAGCGAATCGGCCAGATCATCATTCATCGATTCAAGGCTGACGCCAAGGAAACCACGCTCAATCTCACGTCCTTCGCGCAGCTGGCTGACAATTGGTTCGGCAATCTCGCTTGGGATCGCAAAACCAATACCAACGCTGCCACCTGATGGTGAGAAGATCGCATTGTTGATGCCGATCACATTGCCGCGCATGTCGAACAATGGACCACCCGAATTGCCGCGATTGATGCTGGCATCGGTTTGGATGAAACGGTCATAGGCGCCGCCTTGTCCGGTGTTGCGATAGACCGCCGAAACGATCCCCGACGTCACCGTTCCGCCAAGGCCAAAGGGATTGCCGATGGCAACCACCCACTCACCCACACGGGTCTGCGCGGAATCGCCAAAGCGTACAAAGGGGAAGGTGTTTTCCGAATTGATTTTCAGCACGGCCAGATCCGATTGCGCATCTGCGCCGATCAGTTCAGCCTCGTATTCGGTGCCATCCGGCATCGTTACGGTGATCTCTTCAAGCGTCGCGCGGTTGTCGGGCGATACGACGTGATTGTTCGTCACGACATAGCCATCAGCGCTGATGATGAAGCCTGAACCCAGCGATTGGGCTTCGCGCGTTTGCGGTTCGTCGCTGCGTTCGCGGCGATTGAAAAGCTCGGCGAACGGGGTGCCTGCAAACGGGTTCCTGCTAACCTGAATCGATTGGCGCGTTGCGATGTTCACCACCGCAGGCTGCAATTGTTCGGTCAGATCGGCAAAACTTGCCGGAGCGCCCGCAACAGGGACAACCTGGTTCATTACCGAGCTGTCATTTTGCGCAACCTGCGCGCCTGCGGGAAAACCGGTCATCAACGAGACAGCCGCACCCCCCACCAAAAGCGCGCTCGTCAGTCCATAAACATACCGCACGTTGCTCACGTCCTCTCGTTCCTTCCTTGTGCGAGCGCCGTCAAAAAGACGCTCTGATTATTCATCAAATACGAAGCCACAATGAGGGCAGACGCACTTAACCGCGATTGAACACGACTGTAGTCGGTAGCACCATATCAGCGCTTCGTCGGTGCGTGCCTATCGATAGCGTATATCAAAACCTTTATCGTTGGCCCCTGAACTGGCGAAGATATTCATTGTCGGGCGACAGAATGAACGAGCTTTCACCGCGACCCTCACCGCGGGCAAAGCTTTGTTCGTAGCTCTGCATAGCGCGGTAGAAATCGTAAAAGCTCGGGTCCTGACCAAAACTCAGCGCGTAAATCCTTGCAGCTTCCGCGTCTGCTTCTGCCCGGATAACTCGCGCATCACGAGCGCCAGAGGCGCGTATAATCTGCGCTTCGCGTTCACGATCCGAACGCATCCGTTCAAAGGCGGAATCGAGCGGGCGACCGGTCGGAAGATCGGTGCGTTTGATCTGCACGTCGATCACCTCGGCGCCATATTGGCGCGCTTCGCGGTCAAGGTTTGCACGCACATTGGCCAGTGCTGCGCCGCGTTCGGCGGTTAGCATTTCGGCAAAGGTGCGGCGGCCCAGTTCCTGACGCAGTGCGGAGTTTAGGATCGGTTCAAGCGCGGCCCGCACCCCTTCGGATGTGCGCGCACGTTCGATCATCAGTTTCGGATTGACGATGCGGAAGCGGGCATAGGCATCAACCAACAGACGCTGCTGATCGTTTGAAAGCACCTCTTCCTGCGTCATTTCAAGGTCGAGCAGACGCTTGTCGATGCGCTGGATTGTCTCGATCAACGGCACACGGAAATAAAGCCCGGCAGAATAATCTGAGCCAGGGCGGTTGGCGAAACGAACCGGTTCACCGGTGCGGATTACAACGACCTGCTCTTCTTCATTGACGACATAGGCGCTCATGAAAAAGCCGATTGTAGCAATCACCGCTGCGATGATCGGGAGACGATAATTATTCCAGAAATTGTCCATTACTGGCCTCCCTGATTGGTAGCGGGCTGGGCTGGTGCCTCAACTGTGATCTGCGGCGACTGGGTCGCGGCGCGGCGGCGCACCTCGGGCAGCGGCAGATAAGGGGTTACCCCTTGCGCTTCGATGATGGTCTTGTCGGTGATCGCCAGCACCGCCTCCATTGTTTCGTAATAGAGACGCTGGCGGGTAACGCCGGGGGCAAGCCGGTATTGCTCATAGACCTTGTCAAAGGCTTCTGCCTCACCTTCGGCCTGCGCGATAGTTGATTGCGCATAACCGCGCGCCTGATTGCGTGCCCGGTCTGCGTTTTGTTCAGCAACCGAAACATCGCGAAATGCCTCGTTCACCTCGGTCGGCGGGTCGGCTTTGGTGATGTTGATACCCACCACCTGAATACCGGCGCGATATTCGCTCAGGGATTCTTGCATCCGGTCGCGCACCGATTGTTCGATTTCGGCGCGTCCTTGACCGGTGAAGGTTTCATCGAGCGTCTTTTCCGCAACCGAGGCACGCATTGCGGCCTCAGCCACTTCGTTGACGGTTTCAATCGGTTCGGCGAGTTCAAAATTGTAGTCGCGCAGATCATTGATCCGCCAGCGAACGACATAGCTAAGATCGACAAGGTTCTGATCGCCTGTCAGGATCAGTTTCTGGTTCTGGCCAGCAGGAATGCGGACCTCGCGGATACCTTCGACGTTGACGACATCGACCGTTTCAACCGGGAAAGGCGCGGTGAACTGCATGCCCGGGGTGAGCGTGCGGCTGTAACTACCAAGCGTTTTTACCACGGCGTTTTCGCCCGGTTGGATAAAGTGAACGCTGCTAAAGGCGAGCCAAGCTAGGCCCGCGCCCACCAGCAGAACCGGCATCCACGAACCGCCGCCAGGGCGTTCGGGCACGCGGAAACCTGCGCCGCCGCCACCGCCAGAACGGTTGGGGCCTTCGGGCCCGCGGTTCTTGAAGATGTCCTCGATGCTGGCCGAACGGCGTTTGCCATCGTCGGAACCACCACCGCCAGGAAGCCACGGATTGCGCGGTCCTTCCTTGGATCCATCATCCGAACCGCCACCAGATGGACCGTCGCCACCCGAACCGCCACCCGATGAGTTGCCATCACCATTCCCCGGATTGCCCCAGGGATTTTTCTTGCCCGCCATTGCAAGGCCAAGATTTTTCTTGAATCCGTCAAAAATACGCATCCTATCCTTATAGGAACGCGATTTGAGGAAAAACAGGGGTTGGCACCGCGAAATTGGTGTTAGATGGCATTCTCAATGACCCAAAGTGACAATTCAGCCCGAAATCCGTCCGAAGAAGAGGCTCTTATCCGCAGCGCATTGCCGGTGGAGATTCACGGACGGCTGCGTTCTGCGCGGATAAAAGAGCGGCGCGCAGTGATCGTTGCCGAAGCTGGCGACCTTGGCGCAAAGGCGCGGCAGGAACTCGAAGGACTGATCGAGACGGCGCTAGGTGAGCTGCCCGAAATCGACGAAGTTCGTGTAGCCTTGATCGCAGATCGTCGCCGCCGGATGATTATTGCCATCGGTTCAGGCAAAGGCGGCGTGGGTAAATCGACACTCACCACAAATCTTGCGGTTGCGCTGGCAAGAAAGGGCCACAAGGTCGGCGTGATTGATGGCGACATTTATGGCCCCTCGCAGCCGCGCCTGCTTTCGATTGAGCGCGAAAAGCCGATGGCGGACGGCGATAAACTGGTCCCGATTGAAAGCCCGCATGGGGTCAAAGTGCTTTCGATGGGTAATCTGGTGCCACAAGGGCGCGCGCTTGCTTGGCGCGGTCCGATGGCAGGAAAGGCGCTTGGCCAATTGGTCGATGCCGCTTGGGACGATACCGAATTGCTGTTGATCGACCTGCCGCCAGGCACAGGCGATGTCCAATTGTCGATGATGGCCGATTCCAAGCCCGATGGCGCGGTGCTTGTCTCCACTCCGCAAGATCTTGCGCTTCTCGATGCTGCCCGGGCGGGCCAACTGTTCGAAGATGGCGAAGTGCCAATTATCGGATTGGTTGAAAATATGGCGGGCTATGCCTGCCCCCATTGCGGCGAGGTGAGCGATCCCTTCGGCCAAGGCGGGGTAGAGAAATTCGCGCAATCGCTTGAGATTGAGTTCCTAGGGCGCGTGCCGCTGACAATGGAAACGCGCAAGGCCGGAGATACGGGCAATCCGCCTGCGGCCACAGATGGCGAAGGCGCAGCGCCGTTCCTTGCCATTGCTGACAAGCTTGAGCGATGGCTGAAAAGCGGAGCTGTTTAGCGGCATGGAAGTAACACGGCGCGGATTGGTAACAGGGGCAGCGCTAGGCGGCGGCCTGATCGTTGCGTGGTGGTTTTTGCCGCGTTCCTACCCCAACCCGCTTGAACCATCGGCGGGCGAACATGTCTTTGATGCATGGATCAAGATCGGTGAGGATTCGGTTGTAACCGTTGCAGTCCCACAGCTTGAAATGGGGCAGGGCATCACAACCCTCTTGCCGCAAATTGTCGCGCAGGAACTGGGGGCAGACTGGCGTCAGATCGCCGTTGAACCAGCCCCTGTTGCCGCTGCCTATCCCAATGTACCGCTGGCAAGGCGCTGGACCGAATTGTGGGAGCCGCTTGCTGCGGGGATTTCCGATACAACCGATGATATGCTGGCGCGGCAATTTGCCCGCAATTCGCGCTTCAACGCGACAGCAGATGGGACCTCGCTTGCCGCTTACGAAGCGCCTTGCCGTGAAGCTGCGGCGGCTGCGCGTGCGATGTTGGCGCAGGAGGCGGCTGAGCGTTGGGACACGTCGTGGGAAGAATGCGAGGTTTCCAGCGGGATCGTGCGTTGGGGCGATAACAGCGCAACATTCGGTGAACTTGCCGCCGGTGCTGCCGATCAGTCACCGCCAAGCCCGCCCCCTGTAAATCCCGAAGCGCCCGGCGAAACTGCGCTGTTGGCAAGTGGCGGGCAATCGGCTGGCCCCAGCATTGCAACCGTCGATGCCTCCCAAGTGGGCAACGGCGGCGCAGCTTCGGCCTTTCCGCGCATCGACCTGCCTTCAAAAGTTGACGGCAGCTATATGTTTGCAGGCGATGTGCGATTGCCCGGCATGGTGTTTGCCGCAATCCGACACGGCCCCAACAATGGCAGCGAGCTGACCGGCTTCAACGAAGCTGGTGCAAAAAATATTCGCGGGCTTGTCGGCGCGGTCAAAACCTCGCGCTGGCTCGCCGTGGCGGCAACGACATGGTGGAGCGCAGAGCGCGCATTGGATGCAATGCAGCCGCAATTCACGACATCATTTCCCGTCGATAGCGACGAGATAGCGGGCAGGCTCAACACATTTCTGACCAGCGGCGATTCGTTCAAGATCGCCGAAACCGGATTTGGCGAAGAGGCGATGACGCGGGTCGATCTGGCGCGCCGCTATGAAATCGAGCCATCCCATGCTGCGCCGTTGGAAACCGCCAGTGCGGCTGCGCGCTTTAGCGGCGGACGGCTTGAACTGTGGATTGCATCGCAAGCGCCCGAGCAGACGCGGATTGCTGCAGCACGCGCGGTGGGGTTGCAGGCCGAAGACGTTGCGCTTTATCCGATGCCAGCAGGCGGTAGCTTTGACGCAAGGTTGGAACACGACCACGCGATCGAAATTGCGCATATCGCAAAGACGCTCGATCGTCCGGTTCAACTGACGTGGAAACGACGCGAAGAACTGATACGCTCACGCCCGCGTGCCCCTTCATTCACGCTTGTCGGGGCTCAGCTTTCCGATACTGGCGACGGTTCGATTGACGCGCTCAAACTGCGCATTGCCACTCCGCCTTCCACCTATGAATTTGGTGAACGGCTGTTCGGCAATCGTACCGCATGGGCCGCAATCCGCGAGGCGTCGGGACGCGGGGATGCGCTTGCCTGCGAAGGCGCGGTGCCTGTCTATGAATTGCCCAGCGTGACTGTGCGCCACATCCCTGTTGAGATCGGGCAGCCGGTTGGGCGCGTGCGCGGCAATTCGCATGTGCCATCCGCCTTTGCGATTGAGAGCTTTATCGATGAGATCGCCGCTCGGTCTTCGCGTGAACCGCTATCCTACAGGATGTCGATGCTGGGCAGCGATATCCGCTTGGCCGCTTGTCTGCAGCGTGCTGCATCGATGGCCCAATGGAACGGCGGGGTGAACCAGAGCGGTCAGGGCATCGCCTGCCACCGGATTGGCGATGCTGAAACGGGTGCGCGGATCGCGTGCGTGGCAACCGCACGGCGCGGCGAAGGTGGTGTGCGCGTCACCCGCCTATCGGCGGCAGTAGATATCGGGCGGATCATCAACCTTGATATCGCGCGCCAGCAAATCGAAGGCGGGTTATTGTTCGGCCTGGGCGTGGCGCTGGGCAATGCGCTGAAAATGCGCGGCGGCCTTCCTGCGAGTTTCGACTATGCGGACCTTGGCTTGCCAAGCCTGGCCGATTGCCCCGAGATCGAGGTTGATTTCATACCATCTGAGGCTGCACCTGCTGATCCGGGTGAGTTGGGTGTGGCGGTCGCGCCGCCTGCGATTGCCAATGCGCTTTATTCGGCGACAGGTTTGCGACTGCGCCGACTGCCCCTACTTTCGGACGGATTATGACCCTCTCGAGGCAAAATCTCCCAAGCGATCACCCGCCTGTCGCCTGCGGCAAGGTTGGCGTGCTGCTGGTCAATCTTGGAACTCCTGATGCACCCGATGCGAAGTCGGTGAAGCGATATCTCAAACAATTCCTGTCTGATCGGCGCGTGATCGAAATTCCGCCGATTGCTTGGCAGCCAATATTGCGCGGGATCATTCTCAATACGCGCCCCAAGAAAAGCGCGAAGGCCTATGCCAAGGTGTGGACCGAGCGCGGATCGCCGCTTGCCGATATCACCGCAAGGCAGGCCGAAGCCTTGGCCAGTGCCGGCTCTGATGGTCGATCACTGGGAGAGAATGTGCATGTCGATTATGCGATGCGTTATGGCTCGCCCTCTATCGAACAGCGGATGGCTGAATTTGCCGAAAAAGGTTGCGATCGCGTCCTGATTGCTCCGCTTTACCCGCAATATTGTGCTGCAACGACGGCTACCGTGTTCGACGAAGTGGCGCGGGTGATGGCGGGGTTGCGCTGGCAACCGGCCTTGCGCTTCTTGCCGCCCTATCATGATGACCCGGCCTATCTCGATGCACTGGCCGGAGATCTGACGCGGCAGATGGGTGCGCTTGAGTTCAAACCCGAAGTGATGCTTTTGAGCTTTCACGGAATGCCCCAGCGCACGCTGGATCTGGGCGATCCTTATCATTGCCACTGCATGAAAACCTCGCGGCTTTTGCAAGAAAGGCTGCGCGAGCGACCAGAATTTGCCGGTGTCCGGTTCGAAACCACTTTTCAGTCTCGCTTTGGCAAGGCCAAATGGCTTGAACCTGCGACCGACACGACGCTTATGATCGAAGGGGCGAAGGGGACTAAAAGGTTGGTCGTGGCCGCACCCGGCTTTGCTGCTGATTGTGTCGAGACGCTTGAGGAATTGGCGCTTGAAGGGCGTGATACTTTCCTCGAAGCTGGCGCGCGCGAATTTGCCGTGCTCGACTGCCTCAATGTGTCAGATCACGGCATTGCTATGCTGGATCAAATGATCCGGCGCGAATTGTCAGGCTGGATTTGATCGGACGCCACCTTGGGCGGATCGGTCCTATTTCTCAAAAGACGGCTTATTTACACTGTGGTAAGTTACAGGCAGGATACATACATCTGCCCGACTTAAACATATCACTGGAGCTTGCCTGAAATGGCCACCCTTGCCGAACCCGCCTCAGCATCTGACGAAGCACAGACCTTCGATCACTGGAGCGAGGGCCTGCCCGATGACGCTGCGCTTGCGCATATTCCGGGCGATGCCGGCTGGCCGCTGGTTGGCAACACCTTCAAACAGCTCGCCAACCCGCATGCCTTCACCAAACGCATGGTCGGTGCTTATGGCAAGGTCTACAAAACCCGCGCATTTGGCGGCTGGAATGTTGCCCTTGTAGGCGCCGAGGCAAACGAGCTGGTCCTGTTCAACAAGGACAAGATTTTCTCCAGCGAACAAGGCTGGGGCCCTGTGCTCGACCAGCTTTTCCCACGCGGGTTGATGTTGATTGATTTCGATCACCACCGGATTGACAGGCGCGCGCTTTCAATCGCGTTCAAGCCGGGTCCGATGCGGCATTATATGGGCTCGCTCAATTCCGGCATTGCACGCGAAGTTGAGAATTGGGCGGGGCCGATGCAGTTCCAACCGGCGATCAAGCAGCTGACGCTCGATCTGGCGGCCGACAGTTTCCTTGGCATTCCTTGGGGACCCGAAGCCGATAAGATCAATCAGGCCTTTGTCGATATGGTGCAGGCCTCGGTCGCGCCTGTGCGCACACCTTTGCCCTTCACGAAAATGAAGCGCGGGGTCGATGGGCGGGCCTATATGGTTGAGTTCCTGACCGCAGAGGTCCATCGCCGACGCAAGGAAGGCGGCGGGCAGGATATGTTCAGCCAATTTGCCAATGCGACCCGCGAAGACGGAACGCTATTGCCGGTCGAAGAAGTGGTCGATCACATGAGCTTCCTGCTGATGGCGGCGCATGACACGATCACATCATCTGCGACCTCAATGCTGTTCTATCTCGCGACCCAGAGCGAATGGCAGGAAAAGCTGCGCGATGAAGTGACCGCGGTCACTGGCGGCGTGGATGCAGACGGCAATCCGCGCCCGCTTTCCTATGATGATCTGGGCAAGATGGAATTGACCGAAATGTTCTTCAAAGAAACATTGCGGATGATCCCGCCTGTTCCTTCGATGCCGCGCCGCGCGCTCAAGGACTTTGAATTTGGCGGCTATCATATTCCGGCTGGCCAGATGGTGGGGATCAATATCCACTGGACCCATCATTCAGACGAGTATTGGGATGATCCTGAAACCTTCGATCCGATGCGTTTCACGCCTGACAAGGTGAAGGCGCGGCACAAGTATGCATGGGTACCGTTTGGTGGTGGCGCGCATATGTGCCTGGGTCTGCATTTCGCCTATATGCAGGTCAAAGTGCTGATGGCGCAGCTGCTCCAGCGTTACCGCGTCGAAGCCGCCGAAGGCTACACGCCCGAATGGCAGGCATGGCCGATCCCGCAACCCAAAGACGGGCTGAAGGTGGAATTCAAGACATTGTGATTTTTGGGTTTTGGGTCGCCCTTGCAGCCGTCTTTACGGGGGCTGGACGAGTGCTTGGCAGCTAAGAGATAGGTCTTTGCCTAAGCTCAAAAATCAACAGCAATGCCGTCTTTCTCCCAGTCGCCATAGCGCGTGGGACTGAGCTTTTCGTTCTGCTCGCTCGCCTTGGGCTTAGGCGCGGGTTCGTTGGTCCAGTGCGCGGGCTTCTTAAAGCTCTTGGCGGCGTCGGATTTCTGCTTTGTCATAGGCTTACAATAATGCGCGCGCTGGCGCTTGGTTGCAAGTGCGGGTAGGCGGACGGGCAATGGCTCAACCTTCCGGAATTTACGCGCGCCGTGCAGCGCTCAAAATGCTCGATGCGGTTTTGCGCCGCGGCGAAACGCTTGAACAGGCGGCGCCATCGGCCCTGCGCGATGTGCGCGATGGCAAGGATCAGGCGCTTGCCCGGGCGATTGCAGGTGAAAGCCTGCGCTGGCTGACCGATCTTGACGTTCTGATCGACAGCGCGACCAAGAAACGCCTGCCCGATGATGCCAAACCGCGCATGGTGCTGCGGATGATGTTGGCTCAGGCCTTGCGATTGGAAACGCCGCCCCATGCGGTTTTGGCAACGGGTCTGGACCTGCTTTCCGGCGGGCCGCGGCGGCTGGCGCACGGCGTTTTTTCGACACTGACCAAGCGCGAGGTGACGCTGCCCGATGTGCCAACCTTGCCTGATCGGGTGGTGGAACGCTGGGAGACCCGCGCCGCGCCGATTGCAGCGGGACTGGTCGTGCCGCCCGAGGTTGATCTTGCGCTGATCGATCCGGCGCAAACCGCCGAATGGCAGGCGAAACTTGGCGGGACCAGTCTGGCAAGCGGCCATGTCCGTGTGCCGCGCGGAACGCCGGTTGAACAATTGGCCGGTTACAAAGAAGGCGCGTGGTGGGTGCAGGATCTCGCCGCGCAGATTGCTCCTTCTTTGCTAGGCGATGGCGCCGCAACGGGCGCGGGCAAAAACGCGCTCGACCTTTGTGCCGCACCCGGAGGCAAGACGATGGCGCTCGCCGCAGCGGGTTGGAAAGTGACCGCGCTCGACATATCCAAACGGCGGCTCGAAGTGCTCAAAGCGAACCTCAAACGCACCGGATTAAAGGCATCACCCGTGCGTGCCGATGCCATGGCTTGGGAGCCCAAGCACGCATTTGATGCGATCCTGTTAGATGCGCCTTGCACTGCGACCGGCACCTGCCGCCGTCACCCAGATGTGCTCCACCGGATCGGGCCGCGCCAGATTGGCGAGATGGTGGAACTGCAACAATCGCTGCTGCTGCGCGCGGCCGAATGGCTAAAGCCGGGTGGCCTGTTGGTCTATGCGGTGTGCTCGCTCGAAGCCGAAGAGGGTGAGGGACAGGCCGCGTGGGCGGCAGAAAATCTCGGGCTGGAGCCTGCACCGATCACCGCTGCTGAATTGCCCGCAGGCATCGCGCCCACAAACGAAGGGTGGCTGCGCACTGATCCTTCGATGCTTGCCGAAGAAGGCGGGCTAGACGGGTTCTTCATAGGCCGCTGGCGCAAGCGATAACCTAGCGGCGCAAGGTCAATTCAGCGCAATCACGGCCCAGCTGTTCCAGAATGAAGGTCACCTCGCCCCCCTCCTGTCCGCTCGTGCGCAAGGCAAATGGCGTGCCCAGTTCGACATAGCGGTTAAGCGCCATTTCTCCGCCTGTGATCGCAGGTGCTGGATCGTCTGTCAGCAGGCAAAGCGCCTGGCGCGCAGCCTCGATCATATGGACCGAGTTCACATGGTCGCCCGAACCGCCCAGCATCGGATTGGCGGGCGGCAGGCCGTTTTCTCGTGAGACAAGCGCGGGGAAATGGCCATCGGATACAGCTTCGCCCACAAGCGCGTGTACTGTGGGACCAATTCCCAAGGCATCTCTTGCGGCGAAGGCAATTGGCGTGTCCGATTGCCGCGCAGCTTCGCGCTTTGATCCTTTGCGCCATTCTTCGAAATTGCGGTTGCGAAACACCACGCCGCGCCCGTGCATTCGCACGATATGCCGGCTTGATGCGTCAAACAGGTCGATACCGTAACGCTCTTGTTCGCCGGAAGTGTCGCGCCAATAGGTGCCGCGCGTCGCATGGCCGGTTTGCGCCTCGAAACATTCCCAGTCGGTCCAGGTGAGCGCTGACCACTGGCCCTCTTCCATCCCGCCAAGTGCCATGATCGCGCCGACGCTGGTCCAGAAATTTTGCGCCTGAATGACCACCGGATGACGAGGGGGAAGCGCAAGCCACGCCCAATCATCGACTTTGGTCGAGCACGCGAAGTCCACCGTCCCATCATCATTGACGGTGTGATCGCTGGTATAAGAGCGGGTGAATTGCGCTGCCATTTGCCCCTCTTTTGCGCCCGAAGCTAGGATTTCACCTTGTTCTGGAAACTCTTTCGCAATTTCATCAATTTGGGCGGGATGACGGCAAGGCAATAGGGATTGCGCTGGCCTTCGCCGTCCCAATATTCCTGATGGTAATCTTCGGCCGGATACCATTGTGCCGGACCTTCGATCGTTGTCACAGCTTGGCCATCATTATCCGCATTCCAGCGCGTAATCGCGGCCTCTGCTTCTTCGCGCTGGGTATCGGAAAGCGGGAAGATCGTGCTGCGATATTGTGTTCCCACATCATTGCCCTGACGGTTCAACTGGGTCGGGTCATGCGTGCCCAGAAACATGTCATAAATCTCGGCCAGGCTGGTCACGTCTGGATCAAAGGTGACGCGGATGCCTTCGGCGTGGCCGGTAGAGCCGGTGCAAACCTGCTTGTAAGTCGGGTTGGCAACAGTGCCGCCAATATAGCCGCTTTCAACTTCGCTTACGCCGACAACATCGCGGAAAACCGCCTCGGTGCACCAGAAGCAGCCACCTGCAATGATTGCCTGATCCATTTGACCTTCCATTGTTCGCATTCTCCTATTCGATAAACGACATAGTGAGGCCGACAAGGAATGCCAGTGCGAGGGGCCATCGCACCTGCACACCTTGTCAATCGCGCGCTGCGGCGGCAGGACAGTATACATACAGATTCAGGAGAGGACTGCTTCCATGAAACTTGCCATTTTTGCCCCGATCGCCGCGCTTGCCGTTGGCACTGCCCTTGCCACCGTCGCTGTTCCTGCGACCGCTCATGCGCAGGACGAAGCTGCGGCGCCGACACTCGAACAGGTTCTTGCGATGAGCCACCGCGATGATGACCGCGCGCGTGACCAATATCGCCGTCCGGCTGAAACGCTTGAGTTCTTTCAGGTGGAGCCGACCATGACCGTTGCTGAATTTGGCCCCGGCGGTGCGTGGTATACCCGCGTGCTGGCTCCGTGGATCATGCCGCAGGGCACCTACATTGCCTTTAATGGCGATAGCGATGCACGCGAATATCGCAGCCGCGCACAGGAGGCGCGCTCCAAGGCGTGGACCGAAAACTTCATCAGCGGGATGGAACAGGGATCGGGCATGGAAGTTGACCCTGACACCGTGTTTGAAATCGACGAAATGCCAGAAAGCGTTGCTGGCACGGTCGATCGCGTGCTGATTTTCCGTTCGATGCACGGGCTTGCCAATGGCAATTCGGCCGATGACGTTCTGGATGCGGTGCGCACGATGCTAAAGGATGATGGCATGGTTGGCGTGGTCCAACACCGCAAACCTGCCGATGCCTCTGACTACAATTACGGCGCTGCGCTTGGCTATATGAAGACAGCGCAAGTGATCGCTATTTTCGCAGCCAACGGCTTTGAACTGGTCGATTCTAGCGAGATCAACGCCAACCCCAACGACCCGGCGGACTGGGCGCGCGGTGTGTGGACCTTGCCCCCTGTCCTTGCGACCGGTGCAGACGATCCGCGCCGCGCCGAATATCTTGAAATTGGTGAAAGCGACCGCATGACCCTGCTGTTCCGCAAGGCCGGCTGAACGTTATTCTCAAAAGGAGAAGACCGATGAAAATAACCACCATCCTTGCCGCGGCGAGCGTTCTGGCGCTCACCGCATGCGGGCCGGAGGCAGGTTCTGCCTATGAAAACGAAGCGGCTGAAGCGGCCGAAGACACCGCGCTCAACGAAGTGCTCGCCGATGCGCGCCGCGATGAAGACCGGGCGCGCGATGAATTCCGCAATCCGGCCAAAACGCTCGCATTCTTTCAAGTGGCGCCTGACCAGACGATCCTTGAATATGCACCGGGCGGGGGCTGGTACACCCGCATTCTGGCGCCTTACACATCGGAAAACGGCGGATATGTCGCGGTGGGTTTCGCCCCTGAAGGGATCGAGGCGCTGCCTGAAAACTTCCGCGTCCAGGTGCGCGAAGGCGGAGAAAACTTCGCCGCCAATCAAAGCGAAGCGCTTGGCATAGATGCACAAAAGCTGCCGTTCCATTTTGGCAATGAAGTGCCCGATGAACTGGACGGCACGGTCGACCGGGTGTTGATGATCCGGATGATGCACAATCTGATCCGCTGGGGCATCGCCGAAAGCGAGATCGCTGCGCTGCGCGATTCGATGAAGCCCGACGGCTTGCTCGGCGTGGTTCAACACCGCGCAAAGGCCGATGCGCCGGAAGAATATGTCGATGGCAATATGGGCTATCTGAAAGAGGCCGACCTCATCGCCTTTTTCGAAGCCAACGGTTTTGAACTGGTTGATTCGTCCGAAATCAACGCCAATCCAAACGACACCGCCGACTATGAAAACGGCGTTTGGACTTTACCGCCCAGCTTTGCACTGGGAGATGAAGAGCGTGAAACCTTCGCAGCGATCGGCGAAAGCGATCGCATGACGCTTCTTTTCCGCAAGGCAGAATGACGCTATCGGGCGGCGGTATGAGCACTCTTACTGTCGCCGCCCTTCAGCTCGCTCTTGGAAGCGAAGACGAGGCCGCAAATATTGCGGCGGTTAGCGCATTGGTCGAACGGGCTGCGGCAGACGGAGCGAAACTGATCCTGCCGCCTGAGCTGTTTTCAGGCCCCTATTTTTGCCGCGAAGAAGACGAGGCGTTGTTTGCGCTCGCTCGCCCGGCCGCTGAACATCCTTCCGTGGTCGCGATGCAGGAACTGGCGGCGAGACACCATGTTGCGATCCCTACCAGCTTCTTTGAGCGGGACGGCCACCATTATTACAACACGATTGCCATGATCGGCCCTGATGGTTCGATCATGGGCACTTATCGCAAAAGCCACATCCCCGATGGGCCGGGTTATGAAGAAAAGTTCTATTTTCGCCCCGGTAATGACGGGTTCAAAGTGTGGGATGTGCCCGGCGATGATGGTGCGAACGTGCGCATCGGCGTGGGTATCTGCTGGGACCAGTGGTACCCTGAATGCGCGCGCGTGATGGCTCTCAAAGGAGCTGAAATGCTTCTTTATCCGACCGCGATCGGCTCAGAACCTTATGACGATGATCTGGATACAAGCCGCATGTGGCGGCGCGCGATGATCGGCCATGCTGTGTCGAATTGCATGCCGGTGATTGCCGCCAACCGGATCGGCCAGGAAGGCGACCAGAGTTTTTATGGCCATTCCTTCGTCTGCGATGAATGGGGCGATCTTGCTGCCGATTTTGGCGCGGATGAAACCGGCGTACTCAGCGCAAAGCTCGATCTGGCGCGCGCGGCAAAGCACCGTGCTGGCATGGGTTTCTTTCGCGATCGCCGCCCGCAGCTCTATGGCCGGATCGCACAAGACATCTAACGCGCTGATTGCAACGTATCTTGATTGATGATCGATAGTTCAGGCCACACCTATCTGATTGCGCTGGGTAGCAATATGCGCTCGCACCGGCACGGACATCCGCGCAATGTGCTGGCGCGCGCGGCAGAGATGATCGCGCTCACAGGCATCGAAGTGGCGGTTGTGTCAAAGGCCATTACCAGCAAGCCCATTGGCCCCTCTAGCCGCGAATATGCCAATGCGGTCGCGGTGCTTCGCTGCGCGCTTAAACCGCCAGCCTTGCTGATTGTGTTGCAAGATATCGAGCGCAAATTCGGGCGCGAACGGCGCGGGCAGCGGTGGCGCGAGAGGGTGCTTGATCTTGATATCGTCTTGTGGAGCGGCGGCGTCTTTCGGACCCGAAACCTCACCATCCCGCATCCTGAATTTCGTCATCGCGATTTTGTCCTTGGCCCTGCAACGGCAATTGCCGGCCACTGGCGCGACCCGGAATCAGGATTGAGCCTTAGGCAGCTGGCTGCGCGACTGGCAAAGCAAAGCAAGGGGTAGAAGAGCGGCCTGAAAAGGCGGTTTTCTGCATTGAAATCCGCCCAATGGCGCACCTGCAACCACACGACATTTGGCGCGCCTGTGCAATCGTGCTTGACGGGTAGGCCGACCCTGCCTAGGTGGGCGCTCCGCACAGCGCCGCAAACGCCGCGCCGTGACCCTTTGGGGGCCCTTAGCTCAGTCGGTAGAGCAACTGACTTTTAATCAGTAGGTCGCTGGTTCGAACCCAGCAGGGCTCACCACCTATTCCAAACAAACTGCCGAATGCGTGGTCTCCCCGCAGCGTGTCGAAATTGTGCCCGCAATTCCGGGGCTTTGCACCGGTGAGATCCCGGCAAGGTGCAAACGGAGACGCTCTGACCTACCAAATCGTGCCTCAAATGAGCAAAGTTCTCCGTGGTCGATTTGGTGACCTACTGCTTAGGTTTCAGGAGTTTGGAAAACCGAGTGCTGAACGCTGATCGGCGAAGCGGATTGGCAGATCACCCATCCTCCAGAGGCTGCGGGCGCTCAAGTTCTTGGGCTGCTTTCCGTCCAATATGCTTCGGATGATCGTGGGATCGAGATAGCTCAATCGAGCGAGGCGCTGGAAATGGCGCAACTTAGTGGTCTTGATCGACTGGACCGCCTCTTCGTCCATTTCCTGAAGTTCATCCCTTGCAGCAAAGGCGCGTCCAAGAAGCTCGACCAGGCGGCTATCTCTTACCGTGTGATTTGGCTCCGATGGTTGCAATCGCATCCGAGCCTCGTGACCATAGTTTTGTCGATCGACCGCGATGCTGAACTTCGCTTCGATTTGTGCCGTGCCTTCAGCATCGGCGAAACCAAGCGCGGCTGCCGGCTGGAATGATCCATTGATCTCGTTTTCATTTACAATGATCTGGAGCTTGATCTCCTTAATGAGTTCTCCAGCACTGCCTACGGGTAAGGTCTCGATGCCAAAGGCCAATCGCTCTGCTCGTGCAAAGATCCTCTTTTTCTCATCAGCCGATCTCGACGCAGCCAGCCCTCGCATGTTGGCATTGGTTCGCAGCCATCTTGCAATTGCCCGTCGGATCGATTGCTCGATCTCACTCGCCGGTAGTCTCAATGCCGGTGCTTCGGCATCGTCATTCATATTGGACGCATAGTAGGTGTAGCGACGTCCGTGGTTCTTGGTGTGCGTGGGAGACATGGGCCGACCGCGATCATCGAAGATCATGCCGGCAATCAAGGCCTTTCGTCGCATGGGGCCAGCAGATGATCCATGGGATGTCTGATCTTTGAGCTTCTCTTGAACGGCATCAAAGACTTCTCGCTCAACAATCGCCTCGTGCAGGCCCGGATATGTCTTGTCCTTGTGACGCACCTCTCCGACATAGAGCGGATTAGAGAGCAGATGCTTGAGCGCGCCGCGCTTGATGGGATTGCCGCCCTTTGCGTTGCCTCTTTTCGAGATATGCCGCTTGCTGACGAAGCCGTCACGACCAAGCTCTTCGACAAGTGCCTTGATCGAGTCCGCTTCAAGATACCGCCGCATGATCTTTCGAACAGATTCGGCTTCCTCAGGGATCACGACGAGCTTGCGATCGACGGCCTTGTATCCGAGCGGAAGGCTGCCACCCATCCACATGCCCTTGGCCTTTGATGCAGCGATCTTGTCCCGGATGCGCTCCGCACCAACTTCCCGCTCGAACTGAGCGAACGAGAGAAGGACGTTCAACGTAAGTCGACCCATTGAGCTGGTCGTCGAGAACGCTTGGGTGACACTGACGAAGGACGCCTCGGCTTCATCCAACACGTCGACGATCTTGGCGAAGTCGGCGAGGCTGCGGGTGAGGCGATCGATCTTGTAGACGACTACCACATCGACCTTACCTGCCTTCACGTCAGCGAGCAGTTGCTGCAAAGCTGGGCGTTCCAAAGTCCCGCCCGAATGACCACCATCGTCATAGAACTCTGGAAGTAGCGTCCAGCCTTCGTGTTGCTGGCTTTGTACATAGGCTGCACATGCTTCCCTCTGTGCATCTAGGCTGTTGAAGTCTTTATCCAATCCCTCATCGGTCGACTTGCGGGTGTAGATCGCGCAGCGGAGCTTCTTCTCGTTCTCAGCCATTAGCGGTCATCTTCAGCTCTCCGAGCCGCAGGCTGCTCAGACCAAAGAAGCGTGGTCCCGACCACTTGGCTCTAGTGATGTGACTTGCAACAGCACTGAGCGATCCGAACGTCTTCCCGCGATATTCGCAGCCGCTCTCCAGCACGACAACCTCGTGCACTTCGCCGTGCCATGTTCTTGAGAGCCATGTACCCGGCTTCGCTTCGGATGATACGCGTCCTTCTTTGCGGCGCTCATCCTTTCGCCCCAGCGCTCCGAGTTGTCGGAGCTCAACGCTGGACAGTTTGCCAGCTTCGGGCTCCTGATGCCTTGAGGCCAATGCTCGAACCATGAGTGCCAGTCCTAGGGCTGGCGGTGCAGGCGTCCCGTATGCATTGCGCCACGCTAACCGCAGCTCAGCAGGGGTCATCTCTTCTAGCGCTGCGATCTTCTGGTCGATATCCATGAGACTATGAATGCTCGAATGTCCGCACTAGTCGAGTGGTTTCTGACAGGTTTCAGTCTTTGCTGTGGACTTGCCACCACGTTCGAGCATTGCGGTGCTCATGCACGATATCGACCAGGAACTCATCAGCCTTCTGTCCACCAAGGTTGGCATGCTGATGGAAGATCACACGACTAGCGCGCTGACTGTCGGATCGCAATCACACGATCAGCAAAAGGCAGTGATCGACGAGCTCGTTGACGCCTCGACGAAGATCGCGAAACTGGCAGCCGCTGCTCAATCCATCGTGGAATGACTGCAATGCGCCCCATCTAAGTCATAGCCGACCGCGTTAGGGCTACCCGGAAGCTGTCGTTCGGTGCAAGTTGCAGAGCCCCGCAATGCTCCTAAAGAATGGGCTGGGTTTCTCAATTGGCCTAGTGTCGCGGACGCCGTCCGCCAAATGTCGAGATGGGAGATTTCGCAAATCAAATCGTAGTTTGATTAACGAAATCACTAGTCTATTCTGACCCAAAGGAAAGATGACGCTAGTTCTCAAACAAATAGACCATGACAATCTTTGCCACGGCTGGGAATGGGAAGTCCAAGACATCGACATTCTGGCCGAACGCGTGGCACGCGTGGCGTTGGGCCAGTATCGGCATATTGCGCAAATCCTCGAAGGCTTAATGGGCACGGCTCCGGCGGGTTCTGCTCAGCACGCGGCAGACGCGCTTAAGAAGCTTAAGGTCGCAAAAAATGGTGATCCTTGGCATCGAGATGGCTGGTTGTTCCAGATGATATCTTGGATTGCCGCCAATCAGGAAAAGCAGGGAGCAGTGCTCGCACCGCCTCACATCTTCCATGCGCACAAGGGCTTTGACGGCATGCAGCTGGAAATTTCGTGCGACGGCAAGTCGGTCATCGCAGTCGTCATTTTCGAGGACAAGGCGACTGAGAAAGCACGCCGGACAATTAAGCGGGATGTATGGCCTGATATCGTGGATCTCGAAGCTGGTGGTCGGATCGCTGAGCTTACTCACGAAGCGTCCGCAATTCTCGAACGACAGCAACATCTATATCCCGACTTGGACATCGACGACGCGATCGATCGCATCTTGTGGCAGGAGGCGCGTCGCTATCGCGTGAGCATCAGCATCGACGATAAGCACAAACCCGGCGATCAACGGAAGAAGCTCTTCAAGCATTACGACGCGTCGGCAGACGGCGATGTTGTCCGTCGCCGTGCCGAAACCATGCACTTTGACGATCTTCGAGAGTGGATGGCCAACTTTTCTGATTTGGTTGCCGAAAAAATCAAGGCGATTGCGAATGTTTGATCCAATCACATCCGCGTTGATCGCCGCTTCGCCACCGCTAGAAGGACTCGATCTGGAAGCACTTCCAAAACGCCTTACCGAGGCTTTCGCCGACATCGTCGCCGCAAGAATTAGGCTTCGCGGCGAAGAGACTGAGGAAGCTTCCGAGACGCTTAAAGAAACGTTGCTTGAGGTGCGCCGGCTGGCCGCCGCGCATGAGGCATTTGTGGCACTCTTGCCCGAGCGTGAAAATCGCGCCGCAGCCGCATTCGTGGCTGCTTCTGCCCATCAGGTCTGTCTTATTGGCTCCGTGACCGATGGTGACGAGCCTTCATATTTGGACGGCGCGAGCGTCGCTCCTGAAATCTGTGCAGCACTTCTGTTCATGGTCGCGGAAGCCCATGCCGATGCCGCCGAATGCGCGAAACGCATTTCAATAAATCTAGAGGACGGGACGGCGGTGGAACGGGCGCTCCTAACTTCGATCAAATTGCTCGTCACCGGACGCCTTAGCAACGTAGGGCAGTTGGATATGCCGGACATCGACACCGTTCAATCAACGCCGGAACAGGCTATCGACGCCCTGTATTTGGAGCTGCTCAAGGGGATCAAAAAACTAGCAGCACGTTTGCTGTCGCGGGTTGACCTAGATCCGGCAGCCGGAGGCATCGAGCCTGCCTCTACCTATTTCGCTCGGGTTAAAGAGCTAAGCGTCGGTCAGCTAGAGGATGTGTTCGGAACGAGCGATCATATCTTTAATCTATTCCCCGGCCCGCTGCATTTGGCCAACCTCCTTACCGCGGTGGAGCGTGACCTCATCGAGTCCGCGCTGACCCGCCTGCCAGCTCCGCAAGGCGTAGACGACGATGCCTGGTGGCAAATCATACGACGAATGGCCCGCAAACGTCCCTTCTTGTGGCGAAATCACCGCGATGCGATCGCGAGCAACTATCTCGAGAAGGGAACATCGTCCGCGATCAGCTTCCCGACTGGTGGCGGCAAATCTACGCTCGCCGAGCTAAAGATAGCAGCATCACTCATTCGAGGCGAGAAGGTGGTTTTTCTGGTGCCCACCCACGCACTCGTCGATCAGACGACGCGTGCGCTCAAAGATACCTTCAATACCTTCGAAATCGTCGGTGACGTCGAGGACGAAGTGACGTTTTCTGACATCGTTGTTCTGCCAGAGGTTATCGTCACTACTCCCGAGCGTTGCTTGATGCTCCTGACAACGCAGCCGGAAGCATTCACGGGCCTCGGCCTTATTGTGTTTGACGAATGTCATTTGCTTCATCCTCGAGATTCTGATCGCAGCCGCCGCAGCATCGATTCAATGCTCGCGATCTTAAACCTCTCTAGAGCCGCTCCCGAGGCAGATTTGCTCATGCTTTCGGCAATGATGAAAAATGCCGATGAAATCGCCAAATGGCTTGGGGAACTGACAGGCCGAGCCTGCCTCTCCCTAAGCTTAGCATGGAAGCCAACACGGCAAGTTCGAGGTAGCGTCGTTTATCCTGCTGATACCATTAAAGAGCTTACAACCAACCTTCGACAGGCGAGGAAAAATTTCCCCACCCACAAGAACCCGCCTGCTGCGATCAAACGCGAATTGGTTGCTCAGCCATTCGGGTTTTTCAGTCTCTTGCAAACCTGGGCCAGCAAGGATCGGAGCGATTACACACTACAACCTCTTCTCGATGATGCGCACCATCTTTCCACCGGCAGATCGAAAGGTGGCGCTTGGTATCTCACGCCAAACGGCAACCACACGAGCGCGCTGATCGCTGCAGCTTCAGCGTCAAGCGGTCTCAAGACGCTCGTGTTCGTTCAGTCCACCGTTTTGGCAGAAGCATCGGTGAAGGAATTCCCGAATTTGCTGAAGTCGCCCAAGGTCAAGCTTACCGACGAAGAGCTTAAGTGGCATCGCTTGGCCGCTGAAGAAATGGGCGGCGCTGATCACTGCTATTTGACGCCTGAAGCTGATGGGCAGGTCGGCGGAGGTGCAGCCAGCCACCACGGGCTGCTTCTGCGCGAAGAACGGCTGCTGCACGAATCCCTTTTCAAGCGGAAGGATGGCATGGACGTTCTTTTTGCCACCTCGACACTGGCTCAAGGTATGAATTTGCCAAGCGAAGTCGTGATAATTTCGGGTGATAGTCGCTTCGATCCGGAAGTCGACAAGATGGCTCAACTTGAAGCCCACGAGTTGCTAAATGCTGCAGGACGTGCAGGGCGGGCAGGCGAAAACTCGCAAGGGTTCGTGCTTGTCGTCCCAAGCCGTGTCGTTGAGTTCGATAACAAGTCGAACCTCATCAACTCACACTGGCTTACCCTGCAATCGATTTTTGCTCAGAGCGATCAATGCCTCGTGATTGACGATCCAACAACCATCCTGCTCGATAAGATTCACGCAGGCGCTTTCGAACAAGGGATGCCAGCATATTTCTTAAGCCGCTTGCCAGCCTCGGACGAGAATGGAACCGATGCGCCGATCAGAGATGTCATATCTCGGTCGTTTGCCGCCTATCGAGCGCGACAAAGAGGAGATGCCGATTGGGTCGAAAGCCGTATCGCTTCCGCCTTCGCTGCGCGAAAAAGTGCAGAACCAGAAGACGATGCCAAATGGCTCGATCGCGTGTCAGGGCTGACTGGCGTATCGGTTGATATTCTTCACGAACTGTCAAACTTGTATGAAGACACCAAAACTGGCGAAACAACTGAGGCTGCTATCGACGCGTTGCTTGAATGGTTCGAGGCCAATCCGGACAGCTTTCTCGAATTAGTACGGCCAGAAAACATCCAAGGCTTGTTTGGTGGCGAGTATGACAAATTGACGTCTGAGCGCGACAGGGGCGCGTTCGCGCTGCCAGTTGTTTCTGCAATGCTCAGGCTTTGGATGAAGGGCTCTCCGCTAAACGTAATTGAGGCATGCCACCCGAAGGAAGACAAGGCAAAATGCAAGCATTCGCGCCACTTCGTGCTTCGTATCGTCCCTGACCTCGCCTTTGTAGCGGGTTTGCCCGCGCGTTTGCTTGCAGCACAGGATGAGGAAGACGAGGCGGTGCCGTTGGTAATCGCAACGCTGGGGAGCTGCGTTCGCGAGGGTTGTGACAGTCCCGAAAACCTTGCCACCCGTCTGGCGATAGGCCGCTCCGTTTCTCGCGTTGTCGCGCGAAAGAAGTATGAGGAATTGCTACCGTATTTCCAGGATGGAGAGCCAAACGAGCCATTCGAAGATACTATGGATCGATATCGAAAGGCTTCTGCCTTGAGCCTATTCAGTGAATTATAGAAAAATCGCTCCGAGGCTCGGCGCTTTCCTTCATGCGCACCGCATTACTGTTGTCGTAAACCATGCCAACAGAAGCATGCGCCCGGCACGAACAGTTCGATGAATCGAGATCACTGAGGCGCTAGACCCAAGCGTAGGTCAGATCCTTCGTCCAACGGAGATTCATGATTCCGTATTTGACGGCATAGGATGCTCCAAGGGTGCACGCATGAAGATGAAAAATCCGCGCATCTGAGACCAGCTTGGTCATCCGCGGCTCTGCATCCCCGAACTCGTCAACGATGAAGATGTGCGAGACATCGTTTGCTTGGTCCTGACCGATCACTTCGGTGACCGCGAGAACGTAGCGGTTCGGCACGATCGTGCTTTTGCCCAGATCCTGAGCACCCTCAATTACTTTCCTAATCGCATCTTGATAAAGTTTGTTTGCGTAGTCCTTTACTGGCGCAAAGTGTCTCGAAGCATCGGATTCCTCGATCTTCTCGATCCATCCATCGAAGGTTGTCGGCATAGCTACGAATGGTTTGAGGCTGTGCCCTTGCGAAACCGCATATTCGCGTTCCTGAAGCCAATCTTCATAGGTCTCACCGAGGGCTGGATCACAAGGCATGTATTCTCGAAATCTGACCCATTCACGCCGATTGAGTTCAGGGAAAATGAGTCCCACCGTCGGGCTGGTATCGATGCCCGTGCTGTTCAGCCTAGGGCGACCGCCGACATAGAAATCAGAAGAAGAACCTAGCGGGGGAGCGGGCTTCACGAATGTCTGCCCCTCGACGTCGAATTGGCTGTCCAGGACCGGACCCTTGGTCATTTGAGCAGGGCGTGGGTTCATGACCAGCTCAGTCATTGCGCGCTCCGCGTACTCATTGAACGCTGCTCGTAGCGCTGGAAACTCGACGAATTCCTTGTCGAGTGAGACTGCGACGTAGTCGATCGGCCAGAGAGCGAAGGCATCAAAGCCATCGCTATGCAAGTAGGCGCCAGCCACGACGACGCCATCGATATCACCGATGTAGGTCCGCGCGCGGCGACCTGCGAGGGCCACAATCTCATCATGATCCAAAGCGGTATTCATGCTGTTGATCAGCAGAAGCACCGACCGTTTTGTTTCTGGAAATTCGGAGCGCGTTTGCTTCAGTTGCCCCTTCGCTTTCCTGACGGCGCCTTTGATCGGGCCTTCCATTGCATTGTCGTATGCTCGCTGCGCTGACGCGCCGAGCCGATCGCGATCGAGGACGTGAACCGGCCGTTCCGGGTCTACCTTGCGAAAAGCGTGGCCAACTTGGCTTGCCGGGGCGCTTTGTCCAAGCCCTCGTCTTCCATGATCTTCAGTTCGATTACGGTGTCACCAAGGATGTAGTCGGCATTCTTCGTTTTCTTTTGCGCTTGATCCGAATGTGCACGCCGACCTCCAGCATTGTCGATTATCTCATCGACAATCTCCTCTGTGAGCGGCCTGAGATATGTTGTGGCAGGGCCGAGCATCACTTGCCGTTGTCATTATCGTGGCCATCGTCGCCATCATTTGCGTCCGAGATGTCGGTGCCCACCGCTGCGAGAAGATTTCGCCATAACTGGGGTGGGACAGGCAGACGTTGGTTACGACATGCCATCGGGACAAGCGCCCAATGACCAAGGCGAACTGCGGAAAGGTTATCGAAATGTGTGTTGGTTCTTGCCTCCTCGAGCACGAAGTCGAGTGTGTCTGATGTACCGGCTGTCACTGGGATGCCGGTGAGCGCCGCGCCGTGGTTATCATTCCCTAGGTAGAGATTCGCTTCGCTGTCCTCGCTCGGCAGCCATGTCTGGAATGTGCAATGCTCGAGCGCCTCGGATTTGAACTTGGCAATCTCGTCAAAAAGCTCTCGCTTGCCGCGCGCCGCAGCCCACAGGGCCAGCATCGGAAAGAGTATGCTGCCTTCCGTATTGGCCGTGCGATATTCCTCGCTTCGTTCTGAAGGGTGCTCGACCAAATCCCAATATGAGTGGCTCGTAATCGGATAACGACCGTGGACATTGAACGCGAAGATCGAGCGCTTCGCCAATTCTTCTGCCCACTCGTCGATCGCACCATGCGCATGTGGCCTGCAAGCCAGCAAAGTGAATGCGAGCGCAATATCGATAGCCTGCCAATCGGCGACAGGCGACAACAACGCTCGATTGTTGCTCACGATCTGCATCATCTGCTGACAAAGCCGGTCGATCCGCTTCACTTTTTCCGTGCTCGCTTCCTCAAGGACTTCGGGCAGGGACGCCAGATAATCGTCATCGAGCAAAACCGGGCCTGTCGCAGGTGAGAGCTCCCAGAGCATCCACAGCCCGCGCATCGCCAGGCGTCCGATCACGTCGAAGAGCTTCAGATTGACGTCAAGTGAAGCAGGAGATCCGACTGCCGAGGAAAGCGCGTGACGGACCCTCGCATGGGGAAGGATCTTGGCTTCGAACAGTTCATCCCAAATCGAGAAATGGAGATTGGCTAATTCATTGATCACCGCACCCGCATTGGCCGCTGTCTCGCCGCCACGCGCGACGTCTCTTTTGAGCAGTTCCCAAACTTCCAGAATGGCCCGCTCACTCGCGAGGAACGGGGCTTCGACATTGTCAGCTTCACGCGCCCAGACGAACATGATCCAGACGCAAATGTTTATGAGCCTGGCCTGCGACAATCGGGCAGCGGCATTCTTCCCTGGAGCCTGAACAACGGCCCGAAGAAGACGGCCAAAGTGCTCGCGCGACACATCAGGCTGCTCGACCATTGCGACGCTTTTGCGCAAGTGTCCGCGCATCGCGCCTGGAAGAACGTCTTCACGCAAAATGCCGTTCAGCACCGCTTCTGCGAGGCGGTCGCCGTTCCATTCTTCGAAGGTGATCCGATCGGTGGAATTGCGGGTCATGTAGCCGGTGACCTCGGCGCGGACCTCCTCTTTGATTGTGCCGCCGAACGTGAGGCAGATGGCTATCGGCAGGTCCGCATATTCAGGCGGAATGCGACTGCCCACATAGTGATCGAGTATCTCGTCGAGTGACGGCCTTAAACTCTGCGGCGAGGCTGTATTCCATTCGGTCCGATTGAGATCGCCTGACTTGACCGAGAAAAGGTGCACCCTGCGAATGCCGTCCCAGCCCTCTCCAACCGCAGCTACATCGACCCCATACTGACGCGTTCCGCGGCCTGGCCGCGAATAGACAGTAAAACCGAGCTCGGTAAGCAGGTCAGGAAGAACCGCGTCGAGCTCGCCACGCTCGCGCAACGATGCGAGATATTCACGGATGACGAGCTTCACAGCGTCACCGATCGCATCGCACGGAAGACCCGCAGCGTGTAGTCGAGATCAAAAGGTTCCAAGATATCGAGCCGCGGCGTCTCGAAGCTGTGATGGAAGCTATGGAGCGGCATCTCATCGCGCTGCTCTTCTCCGTCCATGCCGACGAATTTGCTGATGGAGCGGGTTCCGTAGAGAAGAACAGACCGGCTAACTATCGACATCAGGACGGACTTCTTTTCGGCCTCTTCGTGCGCTTGGCGCATTGACTCATGTTGCCGATGGCTCTCGATCATGCGTTCACGCTCGGACGGACTGAGCTCCTTTATCTCGCCTGCTCCACGAAGCCCCTCGATGTACTCATCTAACCGGGCCAGAAGGTCGATAATCGCCGGCTGGACAGGATCGGCTTCATCCTTGGCGCGCTCCTTTAGCCAATCGGCCAATTCTCCTGAAAAGTTGATGAGAAGCGGGTCAAATAGGATATTCTGCATCGCCTTTGCCGCCTTGTCACCAACACCGCGCATCAAGCTGAGAACAAGCGATGCAGCCGTGATAGGATGGACAAATAAATATCCGACCGCTCGATGGGCCAGCAAAAGGAGCTCGTCATCCGGGCTAGCGAGCGTCGTTTCTGCCGCCGAGAGGATCAATGGCGATTTGCCATAGTGACCTGCTGCTAAAGACATCATGGCTTGGCCCAGGTTCGGATCTAATGACCCAAGCCAATCAAGAAAGACGTTGGCGAGTTGCTCGGAATTCAACTGCCGCAAGGATGAAGCGAACCCATCGAAAGCCTCGAGTGAAGCGAGTTCACGGTGCGCGGCGATCATTCTTGTAACGAGCGCCATCGCTTCGTCGAGACGGCCATGATCAACCAGTTTGCGCGCAGCGCTGCCAATATTGCTGATCGTTGCGCTGTTCTTCAATTCTACCTTTTGGAGAATGGTCGTGGCTTTTGCGACCAGCGAAGGAGGCAATTCTTCCCCGTGGAACATGAGCTCTAACGAAAGCTGGTGTAGCGCCTGCTCCGAAGCATTGGGTTCGGCGCTCTCCAGAACCTGACAACCCCAGTCATCCATGTGTGGGTGAGCGCGAGCTATTTCGCACGCTGCGGTTAGGACGTGGCCCAGGGTGTTGTCGTCAGACGCAATAGCTGCTGCGGCAAGTGCCTTGCCGGCCTTCTCCAAGGATTTAGTCGATGCCAATTCCATCGTGCCAATGGCCTTTGCGGCCGCCGAGCGGGCCGCTGGCTGGCCATCAGCCAGGTAAGCGATTGCGCGAGCCAAGGCTTCGCCGGGATCGGACCTGGCGAGCGCCTGCAGTGCCAGATAGATATACGCCGAGTCTTCGGGATCGTCGGTATCGATTGCGGCAAGCACGGCCTTGGCCCGCTCGCCCTGCTCCGCCCACTCCCGAAATGCGCCATTCGGCATGCCTGCGGCACCATCGTTACCTGCACGCGCTACCAGTGCCTTTACGGCGCCAAGCATATCGGAGACTTCGGCATTCAGTGCCGGAATCAGATCGCAGTAGACCATCATGACCGTGAAGAAGTCATGTTGATCAATTGCGGCAGTCTCGATGGATCGCGCGGCCTTAAGGACATCGACCGCGCCATCATTATGAAGCTTGCGCACCTTCGCACGAAACTTGGTGCCGATATCTGCGGAACGCCGCTTTCTCACCCGTTCGACAAGAAATTCTGGAAGCGTGCCAGATTTGTAACTTGAAATTATGTCGTCTCTTAGCGCCAAGTTACCCTCGCAATTACAATCTAGACGTCCTTCGTCGGAAATCCCCAGATTGGGCTGTATATCGGGCCTCGCTATTCAACCAGTCTAAGTTGCGTAACGGATTGACTAGACCACAGTATCCCTCCCCAGCTGGGATTAGAGCCGACCCCCCATTGTTCCACCCAATTTTAAAGCGGACAACTGTGCCACTCAGCAAAACCTTGAGCGGTGGTGATGACAGCTTCTCTAAAAATTCGCATTGGAAGCGGACCGACCGTTTTCGGCCCAATTCATGCCGTCGCCCAATGGGGGTGAAAGCGGACATCTGCGCTTCCTAGTAAAGCTAGTCTGATGAGGCTTTGAAAAAGCGGACGTTTACCAAATTTGATTGCTAAAGAGCGACCAAAGCGTCATATCGCCTTGCCTATGGCACGCGCACTAATCTCTTTGGCAATGATTGCCACGCTTGTTCTTTGCGAGCTTCTGGTCGCGCCCGATGTGCATGCGGATGAGCCGTTTTCGGGCACTCACGTCGCTGATCATCTCGCCGCACACGGGTCAGAGCACTACGCTGATGTAGATCACAACGACGATGCCGATGGCCAATCTCATCCTGATTTGCACCATCATAGTTGCAGTTTTGATGTACCGACCCTGGCTAGATTGAAAGACATCAGCGGCCTTACGCTGGCGCTGCCTGTACTTCCTTTGAGCGATCAGGCGCCACACAAGCGCGCCCAAGACGTTCTGAAAGAACCACCGAAAGCCTGACACGAAGCCATGAATGGAGCCGTCCGTGCTTCTTTCGTCCCTATCTGTCAGGAGTTTCCAACATGTCGTTTCGACATTGGCCTATGGCTGTTGCAGCCTTGGCTCTCGCCTCTCCCGCCTTCGGGCAGGAGACCCTTTCCCTCGAGGATGCACTCGCTCGTGCCGACCTGTCTTCCGAGGCTGACACTTCAGCGTCGTCTGATAATCCGCGCCTGATCGGCCCGGTTGCCGAGGCAGACGCCGCACAGGCGCGTATCGATCAAGCGCGCCTCCGGCCAAACCCTCAACTGTCGGTTGAAGTCGAAGATTTTGCGGGCTCGGGAGCCTTCACAGGGCTGCGAGCAACCGAATACACTTTAGCGATAGGCCAACAGTTCGAGCTTGGCGGGAAACGTAGCGCACGGATCGAAGCGGCAGAAGCGCTGGCTTCAGTAGCCAACACTCGAACCGATCTGACGCGCGCTGATCTGGCTCTTTTTGTCCGCACACGGTATCTCGCTGCGGTCTCGTCCGAGGCTCGCTTGAAACTGGCCGCGGAGGTGGTTGAGCGCAATCGCGAATTGGCAAGGATAGCCCAAGCCCTAGTCGAGGCGGGGCGCGAGCCTCCCCTGCGCGCCATGCGTGCGCAAGCGGCATTGGCTGAAGCAGAGGCTGATGAACAAGCAGCGAAAGCTGCCAGCATGGCTGCACGGACCGCATTGTTCGCGCTCTGGTCTGATGAGCCCGGCTCGCAATCTATTCCTTCGGCCTTTCCCGCCATCGCGATACCGTCAGATGAGATTGGGCCTGAAAACGGCCTGAGCTATCGCTTGGCACGTGACGAACGTGAAGCCGCGCGAGCCATGATTAGCCGTGAGCGATCACTGGGCGTTCCTGACCCGACCTTTTCAGCAGGCATCCGGCAGTTTGAGGAAAGCGGTGACACTGCGTTCATCGTGGGTGTTTCGATCCCGCTCCCATTCTCGAATCGCAACCAGGGCAATGTCCGGGCTGCCGAGGCGGAGCTGCGCGCAGCGACCGCTCGCGAAGCGGTAGTGCTCGCTGAACTGCGCCAGCGGATAGCGCAGGCGCAATCTGACTATCTCGCCGCGAACTCGCGAGTTCAAACGCTCTCTCTGGCGTCCCTACCACAGGCTGAGGAAGCTTTGCAGCTCGTGCAGATCGGATACCGCGCTGGCCGGTTTCCCCTGATAGAAGTGCTGAACACTGCCGAAGCGCGCGATGCCATCCGCGCATCGTTAATCGAAGCCCAGGAAGAACGCGGGCGAGCAGCCGCGCTTCTGATCCGACTGGCAACCCAGTTTGAAGGAGCGGACCAATGAGCCGCAACAAGATATTTATCGGCGTTGTTGCCGCGATGTTGGCTATAGCCCTTGCCGTCTGGACATTCGCGTCGCCTGATGAAGATGTCCACGAAGAGCAAGCCGATGAAGCTGTCTCCGTCGGCGAAGAGGGGCTGATCTCACTTTCGCCCGAACAGATCACGGCAGCCGAGATCTCTGTTGTCGAAGTCACCATTGGTGGCGCTGCGGAGCTGGTTTTGCCCGCGACCGTTTCCGCACGCCCGGACAGTATCGCGATCATTGATGCTCGTGCGTCTGGTGTCGTGCGCAGCCTGCGCAAATCTCTGGGCGAGAATGTTAGTCGCGGCGAGACGGTTGCCACTATCGAAAGCGCAGAAGCGGCCTCATTGGCGGCTGCCCGGTCTGCGGCGCAAGCCCGCTTCAATCAGGCGCAGGCGTTCTTTCAGCGTGAGCAAGGACTGTTTGATCAGAATGTCACGGCCCGGCAGGATTTGGAGGCTGCTCAAGCCAATCTTTCAGTTGCACGCGCTGAACTCAATCGGGCGAGTGCAGCAGCATCGGCGGCGGGAGTGGGCCTCGATGGACGCTCAATCGCTGTCACCAGTCCTATCTCGGGCAGCGTGACCGCAGCGCCCGTCACGCTGGGTTCTTTCGTCAATGCTGGGGAGGAGTTGTTCCGCGTGGTCAACCCGAACGGTTTGCAGATCGAAGTGGCGATACCGGCATCCGACATTGGGAGAATACGACCCGGAGATGTAGCGACATTTGATCTTCCCGGTGGTGGCTCAGCCACTGCGCAAGTGCGCTCCGTAGCGCCCGCACTCGACCCGGAGAGCCGGACCGCGATTGCGGTTCTGCCATTGCCGCGCGCTCTGGCAGGCCTTCAGGCGGGATCGTTTGTTGAGGTTAGGTTGCAGAGTTCTGGCGAAACAGCCCCCAATCGGATCGTTGTCCCCGTAGACGCCGTTCAAACCATGGATGGGCAGACTGTTGTTTTCGTCCGAACCAAAGAGGGCTTCAAGATTCAAGCTGTCCAGACTGGTGACCGCTCAGCCGGAATGGTGACAATCCTATCAGGGCTAGAGCCAGGTCAAACCATCGCGTCAGACAATTCCTTTCTCTTGAAGAGTGAGCTCAAAAAGGATGAGGCTGGCGATGACGACTAACGAAGCTATGGGGCCAAGCGAAGAGGCCGACAAGGGCGGTTTGATTCCAGCCATTCTCAGTGTTTCGGTCCGGTATCGCTGGGCGGTGATCGCAATCACTCTGCTGATCTCTGGATGGGGGGCGCTCAATCTCTTGCGCCTGCCGATCGATGCGGTGCCCGACATAACGAACACGCAGGTGCAGATTAACACTGTCGCGCCCGCGCTTTCGCCGGAACAGGTCGAAACGCAGGTGACCTTCCCGATTGAAACCGGACTGGCCGGAATCGAGGGGCTGGAGCTGACCCGTTCAATCTCGCGCAATGGCTTCAGCCAGGTGACCGCGATATTCGAAGAAGGCGCCGACATCTATTTCGCGAGGCAGCAGATTTCCGAGCGATTGGTGCCTATCGGTACCGAACTGCCCGAAGGCGCGGAAACCAGCATGGGGCCGATCTCCACCGGATTGGGCGAGGTTTTGATGTACTCGGTCGAGTACACGAACCTTAGCGGCGAAGGCGCAGGGACTGTCGGCGCGTCCGGATGGCAAGCCGATGGAAGTTTCATCACTGAGCGCGGGGAGCGGCTTGCCCGTGAGGTCGAGAAAGCAGCCTATCTGCGAACCGTTCAGGATTGGATTGTTGCGCCGCTCATGCGGTCGGTGGACGGTGTTGCCGGTGTTGATTCCATCGGTGGTTTCGAAAAGCAGTTTCTAGTCCAGCCCGATCCGGCCCGTATGACAGGATATGGCGTCGGTTTTGAACAACTCATCGATGCCTTGAACGCGGCCAATCTCGCTGAAGGAGCCAATTTTGTAGACCGGGCGGGCGAGGCTTTGCTGGTTCGTGTCGATGCACGACTTGGGGGTGTCGAAGACATCAGGCAAGCTGTCGTTACGACGCGCGAAGCCGTTCCTGTGCGCGTGGGCGATATTGCCGATGTGGAAGTGGGCGGTGATTTGCGCACGGGCGCTGCTTCGCTGAACGGCGATGAGGCTGTGATCGGCACCGTCTTGATGCGCGCTGGAGAGAACAGTCGCACGGTTGCCGCCGGAGCAGCTGCGCGACTTGAAGACATCCGCGCCTCGCTGCCCGAAGGGGTTGATGCCAAGGTCGTCTACAATCGGTCCGCGTTGGTCGATGCGACGATCAGCACAGTGCGAACCAACCTGACCGAAGGCGCACTCCTTGTGATCGCCGTGCTGTTCTTCATGCTCGGCAATATCCGCGCTGCCATTATCGCGGCACTGGTCATTCCCGTTTCCATGCTGATGGCGGCCATCGGGATGAACCGGCTTGGAGTATCAGGCAACCTGATGAGCCTTGGGGCGCTCGACTTTGGTCTTATCGTCGATGGCGCAGTGATCATCGTCGAGAACAGCGTCGCGAGACTTGCTGAAAGGCAGAAGCGCGAGGGGCGCTTGCTCACACTGCGCGAGCGCCTGTCCGAAACGCAGGCCGCTGCGCGGGAGATGATCAAGCCAACCGTCTACGGTCAGGCCATTATCCTGCTTGTCTATGCGCCGCTGCTCACCTTTACCGGCGTAGAAGGCAAAACCTTCTCGCCTATGGCGATTACGGTCATGCTGGCCCTCGCTTCGGCCTTCGTTCTTTCGCTCACCTTCGTGCCAGCGATGGTCGCAGTGCTTCTGAACAAGAAGATTTCCGAAACGGAAGTGCTGCCTGTTCGGGTGGCAAAGGATCGTTATGGTCCAGCGGTCCAGCGCGCCATTGCTCGCCCTTGGCCGGTCATCGGTATCGGGGCAGGTCTGTTTGCCGTCTCCATGCTGGTGTTCACCACGCTTGGCAGCGAATTCACACCTCAGCTCGACGAGCGCGACGCAGCGGTCCAGTCGATCCGCATCCCCTCGACATCGCTTGAGCGCTCATTGATCATGCAACGCGGGGTTGAGGACCGCTTGGAAGACTTCCCGCAGGTTGAACTGGTCTTCTCGCGCACGGGCACCGCCGAGGTAGCGACCGACCCGATGCCGCCGAATATATCCGATGCTTATGTCATCCTGAAGCCGCGTGACGAGTGGCCTGATCCCAGCCTTCCCAAAGATGAATTGGTCGAGGAACTGGAGGAAGCGCTCGGTCAATTGATCGGCATGAACTACGAGTTCAGCCAGCCTATCGAGCTTCGCTTCAACGAGCTTATCGCAGGCGTGCGCGGGGACGTTGCGATCAAGCTCTACGGCAATGACCTTGCTGCGTTGAGCGATTCAGCAAATGAGGTGGCCGCACTGCTGCGCGGGATTGATGGCGCAGGCGATGTGAACCTCCAGCAGGTAACAGGCTTTCCCACGCTCGACATCGTATTCGACCGCGCCACGATTGGGCGCTACGGCCTGACAGTCGAAGAGGTGGCGCAATCCGCCGCAATTGCCCTTGGAGGGCGTCCTGCGGGATTGGTGTTCGAGGGTGATCGGCGGTTTGATATTGTTGTCCGATTGGACGATGCAACCCGCAACGATTTCGATCAGCTAGGAGCTCTGCCCATCAGGCTCGAAAGCGGTTCTACTATCCCGCTCCGACAATTGGCAGACTTCCGCGTCGTTGATGGACTTGCCGAAGTACGCCGTGAGCAAGGGCAAAGGCTGGTCATCGTTTCAGCCAATGTTCGTGAACGCGACCTTGGGTCCTTCGTAGATGAGGCCCAGGCGGTTGTTGAAGACAATGTGACGCTCCCACCGGCTTCATTCATCGAATGGGGCGGGCAATATCAGAACCTGCAAGCTGCCCAGGCTCGGCTCTCCATAGTGGTGCCTGTTTGTTTTGCGATCATACTCTTGCTGCTTTACGTCGCCCTTGGCGGATGGGTGCCAGCCTTTGCGGTCTTTAGTGCTATTCCAATGGCACTGGCGGGCGGAGTCTTCGCTTTGGCGCTACGCGGTATGCCGTTTTCGGTTTCGGCTGCGGTAGGCTTCATCGCCTTGTCTGGGGTAGCCACACTCAACGGGTTGGTGATGATGACCGCTATCCGGCAGCGGCTCGAAGCAAAGATGCCGCTGATTGAAGCGATCGCTGATGGCGCTTTGGCACGTCTGCGCCCGGTCCTGATGACTGCGCTCGTGGCCGCGCTTGGGTTTGTTCCGATGGCTCTCGCCACTGGTACGGGTGCAGAAGTTCAGCGCCCTCTGGCAACGGTCGTCATTGGCGGTTTGATCACGGCCACAGCGCTGACGTTGTTTGTGCTGCCAGCAATTGCGCGTCTTGTACTGCATGGGTCTGACGACGAGAGCACCAGAGAGGAGAGTAAGGTTGTCGATAGTCGAACACAAACCGAGGGAAGCGCCTCATGAGCGGTGACGACAACATCACCCCTGATACTCCGGAGAAGCGCAAAACGTTGTGGATCGTTCTTTGGTTGAACGTGGCGATTGCGGTCGGCTTTTTTGCTGTCGGCTACTTTGCCGATTCCAATGCGCTGCTTGCCAACGGGCTCGACAATTCGTCGGATGCTATCGTCTATGCGCTGAGCCTACTTGCACTCACCCGTTCGCGGACATGGAAGCGGGGGGCGGCACGCTTTTCTGGCATCATGCTTCTCGTTTTTGCGGGTGGTGTCATCGCCGACGCCATTCGGCGCTTTCTCGAGGGATCCGAACCTGCGGGCATCATGATGATGGCGATGGCTGCGGTGGCGGCCGTTGTAAATCTGGTGTGTCTGCGATTGCTGCAGAACATGAAGGCGAAGGACGTAAATCTGCGCGCAGCCACGACCTTCAGCTTTAACGACTTCATTTCCAACGGAGGTATCATCTTAGCTGGCGCTATTGTTATGCTGACCGGCGCAAATTGGCCTGATCTGCTGGTTGGCATCGCGGTCGCAGGAATCGCGCTATACGGCGGCATCGACATCTTGCGCGATGCGCACATGGACAAGCATGATCAGGAAGGCACAGACACCAAAAAGGTGGCGGATTTAAAAGATGAGCGCACTTAGTGAAAACGGGTGCAGAGGTTCAGCGTCCCCTGGCAACGGTCGTCATTGGCGACTTGCTCACGGCCACGGCTCTGACCCTGTTTGTGCTGCCAGCAATTGCCCGTCTGGTAGTTACTGACAGCAGAAAAACTGAATCCAGCTTAGACGGCGCTGAACCAATTCCGCGCGAGCTTTGACAGAGATAAGGGGATACAGACTAAGCGAACGGAATTCTGCGTCCTGCCGGACTCGTTTTCTGCACTTTAGTTTTTGCAGCCATTCTTATCGCAAGTTATCCGCGAAGAGGAGTTTACCCAGTGGCTCGGATTCTGTCGGGTATCGAAACCGCAACCGGTTTTTCCACCTTTGGTGCCACTATGCACTTCGTTTGTGGGAGTATGTTTGACCGCCATGATTTATCTCCTTGATAGATGAACAACATGGTGAAGACTGATCAAGGATACAACTAGATAGATAGAGAAAGACTTAGCACCCGCACTGAATTTCCTTGGGATAATTCAGTTAGCCCATTTCTCTGATTGTTGAACTTCATCACTTGGACTGTAGCAACATGTCCAGTTTCTCATGCTGGTCACTGATGCAATGCTCGTGATCGGCAAGGCTTTCCATGATCGCGCACTGCTCGATCTTTCCGCCCCGACATTGGTCGAGCATCCGCTCCAGCTCGCTTTCGAGTGATCGAAGTTGCTCAATCCGGTTTCGCACACCGGTAAGGTGGCGGCGTGCAATCCCATCGACGTGACTGCAATCCTGCTCCTCGCTGGATTGTAGCTCGATAAGTTCTCGAATGGCATCGATCTCGAAACCTAAATCGCGCGCATGCCGAATGAAACGCAGCCGCTCAAAAGTCTCTCCGCCATAGACGCGGCGACCACTCTCGGTGCGCTCAGGCTCCGCCAGTAGCCCAATGCTCTCGTAGTAGCGGATGGTCGTCACTTTGACGTTTGTAGCCTTGGACAAAGCTCCGATGCTCTTCAAATCCCACTCCATTATTTGCTCTTGCTTCTACAGTCGCTGTAGATTGTATCATAGGGTCATTGGTAATCAATGAGTCGAGTTTGAAATGAGCGAATGTTGCGAAAATCAGTCATTTGATGGCGTGTCACCGGCCTACAAACGGGCGCTGATCGCTGTCATAATCATCAATGGAATCATGTTCGGGGTCGAGTTTGCAGCTGGGTATCTTTCCGGTTCGCAGGCTTTGAAAGCCGACGCGCTGGACTTTGCCGCAGATTCCGCAACCTATGCGATCAGCTTGGCTGTAATCGGCTCTGCCTTGATCGTCAGAGCGCGAGCGGCTTTGCTCAAGGGGCTTTCCCTGTCGGCAATGGCCATCTTCGTATTGATCTCGACCGCGATCAGTTTGTTGGACGCCACGCCGCCCGAAGCCTCCACCATGGGCTGGGTTGGGTTCTTGGCGCTTGCAGCCAATTTGTTCTCGGTGGTGATCCTGCTGCGTTGGCGCGATGGAGACAGCAATGTGCGCTCCGTTTGGCTGTGCTCGCGCAACGATGCCATCGGAAATATAGGCGTCATCATAGCGGGTGGTTTGGTTGCAGTGACGCAATCTGCGATTCCTGACCTGATCGTCGCTGCGATCTTGGCGGGTCTGTTCTTCCGATCCTCTTATTCAATCATTGGCCAAGCGCTGGAGGAAAGCGGTGGCTGGCGAAACGCTGTGGGTCTGTCGCCAATGGGAGAGAGCAAATGAAGCTTCGCATCCCGCCGTTGCTGCAAGCTGCCATTTTTGGGCTGATAAGCTGGGCATTGGCCGCCCTAGTGCCCCAAGCCTCGATCCCACTCGGTTGGCTAAGCCTTGTTGCAATCGGACTGCTAGTGATCGGCTCGGCGATTTTGCTTGCTGCCGTACTGGACTTTTCGCGGAACGAGACAACCGTCAATCCGCTTGAGCCTGATCAGGCAAAAGAGTTGGTCGTCTCTGGTCTATTTCGCTTCACGCGAAATCCGATGTATCTCGGGATGGCACTCGGACTATCCGCTTGGGCGCTCTACCTAGCCAATGCTTTGGCGATCATTGGGCCGGTGCTGTTTGTAGTCTCCATCACGGCCCTTCAGATCAAGCCGGAGGAAGAGGTGCTTGGGAAGATATTTGGCCAAGATTACGCTGAATATCGCAAACGTGTGAGGCGCTGGCTGTGACTTGGTTGGGACTATCCAGCACCTACTCGCTTGCTGCGTTCGGTATCTCGGTCCTAGCAGTATCAGCTATCTTCACACTTGCTGCCGTGTCCAAGCTATCGGGTCGCTTTGAGTTCTGGCCGCCTCCGGCAGCCAAGACCTGGCAACATCGCACGTTCTTGGCTCTCTTCCGGTTGTTTCTCTACCCGCTCGTTGTCCTATCGTTTCTGGAGTTCCAGATAGCCAACAATGCCACCGGATTGTCGCGACAAGCCATAGGCGGCTTGCTTCTTTTGTTGGGTTTTGGGCTAGCTCTTCGCATCACTCTCCAAATGGGTTGGCGCAACGCATTCGGTGAAAAGAAGGGTCTGGTAACTGACGGTTGGTTCGCGATCAGCCGCAACCCGGTCTACGTGGCAACTTGGGTTGGTCTTTTGGGCTGGGGCCTCGCCCTTGGTCAGTCGAGTGTGACAGTCCTGCTTGCGTTGTGGGCTCTCTTGTATGTCCTCGCACCATTTCTTGAGGAGCGCTGGCTAGAGCAACAATACGGCGATGAGTTTCGCCGCTACAAATCATCAGTTGCGCGGTTTGTATGAGCGCGCCGAGGATTTCGACCGTTGCGGAGGCAATGGTAGCAGGCGCAGGCTTGCTGCTTCTTTTCTTTGCTGTTTGGTCGTTTGCCGATCCCGAAGTATTCACGGACCTGTACGGTATCGATGCTGCAAAGCCGTCCGCGGCCATTGCTCTGCGCTCAATGATCGGAGGCGGCGAAATTGGGCTCGGACTGTTCTTGTTTCTTGGCAGGAACTTCGGCGTTCCGCTTCATTCTCGGCTTTTGCTAGCGGTATCTTTGTTCGCGTGCGTTTTCTTAGCGCGTGCCGTTGCAGTAGTCTTAGATTGGCCGAAGGTTTCGACAGGAACGATCAGAGAGCTAGCAATCGAAGGCGCGTTGGCAGGCGCTTTTGCAACTCTTCTTCGCCAAACAAAATGAAGCATTCGCGATCCGGTTAGACACGCGACTGCAGTTGGGTCGTAAGCCGAATGGCAGCTTTTCAGCTTCGATTAGTCTGAAGCCGACGGTTTGCAATCGGCCCAACTTGAGCCATCGCTTACCGAAGGGAATTGGGGGTGATTGCAGTCTCTAGGCGACTTTCTTGCCTTCAAGCAGTTCCAGCACCGCGCAGTGATCTTCGGCTTCGATCGAACATTGATGGACCGTCTTGCTAAGAAGTTTCTCAATTTGCCTAAGGTCAGCGATCTTTGATCTGACCTGCTCAAGGTGCTGTGCGGCGATTTGCTTCACTTTCTCACAAGTTTGATCGCCCTCGTCATGTAGGCCGAGGATTGTTTGAACTTCTTTTGGCGCAAACCCCAAACCACGTGCGCGCTTGATGAAACCCAAGGTCTGAACATGCGTCTTGTTGTAGACTCGGTGTCCGCCTGCAGTCCGAGGGGGTGCAGGCAAAAACCCGGATTTCTCGTAATACAGGATCGTTTCACTGTTGATCCCCGTTTCACGAGCAAGTTGGCCGCGCGACAGGCTGTTTGGGTTGGCCATCCAAGAAACTCCTTGATCCTGTAGTTACTACAGGTGCGATAACGGGTCAAAATCAGTGAGACTCGACCAATGACGACATCAAACCCAGAAGAGCCCGGCGGACCAGCCGTGACGGAGAAAGGCATTGCTTTCGGCGGGATATTCGCAAGCAGCGCTGCCCTAATCTCTGCCGCCGCATGCTGCGTTCTTCCTCTTGTGTTTGTATCGCTCGGAATCGGGGCCAGCGCGCTTTCATTCCTTGTGCCGTACCACTGGCCGCTAACGATTGTGGCTGGGGTGGCCATTGCTGCAGGATGGGTGCTTGCCTTGCGCAACTGGTCGAGAGGGGCAGTTGCTAGATCAACGATTGTCGTATTGGGACTGGCCACTCTTCTTCTTGTGCTATCAGTGGCCTGGAAAACCTATTTCGAAGGCCCGCTTCAGGTCTGGTTGAACTCATGAATATCCTTCAGTCGACACTTACCTGCCCGCTTTGTGGACATAGAGAGACCGAAACAATGCCAACGGATGCCTGCTGGTATTTCTACGACTGCAAAGGGTGCGATCAAAAATTGCGACCTAACGAAGGTGATTGTTGTGTCTTTTGCTCGTTCGCCGACGTGCCATGCCCGCCAATCCAAGAGGGCAATTGCTGTGACAGCTGACGCAAGGCCAAGAGATCTCTCGGCGCAGCGCTTCTCTTTCCTTTCAATTTGGGGATTGCCGCTTGTTCTTCTCTTCAGCTTAAACTTCACCAAAAGCATTTTTGGCCCGGTTGCACAGATAGGCGTGGCTGCGGTGCTGCTTGCCTGGATGGGGGCAGCGTGCACCATCAATGCCTTCCGCTGCCGCCGCCTACATTGCAAAATTGCGGGCCCAGTTCTCCTGTCAGGTTCAGCGTTTCTGGTTCTGTTGGCGCTCAGCGCCATTGACCTTGGCCCCGATGGTCCGACCTATGTCATTTGGAGCATTTTGGGCATCGTCGCGCTCAGCTTCCTGCCTGAGTGGTTTTTTGGCGAATACCTAACCACAAAACCATAACCCAGAGCGACAAGAGGCTCTCACCAAGTTTGCGTCCCAAATTGGTCTCGGTAATCTAGACTGACTATTCCTTTGCTAAGCCAATTCGATCGCTCGCTCTTGGTCGCCTACTTGGCAGTGACGCGGGCTTTGCGCCTGCGGAACATGAGAATGCAGCCAAGAATACTCGCGAAGACACCGAGTGCGGCAAACAGAATTAGGATCGGATGGCTTGTGTCCTCTCGCGACCGCAGATCCATGATATGAAGCCCCCACATGAAATCAAATGCGCGCCACCAGCGTGTGCGGACCGCCTCGATCTGACCCGTATCGCGGCCAACATAGACATGCGTTCCCTCATCAAGAACGATCTGCCAGACTGGCAATGGGCGGCGGAAGTCGAATGGCGCATTATTTGCCTCAAACAGGCGCACCGTGCTGACATTGCGACCACCGACAATCTGCTCGGCTACGATTGACCGAGCTTGGGCTTCATCCACTGCCGGCAAAGAGGTTCGGCTTGCCAGATCAATTCGGGTGACGCTTCCATCCATCGCAGTCAGCATCATGACCGCTCGCCCGTCCTGCATGAAAGCGCGCATCTCTTTCAGAGGTTGATCGATCTCGGGGACTATATCGGACGGCAAGGAGAGGGCAGACTGATCAGTAGCCACGCGCAGATGATTGCCGCGCACCTCTTCAATCGGGCGAGCGGCCATGAACAGGCCGCTCACCATCCACATCAAGATTGGGATTCCCACCAGCCAGCCTAGCCAGATGTGCCATTTGGCGAAGCGCAGCATTAGAGGTTTTGCCAATTTAGCATCTCCATTTTTGGGGTTGGCACTTGGCGGGGCAGCTCATTTGGACCTTGTCATTGCGCTGCGATCGAAGTGACTGTGTTGCCTTCTTCGCCGGTGCTGAATTCAAACGTGATTGCATCGCCAACCGCGACATCGCCGCGAACTTCCTCGGTAGCATCAAAAGCCATGATCATTTGGGGCCATTCGAGTTCAGGAACCGGCTCATGATCGATGGTGACTGTGCCTGCTTCGGTGTCGATAGCAGTCACAGTGCCTTTAGCGCTTGCCGTCTTGGCGCTCACGCCTTGTTCCATTCCGTCATGCATGCCGGGCATGGCGCTGTCGTCCATTTCCATGCCTTCGTGCTCAGCCATTTCTGAATTGCTGTCGCACGCTGCCAGCATCAATGGGGCAACCAATAGGGTTAAGCGGGTTGTGGTACGCATTTTTCTTCTCCTTCGGATTGTGATGGCTGTTCAGGCCGGGGGCGCCGCATCAAGAGGTAGGCGGCGGGTAGCACGAACATGGACAACAAGGGCGCGGTGATCATGCCGCCGATCATCGGCGCGGCGATCCGGCTCATGACTTCTGAACCTGCTCCAGTACCAACCAGGATCGGGAACAGGCCAGCCAGAATGACGGCAACCGTCATCGCCTTCGGCCGAACGCGAAGAAGCGCGCCCTCTCTGATCGATTTGGAAACGGATTCAGCCGTGGGCTCACCTGACTGCCGCTCCATTGCGGCCTTCAGATAGATCAGCATCACGACGCCGAATTCTGCTGAGACACCGGCAAGGGCGATGAAGCCGACGGCTGTTGCGACCGACTGATTGTAACCCAAGAGGTATAGCAGCCAAAATCCACCCGTGAGGGCGAACGGCAGAGTGCCCATAACCAACATCGCTTCATCCACACGGCGGAAGATCAGATAAAGCAGCAGGAAAATGATGCCGAGCGTCGCTGGAATGACGACCTGCAGACGCTCATAGGCTCGGGTGAGATATTCAAATTGCCCTGCGTAAGAAAGGCTTACGCCTGCGGGCAAATCGACACCGTCGGCCACTGCGGTCTGCAAGTCTCCTACTACTGAAGCGAGGTCACGTCCGCGAACATCGACATAGACCGCACTGACAAGGCGGCCCTGTTCGTTTTTGAGCATCGGAGGGCCATCGCTCACGCTCACCTGCGCAACTGTTCCCAATGTGATCTGCTGGCCAGCGGGAGTAAGCACTGGAAGCGCACGGATTTCGTCCACGCTGTCGCGGATTTCGCGCGGGTAACGCACATTGATCGGATAGCGCGCGAGCCCTTCGACCGTGCGCCCGATATTCGCCCCGCCAATGGCTCCGGATACGATCTGTTGGACATCGGCAATATTGAGGCCGTAGCGGGACGCAGCGACCCGGTCGATGTCCACATCGATATAGCGCCCACCGGATAGACGCTCCGCCAGCGCTGAACTTACGCCTGGAACCTGTTTGGCAACATTCTCGATCTGCAGCGCAACACGCTCGATTTCTGCCAGATTTTCACCCGAGACTTTGACCCCGATCGGGCTTTTGATCCCGGTGGCCAGCATATCGATGCGGTTGCGTATTGGAGGTACCCAGACATTAGCAAGGCCGGGGACCTGAACCGCCCGGTCGAGCTCCTCGACGAGCCCTTCAGGCGTCATACCCGGCCGCCATTCCTCGCGCGGCTTGAAGCGGATTGTGGTCTCAAACATTGTGAGGGGCGCGGGGTCGGTTGCCGTATCCGCGCGGCCAGCCTTGCCGAAGACGGTCTCGACTTCTGGTACCGACTTGATCAGCCGATCAGTCTGCTGAAGTAGCGCCGATGCTTCTCCTGGTGACAGTCCCGGCAGGGCGCTGGGCATGTAGAGCAAGTCCCCTTCATCAAGCGGGGGCAGGAACTCGCCACCCAAGCGGCTGAAGGGGACCAAGGCGGTGAGGAACACCAGCCCTGCGATTACTAGTGTCGCCTTTGGGCGTTTCATGACCCAGTCGAGGCCGGGGCGATAGGCTTTGGTCAGCCAGCGATTGAGGATATTGGAATCTTCCGACGGTATCTTACCCCGGATCAACCATCCCATCAGAACCGGAACAAGGGTCACCGACAGGATCGCTGCCGCTGCCATCGCATAGGTCTTGGTGAAGGCAAGCGGTGAGAAAAGGCGTCCCTCTTGCGCCTGCAGAGTAAATACCGGCAGGAAGGAGAGGGTTATGATGAGCAGACTGAAGAACAGGGCAGGCCCAACTTCTTTCGAAGCGTCAGCGACGAGGCGCCATCGTTCACCCGTTGAGAGTTCGGTATCCGGATTGTCGCGTTCCCAGTGTTCGATGTGCTTGTGTGCGTTCTCAATCATGACGATTGCCGCATCGACCATTGCGCCGATGGCGATCGCGATCCCTCCCAGCGACATGATGTTCGCATCCACCCCTTGAATGCGCATAACAATGAAGGCAGCGAGGACACCCAGTGGCAGAGTGACAATCGCAACCAGAGCGGAGCGCATGTGCCAAAGGAAAAGCGCGCAGACGATTGCAACAATAATGAATTCAGCAATCAGCTTTCCGGTGAGGTTGTCGATCGAGGCATCGATCAGCTGCGAACGATCATAGGTCGTGACGATCTCGACCCCTTCGGGCAGGCTCGCCTTAAGTATCTCCAGCTTTTCTTCGACTGCCGTGATCGTGGCGCGCGCATCTTCGCCTTGGCGCAGCACAATGATGCCGCCTGCGACTTCGCCCTCTCCGTTGAGCTCCGCGATCCCGCGGCGCATTTCAGGGCCCAGCTGGATCGTCGCAACGTCAGAAAGGGTGACTGGAATCCCATTGCCGACCGTCTTCAGCGGGATCTGGCGAAAGTCGTCGAGTCCCTCGATATAGCCCGATGCGCGAACCATAAACTCGGCCTCCCCAGTCTCGACGACGGAACCACCGGCCTCCTGGTTGGCCGCCTGTATTGCGCTCACAACCTGGCTATGGGTCACACCAAGCGATGCCATGCGATAGGGTTCAAGAACCACTTGATATTGTTTCACCATTCCGCCCACGCTCGCCACTTCGGCGATGCCCGGAATGGTCTGAAGTTCGTAGCGCAGGAACCAGTCTTGCAGGCTCCTGAGGCCTGCAAGATCATTGCCGCCGGTGCGGTCGACCAGAGCGTATTCGTATATCCATCCTACGCCAGTTGCATCAGGTCCGAGAGCCGTGGTCACGCCTTCGGGCAGCTCGCCCTCAACCTGATTGAGATATTCGAGAACACGCGACCTCGCCCAATACAAATCGGTACCGTCTTCGAAAATGATGTAGACATAGCTGTCGCCGAACATCGAATAGCCGCGCACCGTCTGCGCTCCCGGAACGGAAAGCATGGTGGTGGCCAGCGGATAGGTCACCTGGTCTTCGACGATGCGCGGAGCCTGACCCGCATAATTTGAACGCACCACGACCTGAACATCGGATAGGTCAGGAATGGCATCCACGGGGGTTGCGCGCACAGCCCAGAAACCGGCGAGCGTGACAGCGATAGCAGCCAGAACGATGATAAACCGATTGGCGATCGAAAGGTCGATAATCCGGGCGATCATCGGCCAACCTTTCTGATCGACACAATGCGCGGTCCGGTATCGTGCTGTGTGAAGGTGAATTCGACCTCATCGCCAACTTCGATACGGGCAGCCAACGCCGGGTCGTCCAGTTCAAAGGGCATGACCATGCTTGGCCAGCTCAGATCGGGCACCGGAGCGTGATCCAGAGTGACCCTTCCTGCATCAATTTTGGTTACACGGCCCGTGGCCTCATACCTCTTTTCTGCCTGTTCGTTTTCGGACGCATCAGGCATGACTCCATTGATCGAACGGATTTCGATGCCTGAAAGACTTGCTTCGGAATCGAGCAGGAATTGACCGGAGATCACGACCTGTTCGCCTTGTGTCAGACCAGCAAGCACTTCGGTTTGGCCATTCGCTTCGCGCCCGATCTCGACTTCTGCGGGAAGGAATGCGCCCTCATCTTGCTTGAGCA